>TARA_R110000751_G_scaffold39719_17_pt1 | contig 30343 bp, 29 predicted proteins | sample TARA_R110000751 | Tara Oceans TARA_R110000751 (sample SAMEA4398001) | marine metagenome | biome: Polar Biome; feature: [MES] marine water layer (ENVO:01000295) within the mesopelagic zone...; material: water (ENVO:00002006), including particulate matter (ENVO:01000060) such... | reverse complement strand
CCGCCGCCGCCGCCGCCTTGCTTTTCTTCTTCTTTTTTAGCAATCGCTAGATTGTATCGGGTTTCTTCGTCTGTTGGATCATTTCTCAGCGCATTTTTATATGCCTCTACTGCCTTTTTATATTCTTTGTTTTCCAGCAACAAATTTCCTTGATTGTGAAAAATCCTGTGTTTTTCTTCTTTAGTTGTAGCGGCATCAGCAGCCGCAATATAACTGCTAGAGGCGTTGTACTTCTTAGTATTGTCGTAGTACAAATTTCCTAAATTATAAGCTGCATCCGTACTCTGCGGATTTACTGCTTTTGCTTTTTTATAAGCTGCTTCGGCCAGGTTAAAGTTTCCTTCACTTGCATATTCTTGAGCCTTTGCTATCGAGTTTTCATATACTGGATTTGTTGCTGGTGTTTGTTGCGCTTTCGCGAAAGCGTAACTACCCAAAATCCATAAAACGGCTATTGTATTTTTCATCATCCTCTTATTCATTGAACAAGTTTAATTTTTTAAGCCAGTTGGTTTTTTTCTCCAGATAAAGGATCTCTAAAATTAAAAAGAACAATCCAAAACCTAAAAACCACTGAAATTGAGATTCAAAGTCGGCATATTGCTGTGATTCAAAGGCCACCTTATCTATTCCAGCAAGCTCAGCCTTCAATTCTTCTATTACTGTTGCAGTAACCGTACCATCTATATAAGAACCATTTCCAGCCTCAGAAATTTCTTTTAATGTTTCGGCCTTGAGCTTAGTGATAACGGTTTTCCCGTCTCTATCTTTTTTAAACTCTCTAACTATTCCATTTCTTTTAATGGGAATGGTAGTTCCTTTTTCAGTTCCTACTCCTATAGTAAAGATGCGTATTCCCTTCTCAGCAGCAGCTTCAGCAACGGCAACGCTCTCTCCTTCATGGTCTTCTCCATCGCTGATGATGACTAAAATTTTTGCAGCTTCTGTCTCGTCACTATAATAACTTTCTGCCAACTGTATCGCCTCGTTAATAGCGGTTCCTTGACTGGAAATCAATTCGGTATTCAAGGATTGCAAGAACATTTTTGCACTTCCGTAATCTGTGGTGATCGGTAATTGTGGCACGGCGCTTCCAGCATAAGCAATTAGTCCTATGCGATCACTTGCTAAGTTGTTGATGATCTCTGTCACTAAACGTTGGGATTTTTCCAATCGGTTAGGAGCGATATCTTCGGCCAGCATAGATTTTGAAACATCTACTGCAAAGACAATATCGACACCTTCTCGATTTACAGTTTCTGTTTTTTCGCCTGCTTTAAGGTTCACCAGCGCCAAAACTAAAAATGCAATTCCCACACAAACGGTTACCAATTTTAAGATAGGCTTGAACCAAGAGCGGTCTGGAATCAAATGATCCAGCATTTGCTTAGTAGCATACTTTTTTTGTGCGCGATACCTCCAGTAAGAAAGTCCAATAAATAGAACGATCAACACCGGGATAAGGCACAAAAGCCAGAAATATATTTTTTCTTCTAGTATATACACTTTCTCAGTTATTATCTATTAGTAATTGTTATAATTAGTTTTTTCATTCCTCTTAAATAAGCCTGAAAAGCTTGCCTGTCAAATAGGCGTAGCCACCGTATTTCCTTCGAGAAATAAATGCCTCTTTCCTTAGGTAAAAAGGTTTCGACTATCACTCAACCAAACATCTTCTTTTAATTATTAACAGTTTCTTTATTTTTTCTACCGCTGCTTTCCAAGCCCTAAAGGGCAGCGACTGATCCTAAACTCTGAACTCACAACTCATAACTTTTACGCCGCGGTTTTAAAAATGGTATATCGCAATAACATTTCTACACCTATAAATAGTAAAGCCAGTAAAACAAGATCCCTGTATTTTTCTTCTATGTTATAGAACTCAAATTGCTCAATCTCTGTTTTTTCTAGTTTGTCAATCTCCGCATAAATTTCTTTAAGCTTTTTATTATTGTCTGCTCTAAAATACTTACCCCCGGTATCAGCAGCGATTTGCTTCATGAGCTCTTCATCAATTTCTACAGGAGCCATTCTAAACTGGAATCTTCCATCAGGTAATTGAGCATAAGGAGACAATGCGTTGCCGTTTGTTCCTATTCCAATAGTGTATACTTTAATATCAAACTCTACCGCTAATTCACTAGCTATTTTAGGGTCGAGAAAACCGCTATTGTTCACTCCATCAGTCATTAAAATAATCACTTTACTTAGCGCTTCACTTTCTTTCAGTCTATTTACTGAGGTAGCAAGTCCCATTCCTATTGCTGTTCCATTTTCTAGAACACCGTCAAATTTGATGTCTCTAATTGCTTTTAGAGAAATAGTTTCATCTGTGGTGATAGGCGTTTTTGTGTAGCTTTCTCCAGCATACACCACAACGCCTATACGGTCGTTAGGTCTTCCATTAATGAAATTTGCAGCAACTTCTTTAGTAGCTTCTAGCCTATCGGGTTCAAAGTCTCTAGCCAGCATGCTCGCACTTACATCCACGGCAAGAACGATATCTATACCGTTTGTTGTTTGAGTCTTTGTAGTAACATCAGTTGTTTGAGGTCTTGCAAGAGCAATGATAATTAAGGTCAAAGCTAGCAATCTCAACACAAAAAGTATGGGCCTCAATTTTCCTAATAGAGATCCTTTATTTTGAAAACCTTTAATTGAAGAAACTTGTATTTGCGCATTCTGTCTATTAAAAGTCCAAATGTAAAAAGCGATCACCACAGGCAAAGCCAGCAGCAACCAAAACATTTCTGGTGAGGCAAACTTGATATTTGTAAACCAGTCCATCATTCTTCTTTCTTCTTTTTACCATCATCAAAAGATGGAAATACGATAGAGCTTCTCACTCGTTCTCTCAAAATTCTTCCAAATTTGCGATCAGCGTCTTCTTCATTATCTTTCTTATTGGTGATGATGATTTGATCTATCCCTACCCGATTAGACATCATAAGAATATCGTACTCATAATCATCATTACCGAGCTGATAAGTGCCTTCTAAAGACACGCCTTTAACTCCATCTATTTCTACCTCATCTTCCAACATCAAGATATCGGTTGCTCCCATTTTATCTAAAATTATGGTCATATTATCTCTTACCACCTTTGGATCAAGTTCAATTTCTGCATCACCATCAGCTGACCCCATAGTAAACGTAATAACACCTATATAAAAGTCGTCGGCAATGTCCCCAGATGCAAATTCGTCAATTGAAGAAGCAAACTGTTTAAATACTTCTCCTAAATTTGTACTGTCCTGACGTACTAAAATATCTGGCGAATTCAACTGCACGGGTGGCATGCCGTATTCACTGGTCAGCCAGGTCTGCTCGGTAAGTGCTCTTTGAGAATTCCCAAAAACCTTGTCTGTTACATTATCAAATCCTGATATATACCCCCAGATTCCAGCCGCTATTCCCAAAGCAACAAGCCCAGCTGCGATACCGATGGAGATGTGGCGAGTGCGTTTTTTAATTTCTTGCTTACGTCTGTAACTCGCATCCTGCATGAGTTCTTCTTCAGTAGGTGGCGGCAATACTTGATGGATATTGTTGACGATTTCCATGGTACGCTGTCGGTCTTCCTTAGCACTTATGGCATCTCCACCAGCAGTAGCAAATTTTACCAAATCGGCCTTTTGAAGGATTTCTTCTAGCCTGGATTGTGTTTTATCAGTAATGTGCATACCTTTTTCAGACATGGCAATCTTGAGCTCCTTAATCAACTGTCCAGTGGTACTTTCTAGGGAATGACCGTAGACTTTAGAGTCGATATACCTTCTAATAATGTACGTAAGCTCTGTATAATATTCCTTCCATTCCCGATTTTCGAGACGGCCACTATCGTCCAGTAATTTTAAACGGTATTTGGTCCATTCATAAGGCTGTAAGGTTTCTTCATAGGTTTTTTGTTCCCGCTTTCGCGAAAGCAAAACAACTACAATCACCACGGGAATTAACAGCAATAACCACCACATCCAGCTGTAGGAAAGAGTAGATCTGTCGGCTATATCTACCGAATCCTTGATAGGAAACATGCCTTGTTTAGTAGTGTCAACAACCACTTCTCGCACACTTATCAATACAGAGTCTGATTGTATACTCCGGTTGTTTTTCAATATCTGCAATCGCGGGACCCAGTAATCCCCCGAGTCAAATTGCGTAATACCATATTGCTTGAACAACCTGATTTTATCGGCAATTCTCAAACTATCTACCGGATAACTCTGCAACACTTCCATAGCACCCATAGTTTGTTGCTCAGGAAAAATGATCAAATCACCTAAATCAGCTTCTACGCTGATTCCTAGTTTTACTTCTTCACCTATTTTAATCAAGTCACGATCTACCTTTGTAGTTACCTCCGTCTTTGTCTGATCTTGGGCAGTAGTTATGGCGATGCATAATAAAAACGATATGTACACTAATTTTTTGATCATCGTGCTTTAAAGTATCCTAATAGTTTCTTGGTATAATTCTCTTGTGTTTCTAAATGTATTGCGCCTGCATCAGATCTTGTGAAAGCATCTTTAAAATAAGCAGCACATTCTTTGTGATAAGCAGCATATGTAATGCGTGCCGATTTAGAGCTGGTGTTGATCAATTGTGAGGCTCCTGTTTCTTGATCTTTGAATTGCACGAGTCCCATTTTAGGCATTTCTGCCTCCCGCTGGTCATAAACTCTAATTCCGGTGACATCGTGCTTGCGACCTGCAATTTGAAGCGTTTTTTTATAGTCGGCACTCATGAAATCTGACATCACAAATACGATGGCTTTTTTCTTAAGGACACCCGCTAGAAACTTCAATGCTCCAGCCACATCGGTACCGGCCCCTTGAGGTTTGAATTCTAGTAGTTCTCTGATAATTCTAAGAATATGAAATTTTCCTTTCTTAGGCGGAATGTACAATTCTACCCGGTCTGAAAATAGCAGTAATCCTACTTTATCATTGTTTTGCATGGCACTAAAAGCTAGTGTGGCGCACAACTCTGTTATAATTTCTTTTTTAATTTGCTCTTGAGTTCCAAAAAATGTCGACCCGCTAATGTCTGCTACCAGCATTAAGGTCAACTCTCGTTCCTCTTCAAAAACTTTAATATAGGGTTCACTGTATCTAGCAGTTACATTCCAGTCGATGTTACGCACATCATCTCCAAACTGGTACTGTCGCACCTCGCTAAAAGTCATCCCGCGCCCTTTAAAAGCACTGTGGTACTCGCCACCAAAAACAGCATCGCTCAAGCGACGAGTTTTGATCTCGATCTTACGTACTTTTTTAAGGAGTTCTTGTGTGTTCATTATTCAAATTACGGTTAACAATCTCAGTGTTCAATATTCAGTTTTTGACTTAAAATATTAGTCAAGTAGTACCAGACAAAATCTGCATACTGCAACTGGATACGGTAAACCCGATTATGGTACCTCAATAGTATTTACGATCTTGTTTACGATGTCTTCCGTCGTGTAGTTTTCTGCTTCTGCTTCATAAGTAATTCCTATTCTATGACGCAATACATCAAGTACTACAGCTCGTACATCTTCAGGAACAACATAACCACGTCGTTTTATAAAAGCATAACATTTTGCAGCTTTGGCAAGATTGATAGATCCACGTGGAGATGCCCCAAAGGATATCAAGGGCTTCAACTCAGCTAAGTTGTATTTCTCTGGGTAACGAGTCGCAAAGACAATGTCTAGAATGTACTTCTCGATCTTTTCATCCATGTAAACAATTTCTACCGCATCTTGAGCACGTAAAATTTGTTCTACGGACACCACTGCATTAGGCTCAGGGAAATCTTTCTTAAGATTTGCTCGCATGATAAACTGCTCATCAGCAATCGAAGGGTAATCGATGACCGTTTTTAACATAAAACGGTCCATTTGTGCTTCTGGCAATGGGTAAGTTCCTTCTTGATCTACTGGGTTTTGAGTCGCCATTACTAAAAATGGTTTCTCTAATATAAATGTGGTATCCCCTATGGTCACCTGCTTTTCCTGCATAGCCTCTAAAAGCGCACTCTGTACTTTAGCTGGTGCACGGTTGATCTCATCTGCAAGGACAAAGTTGGCAAATATGGGTCCTTTCTTGATGTTGAATTCGCCATCTTTCATGTTGTAAATCAATGTACCTACCACATCTGCTGGAAGAAGATCTGGTGTAAATTGGATTCTTGAAAAAGAACCGCTTACTGCTTTAGAAAGCGTTGTAATAGCGAGTGTTTTTGCAAGTCCAGGAACTCCTTCTAATAGAATATGCCCACGACCCAAAAGACCTATAAGCAAGCGTTCTATCATGTATTGTTGACCTACAATTACCTTATTCATTTCATTGACGAGTAACTCCACAAACTGGCTTTCCTGTGCCACTTTTTCATTGATACTCGCAATATCTACCTGCGTATTTTGTTGATCCATAAGTATATTTTCTTAAATCATATTTAGTAAACTCGTCAAAACTTTAATCCTCCTTTTTCATTAGTAACTAGCGATGTCAGAGAATCACAAAAATGCCCAATCATCAAAGATAGAACTGTTTAAAAGACGTTAAAATTTGCCTCGCTTCTTTAACTACCAAATTTAACGTAGGACTGTTGGATATACTTCACAGAAGTATGTTTTTATGTTATCGATTGTTAACACCTTTGCTTTCTGATGCATGCTGATTTTGCATCAACTTTCCTTTTCTTAGAAAATAAAAACCATAACATAAATCCAACAAATCGCCAGTAGCTTTTCCCTATTTTTGTTAGAAACATCAGATATGAAAACAGCACTGATTACCGGAGCAACAAGCGGAATAGGACTCGCTACAGCACAAATACTTGCCAAAAATGATTTTGCATTAGTGCTTTGTGGACGTAACCAAGAAAAATTAGCCGAATTAAAACAAGAGCTTTCTCAACAGGTTCCTGTGGAAACGCTTTGCTTTGATGTGCGCGATCAAAAAACAGTAGAAAAACAAATACATAGCCTTACCAAATCACCCTTCAATAAAATCGATATCTTGATTAATAATGCAGGAAACGCTCATGGACTAGACCCTATCGACAAAGGTAGTTTAGAAGATTGGGACGCGATGATGGATATTAATGTCAAAGGCTTGCTTTATGTAAGTCATGCTGTAATGCCACAAATGCGCGAGCGTAAAAGCGGTCACATCATCAACATAGGCTCTACGGCAGGAAAAGAAGTCTATCCTAATGGAAATGTATATTGCGGTTCTAAACATGCTGTCGACGCCATTACTACTGGAATGCGACTGGATTTAAATCCCTACAATATTAGAGTGGGTGCTGTAAATCCAGGGCTCGTACAAACTAACTTTAGCGAGGTGCGATTTAAAGGAGATACAGAAAGAGCAGATAAAGTATATCAAGGCTACATGCCCCTACAACCACAGGATGTGGCTGATGTCATTCTATTTGCACTGACCAGACCGGCACACGTAAATATTGCCGATCTTACAGTAATGTGCACCGCACAAGCAAGCAGTACGATTTTGAAAAAGGAATAATTTATTCCTGAGATCGCTTTTCCCAAAGGGTAGAATTAATTCTATCCTTTGGAAAAAGAACTAAAAAAAGCATTTCCCTTTTTCATCTGTTTAATGCTGAGCTTGCCGAAGTAGATAACAGATTGGCGACGAGCGAGCGTAGCGAGCAACCAAAAGGGCTATGCGATTGAGAGAGAAAAATACAAACTAGCTGTGAAACCTTTTCCCCAGCCCTGAAGGGTGCCGTTTCTTAAAAACCTGGATTTGAAAATGAACTTGAACTTGAATTTAAAAACAAGCCTGCGGCAATTGATACCTCACTAGATCTAAAAAAACAAGTAAAAACATTTCCCTTTTTCAAAGGGAAAACAGGTTGGCGACGAGCGTAGCGAGCAACCAAAAGGGTTTTACGGTTGGGGAACAGAAACTATAAGAAGAACCATCACTTTTAATGAAGCATTACTAATCAATGACTATATACAAAACCAATTCCAGTTTCATAAAGACAGTAATACAGAAACTCCTGCTATCGTGATTTTAAATACCGCAAAGAAAGTAACTTTGAAGATTCCTAATTAATAAGATGGATTACCGCAACCTCATCAATAAACTAGATTTATAATATGTATCCACTAAGAAGAAATAGAAGATTAAGAACCAGTGCCTCGGTAAGATCTCTGGTACAACAAACCTTAATCTCACCAAGTGATTTTATTGTCCCATTATTTATTGTAGAAGGAAAAGGCATCAAAGAAGAAATCGCTTCCATGCCCGATTATTACCGTTACAGCCTGGATCTTTTAAAAAAAGAAGTGCAATTACTTTGGAGCATGGGCCTGAAAAGTGTGTTGCTTTTTGTCAAAGTACCTGACGAATTAAAAGATAACAAAGGAACAGAAGCTTTAAATAAAGAAGGTCTTATGCAACGTGCCATCAAAACCGTTAAAGAAGTTGCTCCAGAAATGTACGTCATGACTGATGTGGCTCTGGATCCTTATTCCAGTTACGGTCACGATGGTATTGTAGAAAATCATAAGATTATAAACGATGCGACTTGTGAAGTGCTTGCACAGATGAGTGTTTCACACGCACAAGCTGGGGCTGATATGGTGGCTCCTAGCGATATGATGGATGGACGTATTCTATATATCAGAGAAGCGCTAGAAGAAGAAGGGTTTACCGATACAGGAATCATGAGCTACTCGGCAAAATATGCGAGTGCTTTTTATGGACCTTTTAGAGATGCACTGGATAGTGCGCCAGGTTTTGGAGATAAAAAAAGCTATCAAATGGACCCTGCAAATCGCAGTGAAGCCATAAAAGAAACCTTAATGGATATCGATGAAGGAGCTGATATAGTCATGGTAAAACCAGGATTGTGCTACTTGGACATCGTTAGAGATATTAAAAACGAAGTAGATGTTCCTGTAAGTGTATATCAAGTAAGCGGCGAGTATGCCATGCTTAAAGCAGCGGCCGAAAGAGGCTGGCTCAATCACGATGACGTAATGATGGAACAAGTAACTGCCATAAAAAGAGCTGGTGCCGACTTGATTGCTAGTTATTTTGCTAAGGATATAGTAAAGTTGATTTCCTAATTTCAGTCATGAAACACCTCCCCAACAGCAAAGAACCTGAACGACTTAGTTTCAGACCAGCTTTCACGGCCGAATATGAAGCGCTCAACCCTTATTTAAAATGGAATAAATAACTCATGCCCAAAGACTCCTACACCGTAGAAGAAGCTACTCGTTCCATAGAGAGGTACTGCGCTTATCAAGAGCGCTGTCATAAAGACGTGGAAGATAAATTGAAAAGTATGGGGATGATTCAGCTCGCCATAGATGAAATCATCCCACATTTGATTCATCATAAATTCTTGAATGAGACGCGCTATGCCGAGTCTTTTGCTCGAGGAAAATTTCGTATTAAAAAATGGGGCAGAGTTCGTATCGTACGCGAACTTAAAATGAAAGGATTGAACGAGCGTAGCATAAAATTAGGTCTTAAAGAGATTTCTAATGATGATTATGAAATTGCTTTTGAGACGCTTTCGCGAAAGCGGTTACAACAACTCACAACAGAAACCGATAAGTACAAGAAGCGTAAAAAACTAGCCGATTACCTTCTCTATAGAGGTTGGGAAAGCCATCTGGTTTATGCCAAAACAGTAGAGCTCATACCTAATTAATTTAAGCAAAATTACCTAACCCTATTTAGATACTTGTGTGTCCGTACCATCGCCTGATCGTTTTTATAGTCGATCCATTCCTGCCCTTTACGTTTGCGCATAAAATTATCATAATGACGCATAAATAATAGATTGTATAGCGCCTTTCCCAAGTTTTTAATCTTTCGAGGATACGACCTCAAGCTTATAGAAAAACCTGGTGTGAGGTAATGCATATAGTGCCAGTATCCTTCTGGCATGTACAACATTTCCCCATGATCGAGCTCGCAAACATAGCCTTGGGCTTTTTGTAAAGCAGGCCATTTTTCAAAATCAGGGTCAGTGAAATCAATATCTTCTCTAGCAATTAAAGAATATGGAACACGATACAAATAAGGTGACTGATCTGGCGGGAAAATAATACATCTCTTTTTGCCGTGAAATTGAAAATGTAGGATGTTAGTATAGTCTATATCAAAATGCATAAACACCTTAGAATCGGTTCCACCAAAAAACATCATAGGCAAGCCTTTGATCAATTGCAATCCTAACTTCGGGAACTTATAATCGGCTTGAAGGGATGGAACTTCTTTTAATATATTGTAAAGAAATATTCTAAAGTTAGTAGGCTTTTCTTCTAGTAAATCTACGTATTCAGACATCTTCATTTCGGCATGTGCTTCATTAAAGCCTTCATCGTGCTTTACTGGACGGTCATCATACAACGGCACTGTTTTATCTCCAGCGACTTGTTTAATGTATGCTAGATGCCACTTTTGAAAAGCAGGCCAGTCTTCTGTTAGTTTTTCAATGACAACAGGACGTTGTGGCTGGAGATGATTTTTGACAAAATCATCTTTACCTATAGTGGATACGCGTGGTATTTGTTGAAGGTTAAGTGCCATAAACAACTAGCTAACTTAAGCTGTTAAGCAAACTAATGCAACTCCTCTAACTATGCTTTAATAGTTTTACCTGCTTGTTTGGCTTGCAGGTTACGTTCAATTTTATGATCTGGACGCGTCCATCGAGGTTTCTCTCCTTGATCTTTATATACAGAATATTGAGCGTCAATTGTTTCTGGCTGCGCCTTTTTTACAAATGGCTTCATAGGTTCTAATCCTAACAATTCAAACATTTTCATGTCTTCATTTACATCTGGATTAGGAGTCGTCAGCAATTTATCACCCGCAAAAATAGAGTTGGCTCCAGCAAAGAAACACATCGCTTGTCCTTCTCGACTCATGTCTTTACGACCAGCACTCAACCTCACCTGAGTTTGCGGCATAACAATACGAGTAGTAGCTACCATACGTATCATTTCCCACATAGAAACTGGCTGTTGCTCTTCCAGTGGCGTTCCTTCTACTGCAACTAGTGCGTTAATTGGAGTGCTTTCTGGCTGCGGACTTAAACTAGATAAAGCTACTAACATTCCTGCGCGATCTTCTATGTTTTCTCCCATTCCTATAATTCCACCACTACAAACAGTAACATTGGTCTTACGTACATTACCAATCGTATCTAAACGATCTTGATAACCACGGGTAGAAATAACTTCTTTATAGTATTCTTCAGAACTGTCTAAGTTATGGTTGTAAGCATATAATCCAGCCTCGGCAAGTCGGTGTGCTTGGTTTTCTGTGACCATACCTAAAGTACAACACACTTCCATGTCTAATTTATTAATGGTACGAACCATTTCTAAAACTTGGTCAAATTCTGGTCCGTCTTTTACATTTCTCCAAGCTGCTCCCATACAAACACGAGAACTACCACTAGATTTTGCTCTTAAGGCTTGTGCTTTAACTTGTTGCACCGACATCAAATCGTTTCCTTTTACGTCGGTATGGTAACGAGCAGCTTGCGGACAATACCCGCAATCTTCTGGACAACCGCCAGTCTTAATGGAAAGAAGTGTGGAAACTTGCACTTGATTTGGGTTGTGAAATTCTCTATGAATCGTTGCCGCATCGTATAACAAATTCATAATCGGTCTGTTATAAATCTCTAATACTTCTTCTTTAGTCCAGTTGTTTCTCATAATCGTATTCTAATTGAATAGGTAAAAATAAGGATTCTTGAAGTATTACCTACAAGGAATTAATGATAAAGAAATTTTAGATACCCATTTAGAAAGAGGCTCCAAGTCATTGCACTGCTAGATGAAAGAATAAATATTTTGATTACTTAAAACTCCTGAGTCTTGAGTTTTTTATGAACTAACGCTCTATCAACAAACTCACCGCATTACCTCCAAATCCAGTTGCATTAATTAGAATACGCTTAGGCGTTCTTAGATCTCCCCGAGGATTTGCCAAGGATTCTTCTAAGTAAGGAATTTTAAATATCATTTCTGATTGTAGCATTTCGATTGCCATTCTTAGATTAAGAGCACCACTGGCCCCAAGAGCGTGACCTAATTGCCATTTGTTATTACACAAATAAGGGTAACGTTCTCCAAAAACTGCTTTTATAGCTGTAAACTCTGCTTTATCACCTTTAATAGTTCCAGGCGCGTGTGTTATAATCGCATCTACCGTTTCCATGTCTATATGCTGTATCGCCTGTGTCATCGATTCTTGTAGGCACAGTCCACTTTGCGTAAGAGATGTGGCACTGTTTAATTTTTCGATAGCACTGCCGTATCCAGTGATTTTGGCAAGACTATTTTTGTCTTCTTTAGAAAGTAAAAAACAGGCTGCTCCCTCTCCTAAAATCATCGAGTTTTGGGATTTATCTAAATCCAATGACTTACATGGATACGGAGAAGAATCTCTTGAATAAATGCGCAAAGCTTGCATTTGGGCTATGGTAAAATCAGTTAGTGGTGCCTCACTTCCTCCAGCGATAAAACTCATTGCCATACCACTTTCTAACCAAGCGATAGCATTGAGAATGGCATGCGATGCCGTTGCACAAGTAATGCTATGAGAAAAAGCTGTTCCTTTCAATCTCAAATCTTGAGCCACCCAACTAGAGATATTCCCCAAAGTAGTTAGTGGAGAAGTTGCTGTTGGAACTGTTCCGCTTTCGCGAAAGCGAGAATGATACTCCTCCCACAATCCAGTAGCACCACGACTAGAGCCAATGTTTACGGCCGTCTGCACTGGGATATTCTTTAAGGATCTTGCTGCAAAAAGTGCCAGTTGCACACTGCGATCCAAAGATTTATAAACCTCATGATCTCTTAAAAAGGCTTGCAATTGGTCTTCCTTTACTTTTGAAATAGGACTGATCCAAGCTTTATTTTTTTTCTCAAAAAAATGAGCTGACTCTTGACTCGTAAATGAATCTACCGCAGCAATCATCGCTGCATCGTTGATGTAAATAGGGTTTTTCACTGGCTTTGTAACTCTTGCAAAAATCGTCAAAAGAAGTTAGACTTAGAATGAATTGTAGAAAAAGAATCCTATGCGTTGCAGTGTAAAAACAACGCATCGTAAATCTTTAAGACACTTTAAAATCTTCTCTTTTTTCTGATTGTTTTGTACGTGATCATCAAAGTTTAGTTGCCCGTATAAAGAAAAACTCCGCTCATGACCCTTGAAGAAGTCTAGACCACCTGAGCTAAAAATTCTTCTAACAACTCATAAACAAAATTCATTTCTTGTTCCGAACTGGTAAAAGGCGGGACGATATAAACTGTTTTACCTAGAGGTCGTAAAAACAAACCACGTTGCCAAAACCATTGAAACATCTCGTTGCGTTTGTTTCCATAGCGCTCCATTTCTATCGCAAGGTCGACCGCAAGAATGACTCCTTTTGTGCGCACTGCCGCAACAGCTGTATGGGATTCGATTTTTGTTTTAAAAGCTAGATTGGAGGTTGTTATTCGTTTGATATTTTCCTGAATCTCCTTAGAAGTCAACAAATCTATTGCCGCACTGGCAACAGCACATCCTAATGGGTTTCCAGAATAAGTATGTCCATGAAAAAGACCTTTGGCTAGCTCATCATCGTAAAAAGCCTCGTAAATATTTGAAGTGCAAGAAGTAATTGCCATAGGCATAATTCCACCGGTGAGCGCCTTAGAAAGACACATCACATCTGGCTTTGCACCTATTTGATCGCTGGCAAAGTATGTCCCTGTTTTACCAAAACCAGTCATCACCTCATCAGCAATCGCAATCACCCCGTGTTGCTGGAATTTGTTAATCACTTGGCACAAGGCCTCATTATCATGGAGCTGCATCGCTGCTGCTCCTTGAACTAATGGTTCATAGATAAAGCTAGAAATTTGTTGCTGTTCTAGGATGGTATCAACGAGTTGTAACACCTGATCTAAATTCTCTTTTGTAGGCGCTGGAATACGCACCACGTCTATAAAAAATTCTTCAAAGGGACCGTTATAAACGGACAGTCCGCTGGCACTCATAGCTCCAAAGGTATCTCCATGGAACCCATTTTCTAATGCTACCACTGTATTCCGTTTCTCCCCTTTATTAAAATGGTATTGAAACGCCATTTTTAAACCTATCTCTACACTGGTAGACCCATTCTCAGAAAAAAACAGCTTCTGCTGATTGTCCGGCAAGATAGCTATGAGTTTCTTTCCCAAAGTGGCCACTGGCTCATGCGTCATTCCAGCAAAGACAATATGGTGCAACTGATCCACTTGATGTTTGATCGCATTGGTCAGTGCGGGATTGGTATGCCCATAACTACAGGTGTACCAACTCGATATTCCATCAAAATACTTCTTCCCCTCAAAATCGTACAAGTAATTTCCCTTTGCATGAGAGATAGCAAGAGGTGCTGTCGCCGTTTTATGTTGCGTAAGCGGGTGCCATATAAAGCTTGCATCGTTTTCTAGAATCTCTTCCTTTTTCATAATGCTTTTAGAACTTTTTCAAATTTTGAGGCATATTTAGAAACAACAGCCGCACTTATTTCTTGTTCTCGTGACATATGACCTAAGGTTTTTAATCCTGTCATTTTTTCAATCACTTCGATGGTGCCATCAAGATCAACGTGGTTGTAAATAATACCTACACAGTTCAAACCTTTAGCTTTTAAAAGCATTGCACTCAACAAAGTATGATTGATGCTTCCTAAATAGCCCGAACTCACTAAAATCACTTGATCCTCTGGGCTGATTAAATCGACAATTGTTTCTTGATCATTAATAGGAACCAGTAAACCTCCAGCACCTTCTATTACTAAGGTGTTTTCTGTTTTAGGACGTATAATTTTAGCGAGGTCTATGGTGATTCCATCAATTTCAGCCGCCTTATGCGGACTCATAGGGGTATGAAGTCGGTAGGATTCTGGATGGATCTGAGTTTTAGAATTATCAATAAGACTAGCAATAGTAGCTTTATCTGTTTCTTCCAGACCACTCTGTATAGGTTTCCAGTAATCGGCTTGTAGCGCTTGTGTTACAATTGCTGCAACCACCGTTTTACCTACATCGGTTCCTATTCCTGTAATAAAAATATTACTCATCTACATCAAATTTAGTTTGACAGTTTTTACACTCGTAATTAAATGAATTTGTGAATGGGAAAATACTTAAGCCTATGGCTGTCATTTTTTCAGATAACGAGCGCGCTGTTTCTATAACTCGCCTATCTCTAGCATCCACTTTCTTGCAACTAGGGCATTTTATGTATTCTACTCGATGTTTCAACATATCTGGATTAGACTGTTCAATGATTCCCATCGCTTTTATATAATCTTCTTTGTGTACTTGCATTTTTACACCACCTATCGCATTAGAGATCAATGGATCTGCAGCCACCGTAAATTCGTCTTTTAAAAAAACTTCTACCTCCTCACTTTCTAATCGTCCTTTTACTGCTAGGGCTTCTGCAGGATAGGCAAATACCGCCACGGTTCTAAATTTACTCATAGGGTTTTTAGGGTTTTGGCAAGCAATTTCAGCATTCCTTCCATTTCTTTTTCTGTATTAAAACTGTGTAAACACACTCGCAATCGCTCTTCTCCCTGACTTACTGTAGGAGATAGAATGGCACGTACATCATAGCCCTTTTTTTGTAATTTGCGCGCTGCCTTTTTTACTTTGTCGTTTTTTGGAATGATACATACCTGGATGGCGGTCTCGTTTTCGCGAAAGCGTAATCTCAAACCATTTTGCACCACTAATGTATTAAAGAGTGCAATGTTATGGATTAATCGAGAGACGGCATCTTCACTCTGACTCAAAGTGCGGTAACCATATGCAATAGATCGCAACGAATGCTCTGGAAGCGCTGTTGTATAAATAAAACTACGGGCATAATTGATCAAATATTCCTTGAGATCTTCACTTCCTAAAATAGCGGCGCCATGACATCCCAAGCCTTTGCCAAAAGTGACCACTCGAGCAAAAATGTCATTTTCTACATCCAGCTTTTGGGCGAGACCAGCACCTTTTTTTCCTATAACTCCCAAGGCATGGGCCTCATCCAAAATCAAGTGCGCATTCTCAAATCGCTTTACTAATGCTACCAATTTCTCAAGGTCCGGCATATCGCCATCCATAGAAAAAACAGACTCTGTAATGACATACACCTGGCGTTCTTCTTCCTCACTGAATTTAGACAATAAAATCTCGAGATGATCTAAATCGTTATGACGGTATTTTAGGGATTTAGCTTGAGAAAGCTGGATTCCATCACGTATACTAGCATGAACCAACCGGTCAAAAAGGATCAAATCAGCTCGATCTGTAAGTGCGGGAATCAGCCCTATGTTTGCGTCATAACCAGAATTAAACAACAATGCCGCTGGCGCATTGTGAAACTGAGCAATTTGTGCTTCTACCTGATCATGTAACTCACTGTGTCCAGAAATAAGCCGGCTACCCGTAGCGCCCTTAGAGGAATAAGTTTCTGGTTGTGGCAATTTAGAAAAGCCCAGGTAATCATTTGATGAAAAATCTACAAGATCTTTATTTACAGTGAGTTTGCGCAAACTTCCTGAGAAGTGACGCATACCTAAAAGAGCTTGTAGTTTATCTGGAAGCATGCTGCAAAAATAAGCCTTAGGAGTGAGTTGTAGTCGGTTGTCAGTTATCGGTTATCAATTTGCCGGTTATTTGATTGATTCCTGCTCGCTTTTAACCCTAATAGCTTGCTTGTGTGGTCATTCCGTAAAATTTGACTGCAAAATATTTTTATATAAGTTAAAAGTATTTCCCAAATTTATACGGGATCGGCTAGAACTCAAGCGGAAGTAGTTATATTTTTAAATCACAAACAACTTAAGATCAATTGCTTAATACTTTTTGTTATTCTTTTTCGATAATTTATTATTGTTTTTCAATAATTTTATTATAGTTTTGTTATTGTTAAACGATAATTATTATGAATATAAGTTGGCTTAGTTTACTCAGAGCAATCATGACTTTGATTTACTTTTTTACTTGGATGTCAGCGATATTAGCTCCCATTGCCTTTTTTGTGTTTGCAGATAAGGAGCAGACTTCCTTTGAAAATTTTGGAGTGACTATATTTAATGTTCATTGGACTTTTTATGTTGTTTTAAGTCTTTCTATTATTGGTTATTTTCTCTTTCTAGCTATGATATTTCACTTGAAGAAAGTAGCTTATCGCATTACTCCTAGACGTTTTATTGATAGCGAAATTAAAAATCATTTTTATAAAGCTGGATTATTTTGTGTTATGGGTGCTTTACTCACAAAAATTCCAGCTGTTGTTTACAAGTACTCAACATTAGTAATTGTAAAAAATAAGAAGGTCCTGATTAAAGATGCCTCATTACAACTAGGGGTTTCCTTTGATTCTGTTTTAGTGATTCTCGCTTTTGGGATCTTCTTGATTATAATTTCTAAAATTATCGACCAATCTATTCAACTTAAAAATGAAAACGATTTAACCATATAACTCATGCCTATATACATCAATCTGGACGTGGTACTCGCTCAAAAAGGCATGAAAAGCAATGAACTGGCAGACACTGTAGGAATTACGACCGCAAATCTTTCTATTCTTAAAACAGGAAAGGCAAAAGCGGTACGATTCACTACACTAGAAGCAATTTGTGAAGCTCTAGAATGCCAGCCTGGAGATATACTGGAATACAGAAAAGAGGTGTGAATTATTATAAAAATAGCTGATCACCTCAATAGACTTCAAGACTCAATCCCTTTTTAACACCTCCTATCTTTGTACTTTCTAGATTTGGATTATTTTACAAGTATCTAACCTGTGTAGTTAGCATTGTGTCATCTTGTTATACTTCTATTTTTTTATTGGGCGACTCTTTACAGGTTCCCGCAAGGCATGTTTCCTTTAATTATGTCATTCCTTCGCAGCGCGTAATGTTTTGGAAATGGTCTTGATGCCAGTTAAACGATGTGGTACAACCGTCAGAAAAGCAGGCCCCAACTAAAATCTATGATAAAACTCCTAAAAGGTTTGAAACGATAGTGTTATCTTAGCAACTCTTAAAACCTAACAATAATGAAAAAAGTTCTTTTTATTCTCGCTCTTATCCTAGCAGGAACCGCAAGCGCTCAAGATTTAACTAGAGAAATGACTATTGCTCTTAAAAATGATAGCCCTACAGACCTTAAAGTTTTAGTTAACGACACCAACAAAAACGAATGCCTACAAGCTGGCACTAGGAAAGCAACTCTTCTGCAACTAGCTGTTCAAATGGGAAGCTCAGATGTTGCTCTATACCTTATCACTGAAGCTGAAGTAGATGTCAACAAAGCATGTAACGATAACACTCCATTAATGTGGGCAGCAAAAATGGGTCGTGCTGATCTAGTAGCTCAACTGTTAGATGCTGGAGCTGATAAATCTATTCAAGTAGACGGCAATACAGCACTTCAACTCGCGATGACCAATGGAAATGAAGCTGCGATTAAGTTGTTGAAATAATAGCAACTCACTCAGTAGAGTCGTTATCCATCACACCTACTGTTTTTAAATAATTAAATCAATCCTTTGGAGCTCGCTTCAAAGGATTTTTTATTGCATAGTATCCAGACCTAAAGGGATCAAGTCTCTGATATGGTATAACTTCTAATCATAAGAAAAGCCTCTATCAAAATGATAAAGGCTTTCTAATATTTTTAAAACAAGTCTTGCTTTAGTCTGCTAAAACAATGGCTTTGTTATCTTTCATTTCTAGAACTCCGCCAGTAATGGCAAAATTAGTAGTACCGTCTGCTTTTGTAAACAAATCAGCAACAGATTCTTCAAGTGCTACACTTCCAAAAATCTTAATAGCTCCCTTAGTAAGCAAGGATACCACAGGCGCGTGATTATCTAGCATCTGAAACTGACCGTTAATACCGGGTACAGAAACTGATTCTACCTCACCTTTAAAAAGGGTCATCTCTGGTGTAACTATTTCTAAAATCATCTTTATTTAGTTTTCAGTTCCAGTTTACAGTCCCAGTAAGACTGGTTGCTGAGACTGCTACTGTTTACTTATTTAGGCTTCAGCAAGCATTTTTTCTCCTGCCTCGATAGCCTCTTCAATAGTACCTTTAAGGTTAAATGCACTTTCTGGAAGGTGATCTAACTCTCCGTCCATAATCATGTTAAATCCTTTGATAGTATCTTTAATATCAACTAACACCCCTTTAAGACCAGTAAACTGCTCTGCTACGTGGAATGGTTGAGACAAGAAACGTTGTACACGACGTGCACGGTTTACAGCCATTTTATCTTCTTCAGATAATTCTTCCATACCTAAGATGGCAATAATATCTTGCAATTCTTTATAACGCTGTAACAACTCTTTTACGCTAGTTGCACAATCGTAATGCTCGTTACCTAAAATGTCTGCAGCAAGAATACGTGATGTAGAATCTAATGGGTCTACCGCTGGATAAATCCCAAGTTCTGCAATCTTACGTGAAAGCACTGTAGTTGCATCAAGGTGAGCAAAGGTTGTTGCTGGTGCAGGATCGGTTAAATCATCTGCAGGCACGTAAACCGCTTGTACAGATGTAATGGATCCTTTTTTAGTAGAGGTAATTCGTTCCTGCATCGCACCCATTTCTGTTGCTAGTGTAGGCTGATATCCTACTGCAGATGGCATACGACCTAAAAGAGCCGACACCTCAGAACCTGCTTGTGTAAAACGGAAGATGTTATCAACGAAGAAAAGAACATCTTTTCCTTGTCCATCTCCAGCTCCATCACGGAAATACTCTGCAATCGTAAGACCAGAAAGTGCTACACGAGCACGTGCTCCTGGTGGCTCATTCATTTGTCCAAATACGAAAGTTGCTTTTGATTCTCTCATACCGGCTTTATCCACCTTCTGAAGATCCCAACCGCCTTCTTCCATAGAGTGCATGAAGTCATCACCATACTTGATAATTCCAGATTCTAACATCTCACGTAAAAGGTCATTTCCTTCACGTGTACGCTCTCCAACTCCAGCAAATACTGAAAGTCCACCGTGACCTTTTGCGATGTTATTGATTAATTCTTGGATCAGTACTGTTTTACCAACTCCTGCACCACCGAAAAGTCCGATTTTACCCCCTTTTGCATAAGGCTCAATAAGATCGATTACTTTTATACCTGTAAAAAGTACTTCAGTAGAAGTTGAAAGGTCTTCAAATGCTGGTGCATCTCTGTGAATAGAAAGTCCATCTTTACCAGTTTTAGGAAGATTTCCTAAACCGTCAATGGCATCACCGATTACATTAAATAGACGACCATAAACATCATCACCTATAGGCATCTTAATAGGATTACCAGTAGCATTAACCGCTGTACCGCGACTAAGTCCATCTGTAGAATCCATTGAGATTGTTCTTACCGTGCTCTCACCGATGTGAGATTGTACTTCAAGTACTAGTAAAGAACCATCTTTTTTTGTGATTTCTAGTGAATCATAAATTTTAGGAAGTGCGCCTTCTGCACTGTCAAATGTTACATCTACCACCGGACCGATGATCTGTGAAACGCTACCTGTAATTTGAGACATTTATATAATGTTTTAAAACTTAAAAAGATACAGCTTTAAGCGGCTGTTTTTCGTCGCGCAAAGATACTGCTTTCCTATATATAAAAACATGATGTTTTTTAATTTTTTTCTTGCATTACTCGCAGGAGACATCTCCTGCTTATTTCTAACGAACAGCGCTTCATTGTCGCTGTTGTAGTGTTAGCTATCGCTTTCGCCCTGAGCGATCTCAAAAACAGCTATAGCCATAAACATAAAAGCCACTTCCATAAGAAGTAGCTTTTTAAAAATATGAGTTTAATTGTTTTATTCTACGGTAACGCTTTTTGCTAAATTACGTGGTTGATCCACATTCTTATTCAGCTTAACAGCGATATGGTAAGAGAGCAATTGTAACGGAATAGTAGTTAATAAAGGAGTCAAAAACTCAATTGTTTCTGGCACTTCTATCACATGATCTGCGAGGTTTCTCACATCCACGTCGCCTTTAGTAACAATTCCTATAATCTTACCACTACGTGATTTAATCTCTTGGATGTTACTGACTACTTTTTCGTAGTGGCCCTTTTTAGTAGCAATGACGATCACTGGCATTTGCTCATCAATAAGAGCAATAGGGCCGTGCTTCATTTCTGCTGCTGGATAACCCTCAGCGTGAATGTAGCTGATTTCTTTAAGTTTTAACGCTCCTTCTAAAGCTACTGGAAAATTGAAACCACGACCTAAATAAAGGCAGTTTTTAGAGTCTTTATAAATTTCTGCAATTTTCTCAATATGATCATTAGAAGTTAATGCTTCAGCAACTTTATCTGGTATGGAAGCTAATTCCTGCAAATAGGTATGGAATTCACTGGTAGAGATCTTCCCTTTTTTCTTTGCAAGCTGTAAAGCAATTAAAGTAAGTACCGTAATTTGAGTAGTAAATGCTTTTGTTGAAGCCACTCCTATTTCTGGACCGGCATGGGTATAGGCCCCAGCATGAGTCTCTCTAGAAATAGAACTCCCTACTACATTACAAACTCCAAAAACGAATGCTCCTTTTTCTTTAGCGAGCTTTATGGCCGCCATGGTGTCTGCTGTTTCTCCAGACTGCGAGATAGCTATTAACACATCATCTTTGTCTATTACAGGATTGCGGTATCTAAACTCTGAGGCATACTCCACCTCAACAGGTACGCGAGCTAGTTCTTCAAAAATATATTCAGCTACCAAGCCTGCATGCCATGAAGTACCGCATGCCACTATTAATATACGCTTTGCATTAATAAATTTATCGATATGATCATCGATACCAGCCATTCTAATTAAGCCTTTCTCTACCAACATGCGACCTCTAAAAGTGTCTTTAATTGCTTGCGGCTGCTCATAGATCTCTTTCAACATAAAGTGGTCGTAACCCCCTTTTTCTATTTGTTCCAGGTTCATTTGCAATTCTTGAACATAAGGAGCCACCAAGGAATCATCTTTGATTTTTCTGACCTTTATATCCTTATGAGTACGCACTACTGCCATCTCACCGTCTTCCAAATAAATCGCACTTTTAGTGAATTCTAAAAAAGGACTTGCATCACTAGCAATGAAATACTCGTTTTCTCCTACACCTATAGCGAGAGGAGACCCGAGCCGGGCAACGACGATCTCGTTAGGTTTTTTACGATCAAAAACAGCTATTGCATATGCGCCTATTGTTTGATTAAGAGCTATTTGTACTGCTTTACCTAACTTGACGTTTTGTTTTATTTTGACGTCTTCTATCAGGTTCACAAGTACCTCAGTATCTGTGTCCGATTGAAAGGTATACCCTCTGTTTTTTAACTCTTGCTTTAGTGGCTCATAGTTTTCTATAATACCGTTATGGATAATCACTAGATCACCGCTATTTGAAAAATGAGGATGAGAATTTACATCATTAGGCACCCCGTGGGTCGCCCATCTGGTATGACCTATCGCTATAGTTCCTTTTGTAGAAATTTCAGCCTCTAGTTGAGCTTGTAGATCAACTACTTTTCCTTTTGTTTTAGAGAACTTAAGCTCTTCACCATCATATATGGCTATTCCAGCACTGTCATAGCCTCTGTATTCTAGTCTTTTAAGACCATTTAAAACAATAGGGTATGCCTGTCGATGCCCTATGTAACCTACAATTCCGCACATAATAAATTTGTTTTAGTTGATAGTTTCAGAATAAAAAACCTTCAATATGGGTTTTTTAGGAATAGCCTCTCCACTTACACTTTGCTGAACAAGGTTTCCCGGAGCAAGGTTTCCGTAAAGTACCGTTCCTTCATGAGATATAGCAGCGCTAATCGGTATAGACACTAGATCTGGGTTAGGATTTACTGTATTCAACACTAGATTATTTCCTACGATTGACACATTTTGACTGACCACGATGGCTAATCTATTATTTTCGATATTACCTTGTATAATATTGCTTAAATGCTGTGTAAGTCGAATTCTATACTTAATGCGATCGGTAGTAGTGTCATCAGGGTCAATTCTTTCTAATCTCCCTAAGTGAGACAAGTTGCTATTAAGTCCGTTAGAACCACCAATCGCGTAATCTGATAGCAGTCTCTTGGTATCATAATCATATATCAAGATACGTTCTGGATCCTTCGTGCTCGCTGCAACAATAGATCGATTCACATAAAACTCTATATAAGCATCATTAATCAACCAATTATTTTCTATAGCCTGAGTGAGTGCAGGTGCCTCGCCATCAGAACTGTTGGTCGCCTGACCAAACAACTCTAACACAGCTATTGACCCAGGACCTCCTTTTAAATAAATATTTTCGGCTCCATTTATGGGATCATTAGAGTCTGCAATGTCACTTTGAACGCCTGCGCTAAAGTCGTTATTTACAAAGACCACCTTATTACCATTAAAGTTTAAACGAAAATTTGAAGTAATATTATTTAATTCTGTAGTATCCCCATCATCATCAAAATCACTTAAGTCTGGGAAATCGGAATTGATTTTGATATCGATTTTAGCATTATTCATATCTAAATGAACTAAGTGAGAAGAACCCGGCGCTCCAGCAATCTTAAAGTATAAACCTCTAAAGTAATTTTGAAAATTACTAACACTCTCTAGGTTAGCACTTCCTTCCTGATCAACAATTACTGTTTCCCAATAATCTACAGGCAGGGAAATCCTAATCCTAGGAGATAGCCTCTCTGAAACAGCTAGCTCCCCTTCTTCATTAGTCTCAAAAAGATCAATCTCTTGATTATCCGGGAAAAACAATGTGTTTTCATAAATTAAATCGCCGCGATTCATGTCTATAACACTTTCAAAATCGGAGTAATAAATTGCATTTTGAGTTACATCTTGGTCATCAAAACCACTCAAAAAATAATTGCTCCTATAGATCTGGAAATGAGTTGGTCCTATACCGTACAAAGAATCAATACTATACTCTCTTTCTTCTCCTGTAATACCTGTTATTACAGAGTAGTAAGGCACTTCTAAAATAACCTCTTCTACAACCTTGTTTTCTCCAAAAGACGGACTTGTAAAATTTGGATTTATTTGAGTTACAAAAGAATAGGTGCTTCTCCCGTAGGCTGGATCATCATACACTCCAAAAGGTGTTGAATTAAAGTTATTGGTTTGGACTGTATTCACAGGAACACTATATGTCTTCACATCAAACTCAGCCTCTTTAATAACATTTGCAGGATCCTCTCCTAAAAAATTAGCTCCCAAAGGGGTTAATTCATTTTCACAGGACACCACTCCTAAAACTGCCACGATTACGATCGCAGCCTTACATAACATTTTTTTCATTTTTCTTAAGCTTCTTCTTTTTCGTTTAAAACTTGATCAAGGTAGAACTCCTCATACGCATCAGCAAATTCTTCTGGGGAATAATATTTTAAAGTAGGCTTGTTTTCTTGTGCATCAATGTATTCATCAATTTCAGGATCTAATTCTTCACTACCTTTAATAATAGCATCACTGTATTTTACAGCGCTTTTCATTAAATTAATATAGGTAGGCTCATGGAACTCTTCTAAAGCCTCGTCATCTAATGCATCATATTGAAGTTTCTCAATCATCTCATCATCTAACGCTCCTTCAAAGGATTGATTATATATAGAGGTCACTATTTTACTTTCCTCAAACAATGGATCATTCCCATAGTAGTTTTTAAGGTATAATGGAAGCAAACTAGCTAACCAGCCATGAACATGAATAATATCTGGTGCCCAATTTAATTTTTTAACGGTTTCTATGACTCCCTTTGCAAAAAATATAGCACGCTCATCATTATCTGGAAAAAGGTTTCCGTCTTCATCCGTTAACGTAGCTTTTCTTTTGAAATAATCTTCATTATCAATGAAATATACCTGCATACGCTCTTTAGGAATAGAGGCTACTTTAATAATAAGCGGCATGTCTAAATCATTGATGATTAAGTTCATCCCACTAAGGCGTATCACCTCATGTAGTTGATGTCTTCTCTCATTAATATTTCCAAATCTCGGCATGAAAATACGTATCTGGCCACCGCGATCATTTACCATTTTAGGAGCAAAATATGACATCGAGGATGCCTCGGTCTCAGGTAAATAAGGTATGACTTCAGATGATACGTATAAAACTCTTTTTTCCTTCATAGATAGATTTATTGATGCCTAACTTTAAGCAAGTTGCAAAAATACGCAATTTCTTGCACTTTGCTTTGTAAACCTTATGTTTGTAGGCCCTACCATATTCAGATTGTTATGATTTTTAAATCTCATAAATTACTTGTCGAGCATCTTAAAAAAAAGGTTAAAAGCTCTGAAACCATAGGCTTTGTGCCTACTATGGGTGCTCTACACAATGGTCACATCTCTTTAATGAAGGAAGCTATTTCCCAATGTGATCAACTAGTCGTATCCATTTTTGTTAATCCTACACAATTTGATAATAAAAAAGATCTGGAGAAATATCCGCGAACGGTAAATAACGACGTCGCACTTATCAAGAAGTATATAAACGCCGATAACCTCACCGTTTACGCCCCTGGGGTTGAAGATGTTTATGGAAAGAAAACTGTCGCAAAGACCTATCACTATGACGGTTTAGAAAATGTTATGGAAGGTGCAAATCGTCCAGGACACTTTGATGGCGTAGGAACAATTCTTGAATTTCTTTTTAAGGTAATTAATCCAGACCAAGCCTTTTTTGGTGAAAAAGACTTTCAACAATTACAAATAGTTAAAAAGCTAGTTGAAAAACAAAAGTGGAACATAAAAATAAGAGGCTGCCCTGTAGAAAGAGAACCGCATGGCCTAGCAATGAGTTCAAGAAATGAACGCTTATCTCCCGAAGCTCGTGAAAAAGCCCAACTCATATATGCCTCCTTGCAGCTGGCAAAAAAATATTTCAGACAGCACAGTATAAAAAATACTCAAAAACTAGTGGAGCAACTTTTTGAAAAAGAGCCCGATTTTGAGCTAGAATATTTTACTATAGCAAGTGAGGAGACCTTAAAACCAGTAACACGTAAGTATAAAAACCATCATTACAGAGGTTTTATTGTGGCGCACATAGAAGGTGTTAGGCTTATAGATAACACAGCGCTGTATTCCTAACATACTTTTAAATCTTAGCATTAAAATAATTATAGTAAATCGTATCTTTGCAGCATGTTAATCACAGTTGTAAAATCAAAAATCCACCGAGTTAAGGTAACCGGAGCAGACCTTAATTACATAGGGAGCATCACTATTGATGAAGACCTTATGGACGGTGCAAACATAGTAGAGGGAGAGAAAGTGCAAATCGTTAATAATAATAACGGTAATCGTCTAGAAACCTATGCTATTCCAGGACCTAGAGGTAGTGGTGAAATCACACTTAATGGTGCTGCCGCTAGAAAAGTTTCTAAAGGAGACGTACTCATACTTATTTGTTACGCTCAAATGACTATGGAAGAAGCTAAAAAGTTCAAGCCTACGCTTCTCTTTCCTAATGAAGAAGACAACAGGCTTTCTTAAGCAGTGAAAAAAGTCATTTTCAAAATATTAAAAATTGCCCTGCCCTTATTATTGGGCTTTTTCCTTATTTATTACTCCTACAACCAGTTTACAGATCTAGAGAGAGATAAAATCTACTCTTATCTTCTAGATGCAAACTATGCATGGATCATTCTTTCTCTGTTTTTTGCTTTTTTAAGTCATTTATCTAGAGCATGGAGATGGAATTACATGCTTGAAACTTTAGGCGCAACCCCTAAATTCATAACTAATGTTATGGCAATAGGAGCTGGTTATGCCATGAACCTGATCATTCCTCGCAGTGGTGAAATTTCAAGAGCGGCTATTGTTAATCGCTCTGACCAGGTGCCTATGGATAAAGCTATAGGAACCATTATTGCAGAGCGCGTGCTAGACCTTATTGTTCTTTTAATCATTACAGCAGTCGCCGTTCTTACTGCAGGAGATGCTATTGTTAACTTCTTTAAGACTCGTATAGATGACGCTTTCGCGAAAACGGAACCCGCAAAAATCCTGCTTTATTCTGGTATATTTCTAGTACTAGTTATTTTGATTGTTTTCATCTCGAGACGTATTCAGCTTTTTAACAGACTAAAAAGTTTTATCCTAGGCATGAAAGAAGGATTTATGACCATTTGGACCATGAAGAAAAAATGGTGGTACTTCCTTCACACCCTGTTTATTTGGGGCATGTATTTGCTCATGTTTTACGTTAGTATTTTTGCTATACCTGGAATAGAAACTATACCTATAAGCGCCATCTTATGTGCCTTTGTAGCTGGTAGTTTTGCGGTAGCCTTTACTAATGGTGGCTTTGGTGCTTATCCCTATTTTATAGCTCAGGTACTGCTGGTTTTTGGTGTTTCAGAACCATTAGGAACCTCTTTTGGATGGATTTTATGGTTGTCCCAAACCATTCTGGTATTAGTTTATGGGTCACTATCTCTTCTATTATTATCTTTGAAAGGCAGTCTTTCAGGTAAATAATTGTAAATTTCGCTTCTTAATTTTTGTTTGATGAAAAAATTTATAGTGCTCATAATGGCTTTATTTATAAGTCAATTGGCAATTTCTCAAGCTTTATATAGAGCTTTTCCTAGTGATGTTTTGGGAGAAGAACGCAATGTAAAGATCTTAAAACCGCGTAATTATGCTGCAAATCCTGAAAAGACGTATCCGTTAGTAATTGTTCTCGATGGAGACTTTCTTTTTGAACCGGTTGCTGGAACAGTAGACTATCTTTCTTACTGGGATCAAATGCCAGAATCTTTTGTGATAGGTATCAACCAGAGAGAAAGTCGTTATGATGAAACCCAAATCAATCGAGAATCTGGTTTTCCAGAGCCTCAGTCACTCAAATTTATGGACTTTGTTATGGAAATAAGACAGACCATGATAGAGGAGTATCGAGTAGCGCCGTTTACTGTAATAGTAGGAAAAGACATCACCGCAAATCTTGCTAGTTTCTACATCATGCGTAAAAAAATACCCGTAAACGCATTTATTCAAATTGCTCCAGAATATTCAACCCTGATTAAAGAAAACTTGATCAGTAAAATAAGCCAATTAGAAGAATACAACTATTTCTATGTGGCCACCCCAGAGAATGATAATTTGCTCAACGAGCTGATCACAAAAGAAACCGACTCATTATTTGGTACCAAGAAAAATTTACACCTCAAACATGAAGCTATAAAAGGCTCTAATAAATACACCGTTGCCACTCATGCTATCCCTCGCGGACTGGAGTTTATTTTTAATGAATACCAGCTCATAGACGAAGAAAAACTCCTTATTGAAGATCTGGCGGAAGAAGCAAAATTTGAAGGCCTAGAAAATAAAAAAGGCATGGTCAGCGTTATGGACCGCATTCTAGAAAAGTACCGTATGATCAAAGAAGTCTATGGCGTGGATATGAAGTTACGTCTTGTAGATCTTGTTACTATTTCGGACTATGTAGCCTCCAAAAAGGATTGGGATCAACTCATAAGTATAGGTGTTCTTGCTGATAAGGAATACCCAACTCTGCTTTATGGGCGGTTTATAGAAGGCATAGGATATGAAGGTCTTGGAAGACCTTCTAGAGCGATAAAAGCATTTAATATTGCCTATGGGCTGGAACCTGCCGTGGGAATTAATAAAGATGACGTGCTCGATAAAATAGAGCTGCTTCAAATAAAAGAAAAAGAGTAAATGGCCAAAGTAAAAACGACTTGGTTTTGCCAGAATTGTGGCGCCCAACATTCCAAGTGGCAAGGACAGTGTTCGACCTGTAAAGAATGGAACACTCTGGTAGAAGAGATCGTTCAAAAAGAAACTAAAAAATCTTGGGAAAGTAGTGTTGCAGATGTTCCGCTTTCGCGAAAGCGTGCCCCTCAACCACAACTCATCTCAAAAATAAATGCTGCCGAAAGTCCTAGAATGGACACTACAAATGCAGAGTTTAACAGAGTTCTAGGTGGTGGACTCGTTCCTGGATCCATCACCCTTTTAGGTGGAGAACCAGGAATAGGGAAGTCTACATTGCTGCTCCAAGTATGCCTCAACTTGCCCTACAAAACACTTTATGTGTCTGGAGAAGAAAGTGCACAACAAATTAAAATGCGTGCTGATCGCATAAAAAAAGAAGCCGTAAACTGCTATATTCTTACCGAGACCAAAACCCAAAATATCTTCAGACAAATTACTGAGGTAGAACCAGATGTCTTGATTATTGACTCTATTCAAACCCTACAGACCGATCATATTGAAAGCTCGCCCGGTAGTGTTTCACAAATTAGAGAATGCACCAGTGAACTCATCAAATTTGCTAAAGAAACCAATACCCCAGTACTTCTAATAGGTCATATTACTAAAGACGGGAATATTGCTGGACCTAAGATTCTAGAACACATGGTGGATACGGTCCTGCAATTTGAAGGAGATCGCAATCACACCTATAGGATTTTGAGAGCTCTTAAAAACCGTTTTGGAAGTACACATGAGATAGGAATCTATGAAATGCTAGCGCATGGATTGAGAGAAGTGACTAATCCTAGTGAAATTTTAATCTCACAACGCGGGGCAAATCTAAGCGGTACTGCTATTGCTGCTACTATGGAAGGAATGCGACCGCTCATGATAGAAGTTCAAGCATTAGTAAGTACAGCCGTTTATGGAACACCACAGCGTAGTGCGACCGGTTACAACCTGAAACGATTGAACATGATTCTTGCCGTCTTAGAAAAAAGAGCTGGTTTTAAACTAGGTCAAAAAGATGTTTTTCTCAACATTACTGGGGGAATCACAGTAGATGACCCAGCGATAGACCTTGCCGTTGTGGCTGCTATTCTTTCTTCTAATTTTGATATAGAACTTTCTTCACAACACTGCTTCAGTGCCGAAGTGGGATTAGGCGGCGAGATACGACCGGTAAGCCGTATGGAACAACGAGTGAATGAAGTGGCAAAACTAGGTTTTGAAAAAGTTTTTATCGCTCCAGGAAAACAAACCTTTAAAAATATAGGAACTGAAGTACAAGCCTTTTCAAAAATTGAAGATTTAGTTAGATATTTGTTTTCATAACTCAAATTTGAAATTGAATTCGAATTCGAAATTGAAATTGAAATTGAAAAAACTTCGAATATATTCAGATGAAAATAAAAGAACGCCATAGGTGACAAAATAGATTCCCTTAGGCAGAATTTATTCCGCAATGAGCTTTGTAGAATTGCGAAATCTTTTCCCCAGCCCTAAAGGGTGAGATTTCACTTTGAACTTGAACAAAAATGCCAGTC
>TARA_R110000751_G_scaffold73709_2_pt1 | contig 30460 bp, 43 predicted proteins | sample TARA_R110000751 | Tara Oceans TARA_R110000751 (sample SAMEA4398001) | marine metagenome | biome: Polar Biome; feature: [MES] marine water layer (ENVO:01000295) within the mesopelagic zone...; material: water (ENVO:00002006), including particulate matter (ENVO:01000060) such as...... | reverse complement strand
TCAATGTTTAACCAATACTTAGCAATAGTACTTCTGTTCCTGGATCCTTTCGGTCTACCCTTTGGATTGCCTGACTCTCCTTTTTTCCAGGCTGGATTCAAATGTTCTGTACTCGCCATATTTGGGTGTAATTTGGGTGTAATTTATATCAAATGTAATTTATTTTGAGATTAGTTGCAAGAATTCATTCCTTGCACTCTGACTTTCTTTGAATGCTCCGATCAATTTAGAGGTACTCGTCCATGTATCATGTTTCTTTACCCCTCTCATAGCCATACAGAGATGTTGAGCCTTTAAATGAACTGCGACACCTAAAGGATTTAATTCCTCCTGGAGTCTTTCGGCTATTTGAGATGTTATTCTCTCTTGGTTTTGGAATCTGTTAGCATATAGGTCAAGACATCTCGCTAATTTTGACAATCCTACTATCTTTTGATCTGGAATATATGCTATATCTGCAAATCCAAAGAATGGTGCTATGTGATGTTCACAAAGGGAATAAAAGGGTATATTTCTTTGTATAATCATTTCATCTGTTCCCTCTGCGTCAAAGGTTGTGAAGTTGAAATCCTTTTGTTTTAGGAATTCTCGCATAAACTTAATATAACGCTTTGGAGTTTCTTTTAGTCCCTCTCTGTTAGGATTCTCGCCTAAATGCTCTAAAATGGCTTTAAAATGGTTCTCAGGAGAGTTTAAAGGATATTCCATACCTTATGTTGTTGAATTGATAGTTTCCATAATGGGTTTAATTTGCATAATTCTATACAATGAGTCATATTTTCGGAATTTATGGTATATCCGTCTGAGTGAGGACTTATATAATAATGATCTGCCGTTATTTCAGGAACTGGAGTCGATTGTCCTGAATGCCTTACATATCTCAATTCATTTACTCCCTCTGGAAAATTCTTTTTTATGACATGCTCTGCTACTTTTGGAGATACGCATATATAATCGAATCCTTTTGGTGCTGGTTTTAATCCAGATGTTTCGATAGCCTGGTAAAATTGAGCATTTCTAAAATATCCGACTATTTCCTCAGTTAATTGATCCAGAGGCTCTCCACCAGTCCAGGTTATCTCATTACATGGATCTGAGTTCTTTTCTAACCAGTCAAAAATCTGATCCAGAGTCATTGGTTTTCCTGAATTAAACTCCGTATCGCATTTTATACCCATTGAATAACAAGCATTTTTCGTTTTACACCCCTGAAGTCTAATAAATATCGTGGGAGTTCCTGACCTTGATCCCTCTCCTTGTAAGGAATAGAATATTTCGCTTACATTTAGAATCGTATCTCCTGGTGCTATCTTATTTGCCGTTTTCATTATATATAATATTTGAGGATTTGGTTTCTGCTAACTGGATCTCTGCAATCGGTAGATCTGTTTCTCTTTTTATTCTGTTATATAGCCAGATCGAGAAATTTTCTGCGCTGGTTTCAAATGGAACTACTCGTATTTTCTCTCCTACTGACTTTAAATAGTCACAGAGAGGATCTAATTCATAAACTATAAAATAATGATCGTAATCCTTTAAAATTGGCTCAATTTGAGCATCTATATCAGAAAATAATACTGTGATCCCTGAGTTATCCAGGATCGTAAAATCGAGTTTTATTTTAAGATCGTAAGTGTGTCCATGAATTCGACCACATTTCTCTCCAGCCTTGAGGTTTCTATGTGCCGAATAGATATGGTATTTTTTTTCGATACTAAGCATAATTAATTAAATAAGCGTTAATAGTTTCCTCATGCGATTTTGCTCCTGACAAATTTAATCTATTTTTATAGAAGTCTTTTGTTATCTCAATATCCTCTTTAAATATCAGGTTTGATTCCTTTGGTATTAATTGTTCAAGTTGATACTCTGTTCTGAAATATTTAAACTCATTTTTTGAATTTTCGTATTTTGAAATCAGATCGTTATTACAAAATTGTATTATTAATATTTCTCCTTTATGGTAGGATTTGATATGTTTAAATAATTTAATTACCTCATAATCATTCAAATAATGTAGTACATATCTTATTATAATTAACTTATGTTCTCCTTTATATTCTAAAATATCGGCATTAATATCTGGATCTTTGGACGAATCAATATCAATAGTAATCGCTTGTGGTATGAATTCTTTAATATTTCCATTTGCTCCACCATAATCTGCAACATTATCAGGTATAGTTATATCCGATAATATCAATTCTAAGGAATCGAAATATATATACCTGGATATCTTATCAGTCCATTTACCGAAAGCCTTTCCCTGATCCTCTTTATAAGTTATTTTCGGCATATTTCTGGAATTTTACCCACTCTTTAAAATTATGTATAGCGACGTTGCGAGAAAGCAATCGTGTTCCTTTTGGTTTATCTATTTTTATAATTGTTTCGCCATTAAATTGGTTTAAATAGCCACCTCTATTTCCGTATATCCATGCAGTCGAATCGACAGAATCATAAGTTATTGCATTTAATTTTTTCAATTTAGTATATCCCAATCCATGTACTTTTGTATTGTTTTTATGAGCAATTTTTATCATTTGGTTAATCACTTGTACTGATCTGGAGTCATGTACCCATTTTGACGCATACATTCCAGAAGATGAAATAGCAACATAATTATATTCTTTAACCATTTTTTCCCAGTAATTTAATCCTCTGGATTTATGCCAGACTGGAATACTCTTTTTATTGGTTAATTTTTCGAGTTTATTTCTTAATCTCTCCACCTCTTTTATACCTACTACCGAATCAATATCCAGTTCAATAAATAGCTTAATATCTAATTTATTAATAATATCAGCATACTTCTCTGTATAACTATCCCAATCTACGTTACCAGTATTTTTTTTGTCATTCATAAAGGTAAATGCTCCAGAGTCAAGCATAAAATTCCAATGATCCGTAATATAAGGGTACATCCATTCTTTCAGATAGTAAAATGACTCCAACACAAATATTTTATTTTGATCCTCCATTACATAAGGTCTTGTAGACGTTCCAGCTAAGAATATTTCCATTGCTTTTTGTGGATTTTTTGCGTTATCTCTCCAAATATAATTATTGTTTCCAGCAGCAGCACCAGCTAAGTAAATGTCCATATCGGTAAATATATTTGGGTATGTATGTGGGGTGCATAAGTAAACATTCAAAGGTCAAGTAATTTTAATATTATATCCTCTTTGGATCCAGAGATCGAATCCAGTTTCTCAATGATTTTATTGTAATCGTCCTCTGAGTAGTCCAAAACGATTTTAAATCGATCCTCTGGAGTTTCCTCTGAGTCCTCAAAGAATTTATCCAGATCTAAAGTATCAGGAATTGAGGGAATATATAACCCCCAGTCATTCAATGCTTGAGGATCCCACTCATTCGCCAACATGTCCCAGTCCCACTCACCGAAACCGACATTATCCTTTATAAGAAATTGTTTTTTCTGATCCTCAGTCCATTCGTCAGCAAGAATGGTAGGTACTTCTTTGAATTTTAGCTCTTTTAACGCTTTTAAGCGCATATTTCCACCCAGAGTGATTAATTCCTCCTTTTCATTATGAAATACGATCAGAGGGCGTTTATATAGCATCTCTGGGAATTCTGCTAATGAATTGATTAGTTTGTTATATTGAGAATCTCTGATAACACGAGGATTGTCAGGATTTGATTTTATTTCTGATATTTTTCTAACCTGGATCATAAAAGCCAATAAATTGTGTAAATAATTAAAGCTACAATTGATCGAATAAATGAGTAAAATACTCTTTCGTCATTTTGTAGCCATTTAGTGAGAGGATCTGATCCGATCCAGAATAAAGGAATGCAGATTATCCGATCCAGGAAAAATAAAGTAACGACAAAAGGGAGTAAAATTACTCCCAATGTTATTTTAAATGCTTGTTTCATGTTCTTGATTATAAGAACAAATATAAAAAATTACTTCATAATACCTCTCTTTTTATTTTGAGTTATTTTCAGATTGAAGTATTTCCAGATTTTCTCCAGGCTTTTAATCGATAATCCTTTACCATTTACAAAAACGTGTAAATTCGGTTGGAGGACTTCTACGTCTTGAGCAAATCGATTCAATGATTTTTTATGATCGTGCAAATGATCGATAACCATTTTTCGAGTGAAATTAATTATTTCTGATTCTGACATATTATCCTCCGATTTCATTTAAAAAGTCGATATCTCCTGACTGTTGATCTGTAATAGGTGTTTTTTTAACTTCTACTTCCTGGAATGATAAACCGATATACTTAATTCCTGATTTGGAAGTATTGTTCCAGCCTGAGATCCAGAATTCCTCCCCTTTGATTACTACTTTACCCTTTAAATTTGGGTGCGATTCCTTTTCTCTTTTGTCATTAATAAATAATGCTCCTGAGTTGTCTTTTTGTTCGTGATCCATTTTAGTTGTTATTATTTTTTATCATTACTCTATTATTAAAATTTTCGATTTGTGCTTCAATCTGCTTTTTTATAGACTCCAGAGCCATTATATGAGCCTTAGACCAGATCAACCATTTCATTCGGGATTCTCTGATTAAATGATCCTGATGTTCTGTTCTCGTTTCAATAGGAAAGCAAGTTTCTATATTCTTAAATTCTTTCCAGGTTTCGACTTCTTTCTCCTTTAATTGTTTGATTAATTGTTTCATTTTATATAGTTTTAAATAATTCGTCAAATATTTTTCTCGCTTCGATTACTCGATCCTGGATCTCTTTCATAAATTCAGGATCTTTTTTTATTATGAATCTTTTTACCCTTTTTTCCTCTGGAATCTGATCGAAAATCCCTCCTTTATTAACATTTTGTTCTGCTTTTATTTCAGCTAATGACCAAAGATCCTCAATCGATTCAGCATTAAATAAATGAGGACGATCAATATAGTAATAGGTCATTCTTTTAATCTCTGCCTGGAGTATATGTTCTGGGTGATTTGATAAGCAATAAACGAGTTCTGCTTGATCCACACCAGTAAGATCCATGTAACAATGTAATTGAGCCTTATAACTCTTATTTAAAGGATCTTTAAACCAGGGAAATGTCGAAGCATTCCAGGAGGTTTTAATATCTGCTAAAAGATCTCCAGTAATAATGTCTGGCTCTCCAATAAAATACTGATTTGATAATCTTACTTTAATTTGATCTGAATCAACTTCTTTCCATTTTAAAACCCTTTTCGCTAACTCGATATTAGATTTCTCGTTAAAGATCCCTTTATCCATTTGTTTGGTTTCTATATTTTCAGGCTCGATTCCGTATTTATGGAGTAAAACTGCTTCCTGGATCACTTTTAAAGACGTATCTCCGAAAATTTTATCCTTTCCTCTACCAGAGGACATTAAATTGCCCATTTGAGAGGGTCTAACTAACCATTTGTGATTTTTCATAGTATCTGCTTTAAAATTATTTAACCTCTCTTAGAGCCAATATTTGAGAAGTATTGAAATCAAATGTTTGCTCTGCTCTTTCAATCGTCCAGACTTGACCCTGAGAGTCTGCATCTCCTGACTGAATCAATCCTACCAAAACATTAAATTGATTTACATTTAATTGCTTTTTTGTAGGTTTCTCAGGTTTTACGGATTTTTTGATCTGCTGACCTGATGCGTCATTATCTACGTCTGTGATTAATCCTAATTTTACGCCTAAAGAATATCTACGGAAATAAGTTATTCCAGATCCAAAAGACTGATAATCATTCATTCCCTTTAAAGTTATTCTGAAAATCTCTAACCTGGAAGTATGGTTTTCTCCTGACTCGACATGAAATAATGTAGTACTGATATAAGTTTTTCCGTCCTCAGATTCCAGATCTTGTTGATATTCTAAACCAGCTTTTTTTAGAAAGGGTTTAATTATTTCGGTAATAGTTGGGAGATCAGCATACTTGTATCCGTACCCCTGAGTTCCTTTAAATATTACTGGAACTGATTGTTTAAATTTGGCTAATGCCTGGTAATAATTTTTCATTTTTATTCTGTTTTTATTTATTTAAAACGATGGTTTTTACACCGTCGTAATTTTGATATTATATTTTGTCGTAATCTCTTATAAACTGCTCTAAACCCTCAATGAATATTTCGGTCATTACAGAATCTTTTCCCAATTCTTTTATTTTTTTTTCAATTTGAATTTGAATTTGTTTTACTGATTGATTCATTTTTTCTCTGTTTTAATGATTAATTATAATCAAAGATACTATATTTTTTAATATATACTATACTTTTTAGTATTTATTTTAAAATAATGTATCTTTTATATAATCCTGAGTCCATTGGTTAGCCATAGCCTCAGCAATTCCCTTGAATGTTTTACTTCTTAATGTTCTCCTTTCCTCTGGAGTTTTTGCTTTTTGTAGTGCTTGATAATACCACATAGGCATTCTTTTCTTTTCTCCTTTTTTACTTATAAACTCAAAAAACTCTCCTTTGTCTACTATGTTAGTAGGCTCTAATTTAGGTAAATTTTTAAGCCAGAGACACGTTGATTTTGTCGCTTTATCTCCAAACATCCAAGGTTGAACCACCTGATCTGGTTTTCTGATATGAGTACTTATAACTCCGATTGGATTCTCAATCGCTACTTGATTAATCGGTGCATTCATCAAATTTTGAACAAATTGTAAAGCATCTTTTTGTTCTTGTCTACGATTTGGGTGTTTCGGATGAGGTCTACGATCTTTAAAATCAAGATCTTTGTCCTCTGGGTGATACATCCACCTGGCACCACTTACGGCAAGAAATGTGCAAGGAGGAAATGCTATCATTAAATCCCAATTCCAACCGATTTGCTTTATTGAATCCTTGGTATATTCAAATTCCTCATTTCCAGAATATACATCAAAATTTAAGGCGAAATTAGGATTAACACAAACTTCAAATTGGTCAAACCAACCATTCATGACATCAATTAAATCTGATTGAAAATGCCATTCTGGATGTCCACCACTACAAGGTAATAGATCACAAGAATAAGCCTCATGTCCTAATTTTCTTAATTCTATTGTTACGGCTTGACTTTCTTCACAAGCTACTAAAATTTTAAGTTTTTTCATTCTGTTATGTTAAAAATTTTTTTAATCCCTCTGCGCATCTTTCAATGGATCTGGCTCTCTCCAGGAGTGATTTAACTTGATCCTGGATCGTTTCTTTATTCTTTGAGGTAAAGTATCCTTTAGATGTAGCAATCAATGGAATGAGAGAGTTAGATCGGATATAATTAACCATTTTTCTGAGCCTAACATCTGTCATTTTGATTCGATATCCTTTCTCCAGGAGATAAATATTCAAACGCTTTACAATTAACTGAGCTTTGATCGGATTATCCTTATTGTATTTTGCGAATCCATGTATTACGATTGGTAGAATAGCCAGTTCTTTATCATTAAGTTCTGGAGTCTCGTTTTCAAAATTAGTAATACTCATATCTATTTGTTTAATTTATATTTGTTATATACGAAGTCCACTATCCTTTTATTTTGCTCAACAAGTTCTCCGTTATCAACTACATTACGTCTATAATATCCTATATCGTCCCTCTCACATAAACCAACTACAATTAGATGACCTCTAACTACTTCGTCGACTTTCTTTTGAGTTAGCTTTTCTTCTCTTAACTTATAGTCATTAAATATAATGTCGCAAATCTCCTCACGAGTTAATACGTGGGTTACTTGATATTTAATGTACTCATTTTGTTTATTAATAATAATGCTCATATCTATTTATTTAAAATCTATTTGTTTTAAAGCATTTTTAAATTCCAACCAATCTTCACAACAATATTCTTGTTGATTAGCATGATCTAAAACCATTTTAAATTCTTCTTCGCTTTTAATATTGTTAAGTATATGGCTAATTCCTATATTAATAGGTCTAATTCCAGCACCCTCAGATACTAAATAAGCTATTGATTTTTTGTCTTTCATATCTATTTATTTATAGTTTTGATTAATTCTCCAGCATGATCATTATTATTAGTAAAAATCATTGTTCTGATAACTACGTCATTTACGCATAATTCGAAATGGATTTCGCTTCTACCTTTACCATTATCTAAAAGACGAGATACTGTTTTTCTTTTAGTTTCGATTTTTCCCAATGTATGAGAATTTCCTTTGCTGGATCCGACCAGGATCTCACAACTTGATTGATCTTTTGCTCCGTAGCTTTTATCTGATTTGTAGATACATGCCTGGACTTTGTTCCATATTGGATAACTTCTGCTCATTTTATTCTGTTTTAATGATTAATGATACTCAAAGATACTATATTATTTAATATAACTACTCTTTTTTGATATTTATTTTCATTTTTTTTACTTTATCCTTGTATTTAAGGGTTAATTCCCTGATTTCGTCTTTCGTGAATTTTCTGATAACTCGTGAAATATCGTCTAAATGATTTACCTTATCCTCTCCGATCCTCTGGATCAACTCTTTTCGGTATTCAATTAAATTACCATGCAGATCTTTATTACACCTGGTGCAACTTGCGTGAACATTATCCTCATTGAATCGTATATTCCAATGGTTATTAGCATTATAATAATGAGAGGCATCATATTGAGCCGAATATTTCGGTTTTGGTATTAATTTTCCTCCACAAGAGACGCAAGGTAGTTTTTGATCCCTTAACCTAATAAAACGATTAAAGACGATCTGAGCCAGGTTAACGAGTTCCTGGAGAGTCTGGAGATCTCTTTCTCTTTTCTTTTTTTCTTTTTTCCAGTTCTGCTCCTTTACCCAATCTGAAAATGCTTTTGTACAAATATCCGAAAGACAAAATTTCTGATTGAAATATTTCTTTTCAAATAATTCCTTACAGTTTTTACAACGAGGCATTATAAATCAGATTCGTTAATATCATTTATTAATTTAATCTCTTTTTTTAGGTTTTGGATCTCCTGGATCTGTTTCAAATTTATTAATTCTAAGTCATAGTTTCTTAACCTGGCTGATCTATAATCTTTATCTAATGACTCCAGGACGTTATAAATCCAGTTGATTTGATCTATTGACTCAGACATAGGTTTTATATATTCTTGTCGATTTGGTGCTTTCTCCTGGATCTCTTTTAAAGAGATTTCGATCCTGGATCTTAAACATAAAAGATCCGTTTTTGCTATTGCTACATACATTGTTTCCATAATTAAAAAGGGAGTTTAGTTGTTTCTGTTTTTACCGGAAAGGAATTCGATATTACCCCTCCAGGTCTGAGATCAGATAAAGGATCTTTACCAGCTATTTTAAAACCCAATCCTGAGTTAAATTCAAATAACGCTGGTTGATCTAAAGGAGTATAATTTCCTCCTGAGTCCAGATCTTTGATCTTTTCAGTTGATAGCATTGTATAATATTTCATTGACTCGTTTTTGATTAATCTATGTAAAACAAGCATATTATCGCAGCGATTCAAAAATGATTTTCCACCCTCAATTTCAGATTTTAAGGGCATTCGAAGTGATCCAGACCATTCGTGATTCGCTGGATACAATGCTCCAGATCGACCACTTTCGGAAATTGGGTGAGTATTTATGTAGATAGTCATTCCAGTATCATTTACGAATTGCCTTGCTAAATTCAGAAATTCGTAATTTCCAGAGTAAGTATATTCTCTTTTCAAAGCAGTAAAAGGATCTATTAATCCGATCTGACAATCCGAATCTTTAAAGATCGTTAATAATTCCTCTGGAGTATAAATCTTATTATTTGGAATAAATTCGAAATACTGTTCAATATGCATACAATAAGATCTGATTTTATCGTCTGGAATATTTGCGAATTTTACTCCTGAATACATCTGAATAAGATCTCTGAGGATCTGACCTTTTTGATTCTCTCCAGCATATAAACAAACCTTTAGATCGTTTCTAAGACATAGATTCAGGAAATACCAAAAGATCCAGATTGATTTACCGACGTTATCATGTCCCAAAATTATATTTAAGTTAGATTTTTTATGTAACCAGTAATTATCAAAATCACAATTAATCGGTAATCCTTTTTTTATCCTACCATGCTTGTAATCTAAAAGGTATTTAATTTCGTTTCCCTGACTCATTGATCTGTTTTTTGATATGAGCAACTAATTTATCAGATCCAGGATCCGAATACTTATCTCCTGAGTTATTAAACCAGGTTTTTAATCTCCTGGATACTCCGAAAGTCTTTTCCTTTTCGAATCTCATCTTACGATCATTTAATCCATGCTCAGACCAATACTCGAAAAATTCTTTTAACATCTCTTTAGGATATTGATTTTTAAAATCAGATAAATATTTATAGAAATTAGTTTTTCTAATTTCGATATTATCTATATTATTATTTATATTCTTATTCTTATTCTTATTCTTATTAGCTTCTGATTTGCTTTCTTGTTGCTTCGATTCTGCTTCTGGTTTGCTTTCTATTTGTTTAGTTTTGGGTATTTTACCATTATTATACCTCTTTATATTTGCGTTAATCTGAGGTTTAATCAAAGTAAATATCGTTTTTGGGATCCCTGATAACTTTGTTTCTAATCCGTACAAACCAAGTTCGTAAATTGCTTTCCAGACCTGGATCTGATCCTCTGGAGTTAATTCGATTATCGCTTCATAAAATGACCGATAAATAATCATGTTGTTTCTTTCCATAATATAATTCTGTTTTAAAAAAAAATCCTTTCTAAATTACTGGCTCTCACGTCAGCAATCCAAAAAGGATTAAAAAAGTTTATACAAATATAATGATTTTGTGAGAGCATAAGTTTCTAAAATTAATAATTATTTTTAATGTAAAATTTAATCCTCTGGAATTTTTTCCCACTCGGATATTGTTTCTTTAATAAATGATCCGACTTCTGTCTCTTTTAGGATCCTCCGTAATTTTCTGCTTTGTATGTATTCCTGGGTAAGTATTATTCCGATATTCATTGTTTTTAATTCAGCTATTGAATATTTTCTATACCCTTTTTTCCGTAAGTATTTTGTAATAAGTTTTTTAAATATCATTTAATTCATTTTTGATCCTTTGTGATCTATTAAGTAAATTAATACAATCGTCTGGAGTTGATATATATTGAATTAATATTTCAGTTATAAACGATAAGTTAGAAAGACAAATTTTTCTCGTTGCTTCAAGTTCATCCTGGCTAACCTCTCTTTTTTTTAGAGTCAAAAGAGCATCCTTTAACATCTTATAACCCTCTTGTTCGTTATATATATCCACTTTGTATTATTTTATTCCTTACCAGGAAATTATGTTTAATAGGTAAATTTAGTTTTTTTCTGAAATTTTTATACTCGATTACTTCTCCGTAATTATCAATATAACAACTTTTGAATAAATATCTATTATCACAAATCCACCTTATCTGTCTCTTGTCTATTTTTTTACATCTGAGGTATCGATCCTGGTATAAAATTGAATATAATACTCCAGTTAATTCATGCGATATTATAATTGCAAAAGGTGTTTGAGTACGATGTAATTCAATTATTAACAAAATTATATTTTCGATTTCACGATAAATATAGTTGATTCATTTTCTTTTGTTTCAGAATACTCATGTATTTTTATTGGATACCATTGCTTAAAAGTAGATACCAATTTAATTTTTTGCCTTTCGTAAACTATTTCCTGAGATTCTACTCCTTTAATAATTTCCTCTTTTATTCGATTTAAGGCTCTTTCGAGATCTTTCTCCTGGATATATTCCAGATCGATAAAAACTCTCTTTAAACGCTTTCCTTTACCCATTATTTCCGATTTTGAATGATTATAGATTGATCGTTAATCGCTAAAAGATATTTTTGATACAATTCTATATTGAAAGATCCTCTGATCACATATTTGTTTTGATCCTCATTTCTCCAGGATCGAATACACCTCATTATTCGAGGTGCAAACCTGATCCATTGATTTTTATTAATCCTCGCTTTCGACATAGTCCTTTATATTTTCAATGACATGAAGCGAAATAGCCTCAATTAATTTTTTTGTTTCATCTTCATTAAGATCGTATTCCTTTTCGGTGTATCCGTCCTCAGCGTCAAAAATATCACATACACTGGTAATGAAATCCATTTCATTAATAATAATTTCGTGGATCACTTCGGTTTCGTAAAAATAACGACCATTCAATTCTTTAGTATCAACTAACCTGGAAGTCTTAATATCGATCTGTATGTTATGGAAATTCATTGCAAGATCCTGATAAGTAAAACCGACTAAAGATCCTTTTGAGTCTGCGTTCTCGTAAATTTCAATATTGGTAAATTCTGTTTTCATGTTTTCTGATTTAATTGATATTTATTAATTTTCTTTTACTACGATTGATCCGACGAAAACATCATAATTATTTTTTAATGATATTTGAATGCTAAAACATTCATCTTCACAATCTGGGATTTTTATCCATGCTAAAAAAGAACAATCGATTCCTGATTTTGACCATAATTGATTTGAGATATTCCAACTTGAACAAGATATAAAATTATAATTTAGATTATAATTATCCTTTCCCTCTTTTGGTAGAAATGAATTGATTTTTAATCTGACTGATGAATTCATCTGATCTTCAATTTTTTTGATTACTCGATCTGCTAAATGTATTGATTTTGTCATATTTTCTCTGTTTTTATTTTGCAGTAATTACCGCTTTCGCTTTTGCTAAATTTTCTGCTAATTTCATTGCTTTAGAGTCGTAGTTGCTTATATCTCCGTAAGTTAATTCTAATGCTCTAATTATTTTATTTATTTCATCTTGTGTTAATTGTGTAGCTTTTAAATTTTTCATTTTTTCTGTTTTAATGATTAACAATACCTAAAGATAGCTATATTATTGAATATAACTAATCTTTTTATAAAAAACTTTCGATTTAATTTTAAAATAAACAAAAAAACCCTCCTGGAATAGAGGGTTTTAATATTAAAACAGAATGATTAGTTAGATAATCAGTACTAAATTACTTTTTTTTCTTTCTTAAAACAATTTTTTTGATAATTTTTCCAATCCAGCCAAAGAATTTATTTGTAGCTGAAATCTGGATTTCCGTTTTATCTGCGTCTTTATTAATCGAAACATCTAAATTCTTAGAATCGTAATTAAATGATTTTGAATCCTCGTCTTTATGGATATCAACGTCAATATTTTTTGTATCAATACTAATATCGAGATTATCGTCTATACGATCAATATTAATTTTATTCTCTCCAAACTGAGCGTCAATATCAATATTCTTTTTTTTCTTTTTAGCCATTTTAAAACTCTTTAATTAAACAATATGTTACCTTTTCATCTCTACCCTTAAAATAATTCATTAAAGTAAGGTATTTACCTGGATCGTTAGGTACTTGACATCCAGCACTCCACGAATTTATGTATATTTTTTTAATTTTATCCTTTAAATTATACGAATTCAAGTGAAAATTGATTCCGTAATACCCAGCATATAACTTCCCTGATTCGTCAGATTTATCGTCTCTGTTCATATCTCTATAAACTGAGATCTTATTTCCTCGTTGTAATAAGGCTGGTATTTTTCCTCGATGTAATCCGTAGATCCAGATATTGTAATACCAATTATCTGCTTTAGGAATTGCCGTTCCTAAAGAATTATATTTTTCAAATTTCCTCAATATCGAAACTCCTGGATTTGTAGTTCCAGTCATTACCATAATGAATTTTTTACCCTGAAAAACATAAAATTTATCGTCAAATAAATTCGGCTTATCCTCCTGAGATCTCACTCCTAAGATCCACCGATTTTTAGGATATCCGTTGAAGTCTGGTAATGCTTTTACCTGATCCAGTAATTGCTTATCTGTGTAATTTCTTACCATTTATTTTTCACTTTTATTACAATTCCATTTTGACCAAACAGTATATGCTACAAATACCAATATTAAAACCGAGCAAACGGATTTACCAAAATGAGGCGAATCAATCAATTTATTAATTACCTGGAGTTCTTTATCGTAGGTATGAGTTTCAATATATATTGTATCATTCTTTTGTATCGTATCAATTACCACACGTTTACCCTCAATCAAAGTATCGCAATGACCTTTTAAAAACATTGTATCCTCGTCGTAATTTATTACCATAAATTCATCGTCGCCAATTTGCTCAATATTATCGTCGTCGTACTTATATTCGTGATCGTAAGATTGTTTCATTTTATGAGATGTTTGAGTTTATTAAGTAAATATTGATATAAGTCCTCAAAGACTAAATCTATTTTTTCCGTTAATTCATTTGCAATCCAACCCACTACAAAACTAACTAATATAACTAATCTCGGTGTAAGTTCGTTATAAAAGATCTCTACCACTCCAATTAATGAGTAAGATAATATTCCAGCAATACACATTCCCAGAAGTATGCTCCTGGCTTTTAGCTTCTTTTTTAATCCCTTTACCATTGCTCCGATCATTCCGACACCAATCGCAATTAAATCAATAAATTGTTCGAATCCTTTCATTAGTAATATGTTCTTTTATTTTTAAATTTATCTGAGACTTTACAAGTTAATTCTGCTTTTCGACTGAATTCAAAATATTCTACTTCTGGAGATTCCTCAACAATAACTGGTAGATCTTCATACCTATAAGAGTGATTATGCGCATTATAATCGCTTATAAACAACTCATTTTCAGACAATAGCAATCTATCCACTAAAGGACGGATTATACATTCTCTGGCTGGATCCGTAATTATTTCGTAAGTATTCAGATTCTCTCTGATCACTCTTTTCATTTCCCTATTATCGTAGATAATATTATCAATTTCGGTATTCGGTTGTCTATTACCGATATATCCGTAAAATCTAAGTGAATCTTCTACTCCAGATCCAGAGAAATTTATCTGATCTACTTCCTGATATCCGTTATATTTCACTCTCACCCTTGCCGTATGCAAAGCGTTCTCAATGGAGTATTGTTCAAGGTTATAAACCCCCCAGTCCAAAGTACCCACAACCCCAGCAATCGTATATTGAATTTTTAATTCATAACAACCAACTCCGTAAGTGATTAGAATATCACTCCAGGAAACAGTTGAATAAAAAGCGTTTTGCTCATTAGGAAACTGAGTTTTCGTTAATAGAATCTCTTGTGTTCCTTTGAATAATTTAAACTCTATTAAATCACTCGGTGAGGATACTTTGATCCAGGCACTCGTAATATCTGTTTTCCAGGATTCAGATCCAGCATTTCCCAAAACCATAAATTCGCAACAACATTCTTTAAATCCTCGATCTTGTTCCGTAAATACTGAGGGTAATTTTATTGAATCGTATTTCTTTTTTATCCTTTCCTCTTTAATAACACAAGGACAAGTTGCTGATTCAGTTTCTATTAAAAGAGATCCGTATCCATTCCAAACTATATTAGTAGCAGAGGGACATAAAGTATCTTGTTCTAAAATTCCCAATATCGTTTGAAGATCTAAGGTATCAGCCACCACCCAATACGGAGTTGAGGGCATACCTAATGGAACTCCTGGATCAATTCGCCAATAAATCCGTAAAGTATTTGCGTAAGTAGGAGTATCAAATTCGTAGTAATTTCTACCATTTATCGTTCCTAAAGATTCGAGATTATAATTCTCTGTTGGAAATGATCCAGTAGCAGACTCCCAAACTAATTTAAGACATTGACAAGGATCGTCGGTACAGTCATTTACTGTTGCGGTAACTTCAATGGAACTGGACGTATCGATAAAATTACTTCCTTTAGACATCATTCCCAAACTCGTTGATTGTGATAACCAATCAGCATTATCCGTAGGGTGATAAATATCGAGTCCGTTATTGTATTTTGTTTCTGCGATATTAGACGCTAACCACATCTGAGATCCTACTTTTACTGCTGAATACAGATTTCCGTCATTACCGAGATATCCGTTATCTATAAAAGTATAATCGTCATAATCTGATTCACATTGAATAAGATCTCTGCAAAATCTGATTGATTGTAAATTTCGTGGATTCGCTGAATTTGAGGAAATTACAGAAGCCGAACTGTGATCTAATTTATAAGTTTTCGTTGTTGGTGTTCCAGTTCCTCCAGACCACATACTCGCCTGGTTTCCTTGCGTTCCCAATGATCCACCACCTATTATGGAAACAAAACCAGTAGGTCTGAAAGTTAAGTTTGAAGTACCAGTAGCACCAGTATTCGGAGGATTCCAAAATGACACTGATTTCATTGATCCACCAGCAATAGTTGCACCCCCTAAATATGTAAATAAAGTACCCCAATCTGAATTATTAGGAACTTTCCAATTTCCAAACTGAGTTAAATTTACTATTCCTCCAGGCTCTCGACCAGTTTGAACATTATTTGTAGCGTCATTAGCAATCGCATATCGATTGTAATAATAACCCTCTCTCTGCTGGAGTTTTAATATATCTGTTATGCAATCACAAGCCATTATTCTTTAATTAATATAGTCCAATCAGAAACCAGCATATCGTCAGAATCGACAATATTTTCAATCCAGAAAGTGAAGTAATCCGTTTGAGTAACATCAAAAGAATAAATCATTGTTACGATTGATTTTCGATCCTGATTTGTTAGAGTAACTGTTTCATTGACTTTAACTCCGTTTTTCTTAATAAAAAACTCAAAATCTGCATTTCCTCCACCTTGTTTATCCGTTCTTAGATTTGCGATAAAAGATACATAAATCGGTTTCGTTCCTAAATAGGTAAATTGTCCTCCACTTGATCCACTCCAGCGACTTCGATTCGTCTGAATATTGAGATTATTAATATCGATCTGGACTTCGGTATTTAATGGAGTAATTGTATCGGTAGTATTTCCAGTAACAGTACCCAAAATATGAGCCATTGAATTTTGTAATCCCTGATTTGACCAAACGTCAAAAGTAAGCGTATAGGATTGTTGATAATCAGGAACTCCAGGAGCAATACGAGGAACAAATAATTCTCCAGAAACAAGTCCTACATTTATAAAAGTATTTGACGCAATAGTTCCGAAACGAGTCGTACTTAATGGATTAATTTGTATTCCATTCTGTGCTTGTTCTGGGTGTATTATACTTGAATTAATATTAATTACTGCAAATCCTACATTATCAACTCCATTCGCAAGTAACTCGATCATTGACGCAGTAGAATACGTCGGTACTGAATCGTACCAGTTAAATAATTCACAAGAACTAATTTCTAAATGTCTTACATCTTTGAATTGTAATCCGATTGATCCGACAATATACCAAAATAAAGTATTATTAATATCAACTAATTCGTAGCCAGTTATCGTCATAACATCGTCACAATCCCTGATTTCACAACCGAATATTTGAAGCACTTTTGTCCGACCATAATTATTAGCTGGAACTCCTGGAGTATAGTTTGTAGCTTCTAATATTTTACTTCCAGTTCCTCCATTTATTTGCACATTTCGTATAGTGAAATTGACTTCCGTAACTGTTATAAATGTTCCGATTCCAGTATATATTATTTTATCCTTGTTTCGATCTCTACCAATTATACAAGATCCCTCATTAGTAACAGTTATTGCCTGAGCCGTAGTTATTTCTCCATTGATAATATAAGTAGTATCAGCAGCGAGAACGGCTGGTAAATCGCTTGAATCAAGCACAATAACGACGTTAGGTTCACTTGCTACAACGGATTTGAAAACCTGACCTTTAATTTTTGCCGTTTCGTAAGTTGCTCCGTTAAAATAATCAATATCAACAAAATCGTCATCTCCGAGAGCGAGTCTTTCAAGCGAGTATTCGTGTATTTTTAATCCCATTTTTTATAAACTTTTATCTTTATTAATATTATTTGTTGTTATTTTATCCTCGTTTCCAGTAGTTAATTTTGCTTCTATTCCAAAAGGTGTGCATCTCTGTTTTATTTTGCTTGTAAATTTAACATCATTTGAGAGATTTATCTTTGTCGAATCAAAATAACATTCCAGAACTGCAGTATCAGGAGAGGGAAAAGTCAGAGAGCAAAGCAGAGCCGTTAAAGGAGTTAGAGGATTCGAAATATTATTATCAAAAGGAATAACAGAGGAACAAATCCAGCGTGGACCAGACTCAAAAGGCTCAACAGTAAGCATACCCCATGTAGTCGCTTGACTCCAGTTTGTGCCGTCTGTTAAAACATGAGTTCCTCGAACTCTCATTAATTCATTTTCAATAGCAATATCTACAATCTGACCAGTTGAATCTCTGATTAATTCGATCTCAGAATCTATATTATCGTTATTATCGTAATTAAGTATTTCCAGGTTATCGTCATAAACATAAGCGAGATTATCCTTTACCAATTCTAAATGTAATCTCACGATCCAGGATCCAGTTGAATCGTAAGGATACCAGTTTCTGTTTTGGTTAGGGTAAAAATCGTCATTAGCATTTAATTGAGAAAGCCAATATTCCCACCTTAAAAGGAATGGAAAATAAATTCTCACTCCATACTCCGTTAAAGTATCGAGAGTGGTGTCTCTTATTAGATATGAGATCCTCTTTTCACTTGTCAGGGGTAAAGTGCTTATAATAGGATTTGACTCGTTTAGAGGATAAATTCCAGATTGTAAAGGAATTCCAACAAATGAGTAAAACGTCTGTAATAAAATGAATTCCTCCTCAGTAACTGTATTATATGCTTCTATTCTTGCCGTAAATGACTGAATTTCAGTATCATTATCGATTGTAAATTTCCCAACAAAACCGAGATCATCCTCAATATTAGCCGTATATCCCAATTCAGTAACAAAAGTATCAGTAACATTATAAGAATGACCGAAAAACTGAGAATTTACCAGAGTTAAAGCACCAGCAACTGGAGGATTACTAACTAATTGATCATTGAAAATCAGTAAATTAACATTATTTACCTTAATCCAGACTTGAAACAAACGATCTCCTTGATCTCTTTCGAGCATAAATGTATTAAATTCAGCATTTGGAGTAAAAATATAATCGATAATAACATCATTACCAACGAATTGAATTGCAGTAATATCAAATATATATTTAGCCTGATCTGGATTTTCAGGAGATGTCAGTCCAGCAAAAAAAGCAAAATGTGGTTGTGTATAAATTGTCATTCCTAAAGCACTTTGCGATTCGGCTTTATTTCGATAATAATCCTCGTCAGTAGGAATATAACTCATTCCAACTCCAACACGACTGACTGGACTCGTAAGAGATTTGACAATAATCTGTCCTGAAGTTTGAAAATCAAAAGCTAAAGAACTGATACCCTGACCGATTGACGCATCTACAACCCCGACATTATACGCTTCGTCAAAATACCCAGTATTTGCAGTTTCAGAAGTTATTAATTGAAATCTATTGTATGGCTCACCGAGTAATCTTGCGAACTCCAGTATCGAAAATATCTTTAAACATTTATTTTGATCAAATAAAGAGGGGGTTAACATGCCTGGATTTATCATTCTAATCCTTAAAATTGATACCTCTCCTACGGCTATTGTTCCACCTACTGATAATGGAGTAATATTCGTGGTTTCAAGTTCCATAACACAAGCGTACTGACCTGATTTCTTTCCGAATTGAGTTGCTGGTATAATTTGTCCAGAGGGAAAAAAGGGATAGTTTACGGCGTTCTTTATATCCACTAAAAATCTTGTCGCTTCACCATCTATCGGACTGTATTCATTTCCAGTAGATCCAGTTTGAGTTTGATTAATAGAAATTACCATTTCCTCTGTTCTTGCTCCAGTTAAAGCGTTCCAGATCGCAAAATATTCGCCAGTAGTTATGTCAGGTATATATGTAGGATCTAAAGAATCAAGTTGAATAATGTTATTATTTGCTCCAGTAATGGATACGATTGTTGCTCCTATTGGTGCGAGTATAGGTGTTCCAGTATCGTCATAATTTCTGTATAAAACGCTATCTCCTACCCTGAAACCCTCCACAAGCCAGGATCCAGAACTCCAGGTAATCTCATTTTCCAGAGCATTATAACTCAAATAATTCGACATGCTACCAATTACAAGAATCTGCTCTAAAATTGTGTACTCAATAAGTTGCATATCTCCTGAGTTCGATTGATAAAAATCGAGAGTATTTCCGTATAGATCCTGGAATGATCTACTAACTATTCTTATCGGCATATTTTTCTTGTAATTTGATTAATTCTGTTGAATCTCCTTTTTTCATTAATTCGATTGCTCTTTCTGTATCGGCAGTAATTTCAGCGTATTGTTTTCGGTCCTCTGGATTCTCGATCATTTTTAAAATATCTTTGCTCATATCTGAAATAAAATCGAGATTTTGCTTCATTTTTTTTAGATTATCTCTGTATTTTTCGTGATCCATTTTAGTTAATTTTTTTAATCTGTACTTTACCAGTTGCATAATCTGAGGGAAATCTATACGAAATCACCGATTTATGCGTTTCGTCAATATGAGTTACCTCAATTATTTCACATATCTGACCCTGGATCTCAACATAATTATTTTCTAACAAATTTACGAAATCTGTATCTTTAATTCTCACTCGAACTTTTTCTCTTAATTCGTAAGCGTTTAAAGTAATTGAATTTATATAGTGATAATTATTCCAAAGAGCCGTAGCAGAAACATAATCCGTATAGTCGGAAAATTGTTTACCAGCCGTTGTATATAATGCTTTTGTTATTGTAAAATGCTCCTGAGAAATCATTAATGCATCTTTCCTTTGCCCTATTATATCGGCATAATTCGAAGATCCACCGAATAAACCAATTACTGTATCTAAACCCTGAAAAAATTCTTTCGCTAATAGTTCAAACCAATTTAATTTAGCTTTTCTTGCACCCAAACAAAACGGAATGTCTACTTGACTTAATCCCTTAATTGATATAAGATCCTCGTTAATAGCGTTTAATGGCTCAGTTGAGTATTCGGCATCATGATAATCGTAAACCTCGTCAAGAGAATGAGTATCCGTAGAATCTAATGAATAACGGATGTAATATCGTTTCCAAACCTCGTCAGTATTATAAGAATATTGATCTGATTGATCTGGTTGTAAAACAAGTGAGGGTTGTATATTTAAAGTTGAAAGGTTATAAAGATAATCTCGTCTTTCAAGCCTGATAACATTTCCTTTAACGAATAATTTAGCATTGAACATTATCTTTAAAGCATTGATAAATTGTCCTAATGTAGAAACCGAATCCGAAGTTGAGGGATATCCCTTGTTAAAAGGAGCAAAAAATTCATCTGGTAAAAAGTTATAAATTGATTTTCTTTCCTTTATTAATGGAACTGGAAGTAACGTCCAGTTAGGCTGATCCTGAAAAATTGTCGATTCGAATTGATATCCTAAATATTCACATCCTTTTGTTAATAATTCCTGGAATTTAGTAGCTAACAAATTTCGTTTTGGAGGAAAACATAAAACGAATAATTGAGTAGCCAATTTCAAAAGAGCAACAACGAGCAAAGCAAACATTATTATTCTAAATACTACATTTAATGCTAATTGAATAACGGCACCCCAGTCAATAACTACTCCAGCACCAGATGAGGGAGTTACGGCTTGAATGAGTTCTGTTATTGCTTGTTGTATTTCTTGTGCCTGACGTATTGTTTCCAGAGTCATTATATAAATCGCAATACCGAGAGTTATTCCTTTCGAAATCTGATCGTCCTGGATCACAAAATACGGAACATTAAAAGTATTGAAAACTACTCCCTCAGAAACCATTAAATCAAAAGAAGTACCGAGAGCCTTTTCAACAAAATCGTCTTGACTCTTTCTCTTTGTCAAAGAAACTGATACCTCATGATCTCGAACTGATAAATCGTTTAATAAATCAGCATAATACTCTATTGCAACGTTATTTAATTCTATACGATAGGGAATTGCTTCAAATAATCCCACCGATTCAATGTGATTTAATACGATCTGCTTCGCTTCATTCGGTAAAACGACCTTATCAGTTGTTAATTTTAATTGATCTACCTCATTAACAAACTCCGAAACTATTCCAATAGCATCACGATTTCGTGGAGAGATTTCAATATCGTTTAAAAAATGCCTCATGCTTTTACGTTAAATCTATTGTAAATGGTAGTATTTTTTCTTTTTGTTCTTTCCAGGATCTCAAAACTCGTTTGAGTAATTTTTCCGACTTCTGCTGAAAATTCTGGTTTATCCTGAATAACTTGCTTTAGATCCTTGAACTCAGACACCAAAATACTGAGATCTAAGCCACTTACTCCACTTTTTGACGCAATGATACCTTTGTTCTGGTAATCAATCGCCAGGCGAGTTAAATCTTCATTGGTCATATTTCCGATTTTATCGTTTAAATCCTTTGGTATTACCCTTTCGTTAGGGTGTAATATCGCTTGAAATCCTCCTTTATTATCAATTCCCTTACCATTTGATCCAGTATCCTCAGTTCCCTCAAAGAATGTAGGTAAAGAATTTATAAATGCCTGGAGAACAGTAACATCTCTTATCGTTTCAGCAATAGGATCCGCAACATCTTGTTCCACTTTACTTGAATAAGTTGAGAATACAGATTGTGCTAATTTAATCCTGGCTTGTTTTTTTAATTCGGCTTCCTTTTTTCTATTGGCTTCCTCAATGATTTTTTGATTTTCAGCAAGTGATTGTTCAGCCTGAATGTTTCCATTTTTGGCGAGATCCTGGAGGAATGACTCTTGTTTCTTAGCCAGAGCAAGTTCTTCCTCGATTTCTTTCATTCTTTTTTGTGATTGTTTGAGGAAAAAATCTGTTGTAGCCTTATAAATTGCTCTCTTTGTTTCCTCATTTTGTCTTATATTTTCGAGTTCCTTTGCTCTCTGATCATCGTCAAAAGTATCGACTTCCGTATACAATTCCTCATGCATATCTTTGTATTCGGTTTCCTTTTCGATCTTTTTATCCAGGATATCCGATTCTGCTCCCTCAACGATTTTTATTTTCTCAGTTTCTGCGTCTTTTCGTCTTTTAATTTGTTCGGTAATAAGATCAGTATTTGCAGTAATAAAATTCTTTTCGATCTGAGCAATAGCCGTAGCATTTCCCTCAGCGTTTTTAATTAGCTTTTTTCTTTCGTCATCAAGTGCGTCAATTTCTTTTTGTTCTTTGAGAGCAATATTTTTATCTACGGCTTGTAAATCGAAATTTCTTTTATCAATTATATATTGCTTTTCGAGTTCGAATTTTTCGTCTAATATTCTGTGTAATTCCTCTACTTCGAATGTTCCAGATTTTTGAATATTTTCAATTTGTTTATTAAATTCTGTATCGAAATCTCTTTGTACCTCTGCGATTTTTCTTTGATCCTGGATCTGTTGGATATCAAATAATAATTTTTTTTGACGTGATAAATGTTCATTAGTCTGTTTAAATACCTTATTTATTTCCTCGTAAGTTTTTGCGCTTTTACCTAAAGCATTTGAATTGTCTGTTATTGATATACCATAATCCTTGTTTGATTCGGTTTCCTCTATTAATCTCACCTTGAATTCTTCACTTTGTTTCGATAATTCATCACGTTGTTTTTGTAATGCACGTGTGAGGATATTTTGTGCACGTATTTGTTTATTAAATATATCATCCATTTCCGAAACCGCAACACTACCCAGTTGTTTACTGACCCATGATTCTTTTGCTTTTCCTCGCGCATGTGTTGCATCCCGATTTTTTTCACGTAATTTATTCCTTTTTATAACCGCATCAATTTCCGTTTGAATATTCTTTTTTGTTGCTTGTGTTAAAGCATCCATTTGTTTTATTGCATTTTCACGAATTTCGGCACGTTTTTTTTCAATTTTTTCTTCCGCTATTGCCGTTCTTGTTGCATGATCTAATGTCCTTAATTGCTCATCTAATTTTTCAGCAAATGCACCAGTTGTTGCTTTTGCAATTTTGTTTCCTTTTACTGTTGCTTGTGATAACAAATCCGCTTGTCGCCTTGCCTCCGCTTCACCACTTGCTAAATCATACATTCTCACCGCCAATTCCGTAACAAGACCGATAGCTAATGCAATTCCCATTGTCGCCAAACCACTCGCCAATCCGCTTGTTGCTTTTGTCGTTCCTTTTTTTGCTTTTGCTAAATTCTTTTGTTCCCTTGCGTATGCTTTTGTCAATGGAATTTGTTTCGCCATTTGACTTCCTAATGTTCGGAAATTAGTAATCTGTAACCTCTGTATTGTTCTTAATGCTATCATTGTCGTCTTATACACGATCCAGGTACGAATTAATTTACCCAGAACTGACATTATCGTTTCCAAATTCTCTGTTAAGAATCCTAAAACGGCTTTAAATTTTTCAGATGTTCCTATTGATTCGGCAGTATTAAGAATGAATTCACTCCAGGCAGAAGATAAAAGTTTCATTTGCCCACTAATAGACTCAAGTCTCTTGTCAGCCATAGCTTGTAACTCGGCATTGACATCTGTAATGGATTCTTTGAAATCTCCTAAAGTATCCGAAGCATCTATAAAAGTTCCAAATGCTGAAACTGATTTAACATCTGTTAATTCTAACGCTTCGTTAAGATCAATATTTCTGTCTTTTAATTCTTTGAATGCTTCACCTAAATCCTCAACATTCGTTATTGGTCTACCGAGTTCCTGAGCCAGATCACCCCCTGAATCTGCGAGATTTAAAAGGATTTTTCTTGTTGCAGTTGCTGCCGAACTTGCATCAAATCCAGCGTCTGCAAGTTTTGCTAATAAAGTCGTTGTATCCTCTATTGAGAAACCGAATTGTTTTGCTACTGGAGCAATAGTAGAGAGTCCAGTTTCGAAACTCTGGAAACTTAATCCTGATTTCGTGGTTGCTACTCCCAAAACAGAAACAACTCTCTCCATTTCCGAAACATCCAGACCGAATCCTCTGAGAGCAGATCCAGCAACTTTCGCTGCTGCTGGGATATCAGCACCAGTCGCTGCTGCAAAATTTGAAACGGCTTTCGTTGAATTTTTTATCTGTTCATTTGTGAATCCTAATTTCGCAAGTTCGATTTGCATTTCAGTAATCTGAGTTGCTGAAAATTGAGTCGTTTTACCGAGTTCTCTGGCTTGTTCGGTAAGTCCTTTTAACTGATCTTTTGTTTGTCCTGAGATTGCTCCGAGATCTGCTTGTGCCTGGTCAAAATCTACAATTATTCCTCCGATATTCCTGGCTATCATAGCAGTACCGAATGCTAATCCTAATTGAGCAAGTCCAGCACTCAATTTTCCGAGCGCACCACGATAATTCCCAACGTTTCGGAAGTTATCACCGACAGTTTTATCTAATTTTTTTAACTGAACATCTCCTTGTTGTGCTGCGCTTGTTACGGAACGATATTGTTTTTCAAGTTTTCTGTACGCTTGAGTATTCTTTTTTCCACTCTGTTCGAGTTTCAACATCTCTGCACCGAGTTCTTTTGATTGAGTTTTTAATTGCCTGGTATTAACTACTAATTTCTGATAAGCACTTGATTCTTGTTGAGCAAGTTTTATAGTTTTCTTTTTTTCTGCATTTAATCGTTTATCTTGTTGAGCCTTTAATCGAGATGTTTTTAATTGCTCCTGAGTTAATTGTTGCTTTTGTTTTTCAATCTGGATCAATTGTATTTCGGCTGCAGTTTTTTGATCTAAAGATGCTTTTCTTGCCTTATCAATAGCAATCGATTCTTTATTTATTTTATTAGCCTTTTCAACAAGAGTCATTAATGTTTTAATCGATTTTGCATCTCCGATTTTAACGGATTTAAACGCCTTTTGAGATTGAGAGGCTAACTTTTTTAATTCGCCTTTAAACTTCGTGAGTTTTTTTAGAGTTTTATCTGCTGAATCTCTAACTCCTTTGAAGATATCCTCTTGTGTGAATAAATCTCTGCTACTTATTTTCGCCATTTGTTATTTTGTTTACCCTATTATATTCGTGGCTCAGATCGAAAAACTCTTTTACTGAAATCTCCTTGCTTTTGATCCAGTATCCGATCCACTTTGATAAATGAATTAATGTCTGTTCTGTACCGATTCCATTTCCTCCATTTGCTAAAATCCTTTCTAACTTTTGCGTTTCCATATTAATTAACGTTAATTCAAATTGATCCTCCGTTATAACGTGCTTTAATTCTGCTTCTGCTTTCCTTTTATATTGCTTTAATATCCTCACATAATATTTACTTAATCCGTATTCGTCTATATAAGCCGAATAAATGTGATCCCAATGGAATAAATCCTCATTTTCAGATCCTTTTTTTCCTTTCCTTAGAAAGCGTTTATCTTTATCCTCGTTACATCTTATCCAGTTATATAAAGAAAGTTCCTCAATCGTTGTAAAATACCTTTCTGAGTTCAGTTTCATACTCGATACGGAGTCTGAGTCTGAGTTTTTCTTTCGAATTTTCAGAGAGCCAAATAATTTGCTCCCCATATTTCGTAAATAAGTTATCGTTGTCTTTAATTGGATCTGCATCAATTTCAAAAAAATTATTACCTAACAAAAATACCATACTTTTATAAAACTCTCCAGTATCGTATAAATTATAAGGATCTCCAGCCTTTTTTTTACCTCCCGACATGATCTCAGTCATAAGCGAATAAGTCGTTGAGCCAGTCTGTAAATCCCTTATCGGTTGGTTTAATCCAGTTAAAGACTTCTGTAATTGGTTATCCTGGATCAATTTCTCTATTACAAATCTCTGGATATATGTTTTTCGAAATACTTTTTTCCAGATCTTACCAGGTTGTAAATTTCTTTTTATACTTTTTAATTTAGTAGTTAGGATATCCATAGTTCAAAAGTAACCTATAATATTTTTTAAATCTCAATCGAATAAAAAAAGGGAGCATAATTGCTCCCCTCTTTTCTTGTTTGTGTTATCAGAATTGGTTACGCTGCTAAGAAAGTAGTATTACCAATAAATCCAGTTTTATTAACGCTTACTCTGTAAGTATCTCCAGGAATTAAAGGATTTACTCCTTGTAAAAGAGTATAAGTTCCGTCAGGTCCCTCGTTAATTGCATCTATTAAAACTGATGCTCCTACCGATACATTATATAATTCGAAATTGACTGCTAATGCACCCGAAAATATAATCGGATTTAAAGCCGTTCCGTAATCAAATTTCGCAGTGAATACGAAAGTCGTAGTCGTTATCTGAGAAACCTCAGTTAAATTAACGTCAATCAATCCAGCTAATGTATTAAAGTCAACTGCGGATTCCTCTGCAGTTATCATGTACATAGTAGATTCGTCAAATAATCGGTTAAAATCGAAACCTAAAACGATCTTCTGAACAGTTGAATCAGTCGCAAAGTTGAATACTGGATTCCAGGATTGCTCATCTACTGGAATAGGATACAAATACCCATCCGATTTTGAGCCGACAAGATTTCCGTTTACATCTACGATATATATCCCAAATGCTACACAACGTCCAGCCTGAAGTTTTCCTAAAAGAGTAGGAGTTGAATCCTCACCCCAAAGTTCACCAGCAAATGATCTCTTTCCTTGTCTTAGGAAAGCCATTCTACCAGAATTCGCTTCCTCAAACTGCGAGTCTGCTTTTGGTAATTCAACATTCTCGAACTGAGGAATCGGAAACCAGCGTTTACTTTCGTCTGCTTCGTTTATTAAATCCTCCCAGACTGGTAAAGCCGTTGAGAGATTGATACCATTTTTTACACCTAAAGAATCTTTGAGAGGTACCATTATCAAAGACGAGGTTACTGACTGAATTGGTACACAAGACGGTTGTCCAGTATTACTCAATCCAGCATCACAATTACATCCAGCCATTTTATTTTTTTTTTGGAAAATAATTATTCAATTTTAGGCTATCAAGTTACCACCTACGAGAATTAACAAGTGCAATTCTCTTTGTATTTTGTTAGTGAAATTCTTAATTCCACCCCACTTAAATTAGCGTCTATAATATTTTGGACGTATCCAGATTGATCTTCCGTACCAAAACGAGTGAAGTTTATAATTTCCCACTGATCCAGCGTCTTATATTTACGATTCTTTTTAACGGAATCAATAAATAATTCAGCCAGGCGACTCATAGGGTAAACGACATTGGAGATATAATCGGCAGAATAATAATTTACTGCATCTCCCTCGTCAAGAAAAAATATTCGGATTTCACTTTCCCAATCAAAAGCAGAATCTCTACCATACTGAAAGTATCTAATGTCGGATAATAACCAAACTATTGGCGTTTTCTTTGTTAGATCCTCAGTCGATATCGTCCACTCTCGATTTGCTGAAATCCTCGTTCCACTTAAAAAGTATGGATCTGGTAATTTCAAAACTCCAGTAGCATCTCCAGCCTTAATCCATTTATCAGGATCCAGGTCAGAAATTAAAAACTTATTATCTGAAATATCGGTTACATATTTACCCTTTCTCGAATACTTAGAATCACAGAGAGTAGTATACTCATTTATTGGATCATATTTTCCAATAAGAGTGCTATCTATACCCTGAACTAATTCCTCGATAAAATTTGAAATATCTTTAATCATAACCAATATGCAGTTAATTTTTTCTTACCATTGAAATCTTTATAATTTCCAATCCCTACGATATCGCAATTCACTATTAAATCCAGATCCCCCTCATTAACACTAAGTTGATCTCCGATTGTATATCCTGATCCAGCACTCCCAATACTCACAGATTGAACTACACCCAGACCATCGCTTACGATAATGAATGTTGCTCCTGATCCAGTTCCTCCAGTAACGTCATAAGTTCCAGACGTTATGTTTGTTCCTGGTTGTGTCATTGTTATACCGACTAATTGACCGAGTACGAAATCAGATTGATTTAGGATAACGTAATCCTGGATCGCCTGATAAGTAACTATTGATTCATTATATCGGTTATACATCATTGAAAATAATGTATTTGCTATATCAGAATTTTCACTCTGAGGCTTAGTATTTCCGAAAGGAGTCATTTGATTGACAAGATCCTTTGCGTATTCGTAGTAAATAAATCCGAGTAACATATCCTTTATACCATTGGAAATTAAAATTCCAGAGTAACCGAATCCTCGATAAAAACGAGAAATCATTATATCGACATCCTCCGATAATGGATCAAACACCTTAATAAAATTTGGCGATTGAGGAACACCAGCTAAAAGATCCGAATTGAATTGATTAAACAATTTCACTCCGAATAATTCCTTTAAATACTGATCCTGATATCTTGTGATATAATCTGTTATTGTTGTTTCCGAAAACATCCCTTTTGAGAGAGAATATTTTCCAGTAAAATCAGATACATTAATAATCATTATTTCTACTCTTTAATTGTTCCGTACCCTTGTTTAATGAATATCTGAGCCACTTCGCCCGAAACATCCCAGGTACTACCTTTAGGCATATTTTTAGAAGATCCATTACTCACGAATGTATATCGTTTTTTCTTATCGAGTTGAACGGATTTCTTTTCTGGTTTTTTTGTTTCTGGTTTCGTAGCCTTGTTATCCATATCCTCAGAGGATAATACTTTCTTTTTAACGGCTTTTCTTTTCTTTTCCATGTCCTATACTATTTAGTTAATTATGGTGCAGTAATTGCAAGAATATCGGCAGTTATGTTTCCGAATACAAATGCTGGTTTACAATTGTTTTTCACATAAGAAACAAGTCTTGCTTCAGCCAGGATCGTAATCATGTTGCGAGTGAAATCGTCTTGATCTAATCCAATAGACATAGCAATATTATTTCTAAATCGAACATTTACTTTTGACAAATCTCCAACAAGATAATTATCTGCAGTCATATAAGTAGACGAGATAATTCTCATTCCAGCAACTACCATTTCACCATCCCCTGATTGAGTAGGTAGAAACATTGGATAAGTATACGTTGAGTCAGATCCTTTTGTTAATTGCAATTTAGCAATATCTTCAGGATTCAATACTATATGAGTAGGATTGAAATTTGCTCCCTCGATTTGTGCTTTAACAACTCTCAAAAGATCCGAAATATTAGCGTCTGGAATCGCAGTAGCGAATGTTCCTGGACCAAATGCTGGTAAACCCATAGTTGCGTCAAGCAATCCTGAGATTTGACCTACTCCGTTTCCAGTTAATAAGGCTTGTTCAATTCCAGTTCTCACTTGTTCCATTAAATCGTTATTGATCTCTGCTCTAATAAAAGACAGATCCTCTAACATTTCTTTTGAAACTTTGACGTAAGAAGCAATCTTTTTTACTTCCTCTGAGATTTCACTCCAGGTTGGCTCACCCTCTGTCTTAGCTACTCCCTCTGCCGTCCATTCGGTTGCAGATGTTGCAGTTTGCTGAACATAGGTAACGAATTTAGAACTCGTTGATCCAGTATTAACATTTTCCAGGATTCCGTATCTCTGACGAACAGTACGATCAATTTCAGAATCAAAATCAGTCAAAGCATAATCGCCAGTATAATCTGCGATTGTTGTATCCTTAACATCTAAATTTATTTTTCCTCCTTTCTCGATCGTT
>TARA_R110000751_G_scaffold37021_1_pt1 | contig 30589 bp, 32 predicted proteins | sample TARA_R110000751 | Tara Oceans TARA_R110000751 (sample SAMEA4398001) | marine metagenome | biome: Polar Biome; feature: [MES] marine water layer (ENVO:01000295) within the mesopelagic zone...; material: water (ENVO:00002006), including particulate matter (ENVO:01000060) such as...... | reverse complement strand
CCCGCGTGTAACGAACCTTTCAGATCAATATCGGAGACCCGAACGCATGAGCGAGTTCAACGGCTATAAATACGAAGACCTGGATATCGGCATGGCACATGAAACAGTGCATACGATTAGTGAAGACGACATCCAGCGGTTCGCAGAAGTGTCGGGAGACTACAATCCCCTGCACATGAACGAAGAATTCGCCGCAAAGACCGTTTTCGGCCGCCGCATCGCCCATGGCGCGCTGACGGCCAGCTATATCTCCGGCATTCTTGGCAACAATCTGCCTGGCCCGGGCGCCATCTTCATCGGCCTGTCCATGCGCTTCAAACGCCCGGTTCATATTGGTGATACGGTGACGGTTCGCGCTGAAGTCGCCGAGAAGCAGGATCGCGGTAATCGCGTGACGCTGAAGGTCGAGTGCACGGTTGACGGCAAGCGCGTGATCACGGGCGAAGCTGAAGTGGTTGCGCCGCGCCGGGAGGCCTGATGGCCATTTTTGCCGACTATCGCGGACTGCCGGAAAGTGCCCGAGGAGCGTCTATCGCTCTTGGTAACTTTGACGGCCTGCATGCAGGCCACCGGTCGGTGATCGAAGCGGCCCGCAAGGCCGGGCAAGGCAAGTTCTCGGTGGCGACGTTCGAACCCCCGCCGCGCGCCTATTTCAGACCCAATGACCCGCCATTCCGGATTTTCCGCCCCGAAAGGCGCAATGCGAGTATTCTTGCAGAAGGCGCCAGTACTGTTTTTGAGCTGCCGTTCAATGGCGAGATGGCGGCGATGACAGACGAGGCTTTCGTGCGGACTGTGCTGGTTGAAGGCCTGGGGGTTTCGCACGTTTCGGTGGGGTTCGACTTCCGTTTTGGACGGGGACGCATGGGGCATGCGGCGCGTTTGTCCAGTCTGGGGAGGGCTCTCGGCTTTGGCGTATCCATTGTCGAAGAAGTGCTTGAATTTGGATCCAAGGCATCGTCTACGGCAATCCGGCAGGCTTTGATGGCCGGTGAACCGGAAGTGGCCGCCAGTATTCTTGGTAATTGGTGGATTGCTGACGGCCTTGTTGAGGCCGGCGAGAAGAACGGGCGCAAATTTGGCTTCCCGACAGCAAACATCCATCTCAATGACCTGATCCATCCGCGGCATGGCGTGTATGCAGTGCGTGCGCGCATTGGTGGGGAATCAGTGTGGCGTGACGGCGTCGCAAACTTCGGGCGTACGCCAACAACCGGCCTGCGTGACCCGCTGCTCGAAACATTTATTTTTGATTTTGACAAAGACATCTACGGCGAGTGGCTCGAAGTGCAGCTGATCGCGTACCTGCGATCAGAACTAAAGTTTGACGGCGTTGATGCCATGATTGAGCAGATGCACAAGGATGCCGCCGAAGCGCGCATCCGACTGAAAGACGCTGCGGTCCCGCCCAATTAGCGCCTGATTTACCCGAAAAACTGATACTGTCAGGCGGAACCTTCTCCCAGGTTTCGGCATAGGGAGTTCCATGCAGAAAATTCTCGTGCCTCTTGTGTTGTGTCTGGCGATGGTTGTTGGCGCGAGCGCCCACGCGCAGGGTATCAGATCCCCCGACATGGTGATCGGGTCGGTCGCCACTGGCGATCTGCATATGTTGGTGGACGAGATGGGCGCCACTCTCACACTGACGGGCGTGAACGACCGGCAAGCCCCTTACGTTTTCGCGATCAGCCAGGACGGCATGTCGTTCGGAATCTATACGGCCTGCGGCAACCCTGACGGGACAGATTGCCGGGGAATCGAATTCCTCGCCGTATTTGATTCTGAGCGCTCGATTGGGGATATCAGCGCAATTGACCAATCCTACGCGGCAGTCTCGGTTTACAAGTCGGACGACAAAACAGTCCATGTCTCGCGCTATGTGATTCTGGATCATGGCGTAACGTGGGCCAACCTGATCGAGAACGCGGAAGTGTTTGCCACCCTGTGCGGAAAAGTCTCTGCCGAGATCAACGGACAGGTCACGGCACAATTTGCGCCGCCCCCGCTGGATGGTGTCAGATAGTGACAGGCTATGCCCCGCCTGCTAGGCGAAAAGCATGGCACGGATAAGCTGCATTCGAATTAGTTGCCCGGCGGCGCACTGACCCGATTTGACGGGGCGGGCGAAGCCGGGAATTCATGCTGCAGAAAATCATCCAGAAACCCGTGGCAAAGTCATGGGAAACCCTTATCAGACCCATAGATACCGCAAGAAGCCATACAGAGCCCCATGACCGATTCCCTGACTGACCGCGATTACCGCGACACGCTGTTCCTGCCGACAACCGACTTCCCGATGCGAGGCGGCCTGCCGCAGCGCGAGCCGGAATGGATCAAACGCTGGGACGAGATGAAGCTGTACGAGGGCCTGCGCGCAGACGCCAGGGCGCGCGGCGCGAAGCAGTGGATTCTGCATGACGGCCCGCCCTATGCGAACGGCCACATCCACCTCGGCACGGCGATGAACAAGATCGTCAAGGATATCATCGTGCGCAGCCACCAGATGGCCGGCTTCGATGCCTCTTACCTGCCGGGCTGGGACTGCCACGGCCTGCCGATCGAATGGAAGGTCGAAGAGGAATTCCGCTCGAAGAACCGTGGCAAAGATGACGTGCCGGGCGACGAGTTCCGTGCCGCCTGCCGCGCCTATGCCGAAAAATGGGTCGAGATCCAGGGCAAGGAGTTCCGCGCGCTCGGCATCGAGGGCGAATGGGACAATCCGTACCTGACCATGAAGTTCGAGAGCGAGGCGACCATCGTTGCCGAGTTCCTGCGCATGGCCATGCAGGGCGCCCTCGTGCGCGGCGCCAAGCCGATCATGTGGAGCCCGGTTGAGCGCACAGCGCTCGCCGAAGCCGAAGTGGAATATTACGACCGGAAGGTTCCGGTGATCTGGGTGAAGTTTCCTGTCGTCGGGCGCGATGACGACGCCTCCGTCGTCATCTGGACCACCACACCATGGACCATCCCGGCCAACCAGGCTGTCTCGTTCAGCCCTGCAATCTCCTATGGCCTCTACACGGTCGATTCCGTGATGAGCGAGGAGGAACTCGGCTTTGCGCCGTATGTGAAAGCTGGCGACAAGCTCATGCTTGGCGACAACCTTGCGCAGACAGTCATGGACGGCGCGAAAGTGAGCGCCTTTACGCGCGTATCTGATGTTGATCCGACTGGCTGGGCGCTGAAACACCCCCTCGCCGAAATGGATTCCTTCTTCGCGCATCCGATCCCCATGCTTGCCGGTGATCACGTCACCGACGATGCCGGAACGGGCTTCGTGCACACGGCGCCTGCGCATGGCGAGGATGACTTCCATGTCTTCATGGCGAATGGCCACAAGGCATCTGACATCCGCCAGATCGTCGATGCCGACGGCTGTTACACGCCGGACGTGCCGCGCTTTGCGGGCATGGATATTGTTCGCACCAGCGGCAAGAAGCGCGGCGAGCCGGGAAAAGCCAATAAAGAAGTCATCGCGGCCCTTGCCGAGAGCGGCAACCTGCTGGCGCGCGGCATCACCACGATCCGCGATGCCCACTCGTGGCGTTCCAAGGCGCCGGTCATCCGCCGCGCGACACCGCAATGGTTCATCTCGATGGACAAGCCCGGCCCGAACGGCAAGTCGCTTCGCGAGAATGCCCTGAAAGCCATCGACGATACCGAATTCTTCCCCGCCGTGGGCCGCAACCGTCTGCGCTCGATGGTCGAAGGCCGGCCGGACTGGCTGATCAGCCGCCAGCGCAACTGGGGCGTGCCGATCACGATCTTCGTCGACAAGAACGGCCAGCCGCACACGGCCGCGCTGCCTGCCGAACAGGCGCAGGCCCTCAACGAGACGATCAAGGCCGCCATTGCTGCGGGTGGCGTCGAGGCCTGGTTCAGCACACCGAAGGAAGACTTCCTCGGCGCGCACGGTATGAGCGCTGACGACTGGGACAAGGTAACGGACGTTCTGGACGTCTGGTTCGATAGCGGCACGACGCACGCCTTCGCCCTGCGCGAGCGCGGCATCATCGACGCCGAAACAGGCCAGGCCGACCTCTACATGGAAGGCTCTGACCAGCACCGAGGCTGGTTCCAGTCATCGCTTCTGGAATGCTGCGCGACGCGCGGCATGGCGCCTTACAAGCAGGTGCTGACGCACGGCTTCATCGTCGATTCCGAAGGCAAGAAGATGTCGAAATCGATCGGTAACACGATCGAGCCGGAACAGATCGCCAGGCAGTATGGCATCGAGATCCTGCGCATCTGGACCGCCAGCGGCGACTATACCGAAGACCTGCGTATCTCTGATGAGATCATCAAGGGATCGGTGGAATCCTATCGCAAGCTGCGCAACACGGTGCGCTACATGCTCGGCGCGCTGGATGGCTATACCGCTGACGAAGCCATTGAAGCGGATAAGATGCCAAGCCTGGAACGCTGGGTTTTGCACCGCATGTCCGAACTCGATGCGCAGGTGCGTGCAGCTTATAATGTGTATGACTTCAAGAAGGTGATGAGCCTGCTCATCAATTTCTGCGGCGTCGATCTTTCGGCCGTCTATTTCGATATTCGCAAAGACAGCCTGTATTGCGATCCTCGCTTTGAAACGGCGGAAGCATGGGACAAGGCGACCGGGGCGTTCGGCAACCGGCGACGCGCGGTGCGCACGGTGATGGCAGCGGTACTGGAGCGGTTGCTGACATGGCTGGCGCCCGTAATGCCTTTCACAATGGAAGAAGCCTTTCTGGAGAGCCACATCAGGGACAGTGCAACCTCTGTGCACCTGCTCCAATTCCCGGATACGCCTTCGGGGTGGCAAGATGCCGACCTCGCCGCGCGCTGGGAGAAGATCTTCACCGTTCGGCGTGTCGTGACAGGCGCTCTGGAAGTCGAACGCCGCGAAAAACGTATCGGGGCCTCGCTGGAATCCTCACCGCGGGTGCTGATTGCCGACGAAGCGTTGATCAAGGCCTTCGATGGCGAAGACGCAGGCGATCTGTTCATCACATCGGGCGCAGAACTGGTGCATTCGTCGGCAGGCGGGGGCGGCGGATTTACGCTGGACGATACGTCGGGGGTGATCGTCTACCCGGTCAAGGCGGACGGTGTGAAGTGTCGGCGGAGCTGGAAATACTTCGATCCGACAATTGCTGACCCGGCTTTCCCGGACATTACCCCGCGCGATGCGCTGAGTGTGAAGGCATGGGATGCAACACATAGCTGACGAGAATCGCTTGATCGGCGGGGCCGGGTCTGCAATCTGCTGACCATGAAGTTCAATACGGCTAACATTTGGGCATTGGCCCTGGTGCCAGTTGTCATTCTGGCTGATCAGGTGACGAAGTGGCTGATCCTGTCCGAGCCAAGATTCAACGCGCTGGCCTGTCTCGATTTGCCGAAGACTTGCGGCACCATCCCGATGCCGGGTCCGATCGATTTCAGCATGCTCTGGAACCGGGGTATGAGCTATGGCTTCCTGCAGTCGGAAGGTATCATGCGCTGGGTGCTGAGCGCCGTCATGCTCGTGATTGCGCTCGGGTTCCTGGTCTGGTTGATGCGTGCTGAAGGACGGTTGTTGAAACTGTCTCTGGCTCTGGTTGTAGGTGGTGCGTTTGGCAACCTGATCGACCGGGTGCGTTTCGGCGCCGTTGTTGACTTTATCAACGCGAATGACCTGTTTTTCCCGTGGGTCTTCAATGTGGCCGATGCTGCGATTAGTGTTGGAGCGGTCTTGCTGTTTGTTGACCAGTTCTTACTGTCGGGCCGAAAGCAGGCTAAAGCCTGAAGATTGACCATTAAACCGATGCCAAACCAAGGCGAGGACGCCCTATCATGATGAAACCTGTTCTTTTGATTGCAGCTGGGGCTGCCATTGCCGTGACCACGGCCTGCAGTTCCGGAGGCGGCACCCGCACGCCCGACGAATTCCGCGTCGTGACCAAGGCGCCTTTGATCGTGCCGCCCGAATATGCGCTGCGCCCGCCGCAGGCAGGCGGGTCTCTGCCGTCGGAAGTCGATCCATCACGCACCGAAGTCGCAACAGCTTTCGGCACAACGGTTGGCAAGGATGCCAGCAAGTCGGAACGGGCGCTGGTCGCGGCAGCGGGCGCGAACGCGGTCAATCCGATGGTTCGCTCGCAGGTCGACTATGAAGAGACAAAAACGATCCGGAAGTCTACCGGCGTCGTTGATACGTTGCTCTTCTGGCGCAAGGACAAACCGGAAGATCTGGAATCGGCCCGCACCGACAATGCCACTGGTGGCGGCGAGATCGTCATCGAAAAGGCCACCGGCTCGACCCGACTGAAATTGCCGGGAACCTGATCGCCCCAAAAACGGAATGCCGGAGATGAAGATAGGGAGTACGCCCATGAAACGGATTATCACCGGGGGGCTGCTCGCGGTCGCTCTCTTGTTGCCAGCCGCGATGGCTGATGACGCCGCATGGACGCCTGACACGTTCACGCTCGATAACGGCATGGAAGTGGTCGTGGTGCCCGATCACCGCGCTCCCGTCGTTACGCACATGGTGTGGTACAAGGTCGGCGCTGTCGATGAGGAAGCCGGCAAGTCCGGTCTGGCGCACCTGTTCGAGCATGTGATGTTCAAGGAGACCGAGAATCTAGGCCCGGAAGAATTCACGACCATCGTCCAGCGCAATGGTGGACAGCTAAACGCGTTCACCAGCTGGGATTACACAGCCTATTTCGAGCGTGTCGCGAAGCCCCAGCTGGGCAGGATGATGGAGCTTGAGGCCGAGCGCATGGTCAACCTCAAGATCAATGACGACCCGCAAGGCCCGTTCATTTCCGAGCGCGATGTCGTGAAGGAAGAGCGCCGCCAGCGCATTGAGAACAATCCGGGCGCGATCCTGCAGGAACAGGTTTTGTCGACGTTGTGGAAGGGGCACCCCTACGAGATCACCGTCATCGGCGAGATGGATGAGGTTGCGGCCCTGACGCCGGAAGATGGCATGGCCTTCTATGAGAAATACTATTCCCCTGAAAACGCGATTCTCGTGGTCGCTGGCGATGTGACAACTGATGAAGTGCGCACGCTAGCCGAGGCGACCTATGGCCAGATCGCCCCGACGGGCACTGTGGATGGCACGCGCAAATGGGCACCGGTGCCACTGCTCACCGAAACCAAGCTGATCGTGCATGCCGACCCCAAGGTCCGCCAGCCCAGCTGGAGCCGTTACTATACCGGTCTGTCACAGTCGCGCCAGAAGCGGGAATCCTACGCGCTGGACGTCGGTCTGTCCGTTCTGGGCGGCGGGATGACCAGCCGTCTTTACCAAGCCCTGGTGGAGGATGAGCAGATCGCCATCAATGTGAATACCTATGCGTGGACGACGCTGCACGATGAAGGCCCGGCGATCATCAGCGCGAGCCCTGTTGATGGCGTGTCGCTCGACGAGCTCGACACGGCTGTCATGGCGAAGCTGCGTGAGGTTCTCGCTGAGGGTTTCACGGACGCCGAGGTGGCGCGTGCGCGCAATTCACTGGCAGCCGAAGCGATCTATGGCCGCGACAGCCAGTCCTCAATGGCCAACACGTTCGGGTCGACGCTGGCGCTCGGCGGCACGGTGGATGATATCCTGAACTATCCCGATGAAGTCCGCTCGATCACCACGGAGGAGGCCCTCGCGGCCGTTCGCAAAGTGTTCGGCGAGGATCGGCATTATATCGAAGCCGAACTCGTTCAAGCCGAAGGAGACCAGTAGCATGACCTACCTGAAGCTCATGGCAGGCGCGGCGACCGCGCTTGTATTAGGCGCTTGTGCGACCCAGCCAGTTTCCGAACCGACGCCGGACGCATTGGTGCCAGCCGTCGAACCGGCGATGAAGGTCGACGTCCACAAGGGTGACTTTGCCGAGATCCAGCAATTTGTGACGCCAGGCGGCGTTTCCGTCTGGCTCGTCTCCGAGCCGTCCATCCCGATCCTGTCGCTGGAGATGGCGTGGAAGGGCGGTGAGACGTCAGACCCCGAGGGGCTGGAAGGCCTGTCTGATTCCGTCGTCTACAATATGAATGAAGGTGCAGGCGACCTCGATTCGCTGGGATTCCAGACCCGGATGGAAGAGCTGAATATGAGCTTTGGCTGCTCGACCGGCAATGACTGGACAAGCTGTTCCGGTTCCATGCTGACTGAAAATGCGTCAGACGCGATGGATCTGATCGCGACCGCTTTTGAGGCGCCGCGTTTTGACGCTGGCCCGTTTGAACGCTTCCAGCGCGAAAACCTGATCGCCATCAAGCAACGCGAAACCAGCCCGAACTGGCTGGCGCGCAAGGCCCTGACAGATGCGATGTATCCCGACCATCCTTATGCACGGCAGACAAGTGCAGAGAGCATAGCTGCGCTGACGCCGGAACTTGCGCGCGAGCAGATGCGCAAGCTTATGGTGAAGGACCGGCTGCTGGTTACGGCGGTTGGCGCCGTGACGCCGGAGGAACTGGCCCCGATGATCGACAAGGTCATGGCGGGTCTGCCGGAAACGAGTGAGATTGGGGCCGTTCCGGATGTGACACTTCCTGCCGCTCTGGCTGAACCGATAATTGTCGATCTGCCGCAACCCCAGAGTCTCGTATCTTTCACGGCGCCGGGGCTGCCACGGGACCACCCTGATTTCTTCACGGCTTATGTGTTGAATTACACGGTCGGTGGCGGTGGCTTTGAAAGCCGCCTCATGAAGACATTGCGGGTCGAAAAGGGCCTCACTTATGGCATATATACCGGCATCTCCACGTCCGATCACCTCAACACGTGGAGCGGCGGGGGACAGACAAAGAACGAGAGCGCCGGCGAATTCCTTGCGGGTATCCATGATGAACTTAATAAGTTCGTCGCTGAGGGCGTGACGCCGGAAGAGCTATCCGATGCCAAGGCCTATCTCACGGGTTCTTACGCGCTGGGTTTCGATTCGAATGCGAAGATCGCGGACCAGATGATGGGCGTACGCCAGGAGGAACTGGGCATCGACTATTTCGATACACGCAATGCCAACATCAATGCGGTCACGCTGGACGGTGTGAACCAGGTGGCGGGGGAGTATCTCTCACCCGACAGATTCACCTATGTCATCGTGGGGCAGCCGGAAGGCCTGGAATAATCATTCCGGGGTCTTGCGCGGTGTCGCGAGACCGGGTGCGGCGATGCCGCGGACATAATCCCGGCGGAATTCGTAGAGTTCTGCCGGGCGGCCGCCTGTGCTGGTTTCGAGGCGCCCCGTGCCTTTGACGAGGTCTGTTTTCTCCAATGCCCGCCGGAAGTTTTGCGTGTGCAGCGAGAGGCCAAGTATGCCTTCGACCGTGCGCTGCAGGGCCGATAGCGTGAAGCGTTCTTGCAGTAATTCGAACACGACAGGACGGTATTTTACCTTGCCGCGCAGGCGTGCCAATGCGGTGGCAAGGATGCGGCGATGGTCGGAAGCCATGGTGGCACCAAGGTGGGTAGCAGGTGGGGGAAGGTCTGCGTCGCGTGCGCACTCCGCCACCAGGCCAGCCTCATACAGCAGCTCGTAGCGTTCGAGTACGCGTTCCTCGACCCAGCGGGCGCCATCAAGACCGAAGGCAATTCGGGCGCGGTCCAGCCGCTGTTGGTTGCCGGACGCCCATGTGTAGAGGTGGGGGGCAAGTTCAGCATCGATGATGGCAGGGCGACCATTGCGATGATCTTCCCACGGGAAGTAGCGGTACCAGCCCTGCCAGCGGGCCTCGAACTGGTCGCCGGTGGGGGCGGCTTCGGGCATCAGGGCGAGGTATCCGACGGAGATGACCCGGGCAGATCGCGGCACATCGGCCAGCGAGGCCTCGGGTGTTTCGCGGTCCTTGTCGCCGAATGTGTAGAGCTGTTCGACATAGCCGAGTTCGAAGCCGGTCTGCTCGCGCACCCAGACGCGCAGTGACAGGTCGAATGTGCGGTGCTGTTCGGGGTCGAACGGGCCGAAGGGCAGGGCGTCTTCGCCCGTATCCCGCTGGGTGACGAGCACCAGCGGCATGTCATCGTGAACGGCGACCATTACGGCAGACAGGCCAATCAGTACGGAATAGGTCATCGCCGCTTGCTCATTTCGTAATCATTGTGGATTTGGCTGTAGCGCGCAAGAAATGCCGCCTGGGCCTCCGGAACAGCGAGTGGCTTCAGTTGGAGGCGAATGCCCTCGGGCGGCTTGCCGAAAAGCTTGTTTGATTCTTCTTCGGAGAATCCGGCCAACTGGACTGCTTCGAACCAGGCGGAAATATGATCGGCCTTCTTGATCAGCTTTTTGAGGCGGACGGGCGTCACTGGCGCGAGTTCGAACCGGATGTGAATGGCTTCCTGCAGGCGCGCCTCAATCGACTTGTAGCTTTCGCCGAGCAGCGCCTTGAAGGGTGAGATCATGTCACCGATCACATATTCGGGGCTGTCGTGCAGCAGGGCTGTCATGCAGTCACGCGGGTTGAGGCCCGGCTGCAACTGTTGGCACAGCGATTCAACGATGACGGAATGCTCGGCCACCGAAAAGGCGTGGCCGCCCTTTGTCTGGCCGTTCCAGCGCGCGACGCGGGCCAGGCCATGCGCGATGTCCTCGATCTCGACATCCACCGGCGAGGGGTGGGCAAGGTCTAGCCGACGCCCGGACAGCATACGCTGCCAGACGCGAGGAGGTTTAACAGAACGCTTCACTGGAGTGCTCATCAGGGCCATCTTTAAGCTATTGGTAGCAAGGGTAAAGAAACGGAGGCGTTCCGGTTACGAAGTGACCCCATTTCTGCCTCGATTGGAAAATCTGGTGTTAAGTCCTTTCAGGCATAACCATTGCATATCACACGCAATAGGCCGCCTCGAAATCCCGGCCGGGCAAGGACCAGACATGATCGACTTGATGAACCAGTTCGCTTCCGGCCAGACGCTGCCATTCTGCGTATTGCTTGGCGGCTGTATCATCGTTGTCGTCGAGGCCTTCCGCGCCAGCCGACGCGCCCTGTGGGGCGACATGTTCGCTGAAGATCTCGAAGAATAGGCTTACGCCTCAGGCCGTCTTTTCGACAAAAACCGTCCCGGCTGAATACCCCGCACCGAATGAACAGATCAGGCCCTTGTCTCCGGCCGTGAAGTCTTCCGAATGCTTGTGGAAGGCGATGATGGACCCCGCCGAGGACGTATTGGCGTAGGTGTCGAGCACTGTGGGACTTTCATCCTCCGTGGCTTCGTGGCCGAGAACCTTTGAAGAGATCAGGCGGTTCATGTTGGCGTTTGCCTGATGCAGCCACATGCGACGCAGGTCAGCGCCTGACAGGCCAAGTTCGCGAAGGTGTTCGCCAATCATGTTGGCCACCATCGGCACCACTTCGCGGAACACCTTGCGGCCTTCCTGAACGAACAGCTTGTCCGGTGCGCCAATACCTTCCGGTGCGGCGCGGTTCAGGAACCCGAAATTGTTGCGGATATTGTTCGAGAACTCGGTCTTCAGTTTCGTGCCGAGGATTTTCCAGTATCCGGCAGGTGCGATGCTTTCTTCCTCGACCAGCACCGCGGTTGCCACATCACCAAAGATGAAATGGCTGTCGCGGTCGGTGAAGTTGAGATGGCCGGAGCAAATTTCCGGATTGACCATCAGGACGGATTTGGCACTGCCGCTGCGGATGAAATCTGCCGCTGTCTGGATGCCGAACGTGGCCGACGAACAGGCGACATTCATGTCGAACGCAAAGCCACCGCAACCAAGCGCGGACTGAATTTCAACGGCCATGGCCGGATAGGCGCGCTGCATGTTCGAGGCGGCGCAAATTACTGCGTTCACGTCTTCCGGCTTGCGACCCGCCCGCTCCAGTGCCTGGCGTGCCGCGTGTACGGCCATTTCGGCCATGACGGAAATCTGCTCATTGGGGCGCTCGTCGATCCGTGGCGTCATCGTTCCGGGATCAATGATCCCTTCCTTGTCGATCACGAAGCGCGACTTGATGCCGGACGCTTTTTCAATGAATTCGACGGAAGAGTGTGTTTTCGGATCCACTGTGCCCGCGCCGATTTCGGCGGCATAGGCGACATTCCAATTGTCGGCCCACGCATTGTAGCTTTCGACGAGTTCTTCATTGGAAATCGAGTGGGGTGGCGTCCAGAGACCGGTCGCCGATATGACTGCAGTTTTCATCTTGCCCTCTGGGTGAGCGCGGTGAAGTCCGCGCCTCGAATGATCGCTAATTCAATGCACTAGGTCTAAACCGCGTTGGGCTCCCGGTCGAGAGAAGACATGCGCGCGGTTATTTTGGCCAATGCAGCCCGGAATCGGTCGTCTGCTTGGCGACGTCGGACGGAACGCCATACGCTTCAGCCTGTGCCTGACGATCCTCGGCGGCCTGTTGTTTAGCCTGAATGCTGTCGGCCTCGGCACGGTCGGCGGCTTCCAGCAGCGCGACTTGCGTGGTGATGCAGGATGCACGGGCTTCAGGGCCTGGCGAGCTGGCGCATCGGTTCCAAGCGACTTGTTGGCGGTATTCCGGGCCCGATGTAGCAGCGCAGGCGGCGAGGAGCGGGAGACTGGCGAGCGTAATGATGGCGAAACGTTTCATGATCAGGACTCCTGTACAGCTTTGTGCCGTGGGCAAGTTACATCATGGTCATTGACCATGCCAACGGCCTGCGCCCACGCATAGACGATTGTCGGCCCGACAAATTTGAAACCCCGTTTTTTGAGGTCCTTCGACATGTCGGTTGACCAGTCCGTGAATGTCGGGGCCTTCCGGAAATCTTCCCAGCTATTGACGATGGGCTGGCCGCCGACCCAGCTCCAGCAATAGTCCGAGAAGTCCTCTCCCGCTGCGGCCATGTCCAGAAAGGCGCGCGCATTGCCGATTGTGGCTTCGATCTTTTTCGGGCTGCGGATGATGCCGGGGTTCTGGAGCGCTTTCGCGATGCGGGTCGGGGTCCACCGGACGAGGCGTTCAGGCTCGAAACCGTCAAATTCCTCGCGGATGGATTCGCGTTTGCGCAGGATGGTGATCCATGAAAGCCCGGCCTGCATGCCATCCAATTGGAGCTTTTCCCACAGGGCGCGCGAGTCCCGCTCGGGCACACCCCATTCCGTGTCGTGATAGCCGCGATAGAGCGCGTCATTCATGGGGGCCCAGGCGCAGTAGGGGGCGTCAGCCATTGGCGGCCGCCAGCGCGATGAGTTCGAGATCGAGCCAGGATGGACGGTCGATGGTGAGCGGGCGACCGCCACAGGTGAAGGCATGACCTGCGCGCTCAGCCGAGACCAGTCGGTCGGTGCGGATCAGCGCAAGGCCGCTGTTTCCGGATACGCTGGTGATGGTGCCGATGGAGGAACCTGCGAGAACGTCGGCCCCCTTCTTCAGGCTGTCACCGTGAACCGGCAGGGTGCGTTTGCGGATCTTGCCCTTACGCTTCATGCGGCTGGCGACTTCCTGCCCGACGAAACAGCCTTTCTTGTAATCAATGCCGCCCATGACATCCATATTCACGTCAGTGGGGAAAACGTCGGACGAGCGATAATCAGCCCCCCATTCGGGAACGCCAGCGGCAATGCGGGCGGCGTGCCATTCCTCGTAGGGCATTTCGAGGCCGATCTCGGCTTTCGGCGAAATGGCGCGGTGGGGCAGATGGGTGGAGCGTACATCGACCCAGCTGCCTTCGCTGACGACATCATCGGTGAGGCGCTCGATGACGACGTCTGAGCGCAGGCGGAACAGTTTGAGACGCTTCTCAAGATCGTCAGCGGCGTCGCTGTGCACATCGATATAGATGTTGTCGAGCGACAGCATGGCCAGATAGTCGGCGATAACCTTGCCCTGGGGGGTCAGCAGTGCGCCATAGCGCATCTCGCCTGTGTTCCAGTTGTCGACGGAATGCGTGACCGTGCGGTCGAGCAGGGCCAGCATATCGGGGCCGGAGAGGCGGATGATGGATCGGTCGGGAAGGGCGCGCTTTGTCATGGGCGCAACCTAGGGCGCGCGGCCCCGTTTGTCAGTGTCTTTCGTGTCCTGTCTGCGCGGGAGTGCACTTGTACGGGATGACAGGTGTGCCGCACGGTAGCATATAGGGGGCATGACCATGACATATGACCTGATCCTGCGTGGCGGCACAGTCGTCACACCCGGCGGCGAAACCCGCACCGATATTGGCGTTCGCGGCGAGCGAATTGTCTCGATTGGCGACCTGACGGGCGCCAGCGCGGGCGAAACGTACGACGCGACCGGCCTGCACATCCTGCCCGGCGTAATCGACAGCCAGGTTCATTTCCGCGAACCGGGACTGGACTGGAAGGAAGACCTGGAAACCGGCGCACGATCTGCGGCGCTGGGCGGCGTGGTGGCGGTGTTTGAAATGCCGAACACCAACCCGTCGACGACCAGCCCGGAAATGCTGGCCGACAAGCTGGCCCGCGCCAAGGGGCGCATGGACATTGACCACGCCTTCTATGCGGGCGCGACGCACCACAATGTTGGCGTGCTGGCCGAGATGGAGGCCACGCCGGGCTGCTGCGGCGTGAAAGTGTTCATGGGCGCGTCGACGGGCGACCTGCTGGTGCAGGATGACGCCGGCGTCGAGGCCGTGCTGCGTGCGATCAAGCGCCGGGCCGCATTCCATTCAGAAGATGAATACCGCCTGGCAGAGCGACGCGAACTGGCGGTGACGGGCGACTGGCAGAGCCATATCGTGGTGCGCGATGTCGAGGCGGCGGTTTCGTCGACGCGGCGCCTGTTGCGGATCGCGCGGGCATGCGGGAAACGTATCCACGTGCTGCACATTTCCACCGCCGAAGAGATGGAATTGCTGCGCGACGCCAAGGATGTGGCCAGTGTGGAAGTGCTGCCGAACCACCTGACGCTGGCAGCGCCGGATTGCTACGAACGCCTGAAGGGCTATGCGCAGCAGAACCCGCCTGTGCGCGAGGCACACCATCGCGACGCGCTGTGGCGCGCGCTTAATGCCGGGATTGTCGATGTGCTGGCCACCGACCACGCGCCGCACACGATCGAGGAAAAAGAGCGGCCCTATCCGGCGAGCCCCAGTGGCATGCCGGGCGTTCAGACATTTGTGCCGGTGATGCTGACCCATGTGAATGACGGCAAGCTGAGCCTGCAGCGTTTTGTCGAGCTGACCAGCGCCGGGCCGCAACGTGTGTTCGGCCTGGCCGACAAAGGGCGCATCGCCGAGGGCTATCATGCCGACTTCACGGTCGTGGACCTGAAGCGCAAGGAAACCATCACGGCGGAATGGTCGAAATCGAAATGCGGCTGGACCCAGTTTGACGGGTTCGCGGCAAACGGCTGGCCGGTGGCCACCATCGTGCGCGGCGGCTTTGTGATGCGTGACGGCGAGATCGTCGCCAAAGGCGGCGGCAAGCCCGTGCGCTTCAACGAGACGCTGGAGCCGCAGGATTGAATGTACCGGCCCGATTGCTGGATGGCTTGAAGGCCCGCTACGGCGAGCCGCAGCGCCACTATCACACATGGGATCATATTGGCGCGTTGAAGCGCCATTATGACGATCTTTCCGCCCATTGGCACAGGCCCGTTCCCGTGCTCTGGGCACTCTACTGGCACGATGCAATCTACGACCCTACTGCATCCGATAACGAGGAACTGAGCGCTCAGTTGCTGGAAGCGGAGGGTAGCAGCGTGCTCGCGGAGGATGACCTCGCACTCGCTGCGCAGATCATCCGCGCAACCGCGAAGCACGAAATCCCTGGCGGGCTGGATCCAGACGACGAAAACGATCTCGCTCTGTTCCTGGACATTGATCTCTCGATCCTCGGGGCCCCGGCGCCTGTATTCGACCAGTACGAAGCGGATGTGCGGGCGGAGTATGCTTTCGTGCCGGATGAGGCGTTCCGGGCTGGTCGCCTGCGGATACTGAAATCGTTTTCAGATCGTGAGACGATCTACTTTACCGCAGAGGGTCGGCAACGGTGGGATCAACAGGCGCGGGCCAATCTGGGACGGTCGATTGCGCAACTCTCTGCCTGAATGCCGTTCTGCCTCTCTCAGCGTGACACTGACCGGGCAATTCGCCATAAAGGCGGGTCGGAGGCAAAATCTGCATGAGTGACCGCAAGGGGCTGAACCGGGGGCTGTTCTGGCTGTACGAAGGGCATGGCCGCGGGCCGTTCCTGTTCCGTTGGGGCATGCTGATCTTCGACTTTGCGACGATCATCTACTTCCTGCTGGCACCGTTCGCAGAGCGGGGACCACGCCATTTTGCCATCGATTATGTGATCGGCGCGGTGATCCTGTTCGATCTTGTGTCCCGGTTCTATATCGCCAGGTCGAAGCGCAAATTCCTGATGCGGTTCCTGCCCTGGGCCGACCTGATTGTGGTGATCACCATGTTTGCGCCGCTACTCGTGGCGAACCTGGCTTTCCTGCGCGTCCTGAGGGCCGTGCGGGCGATCCGGGCGTTTACGTTCATCAAACGTGCCGGGAAAATGTGGGGCTTCGTGCAGCAGCATGAACAGGTGATCGACCGGATAACGAACCTGATCGTGTTCATCTTCATCATGGCGGCGCTGGTCTATGTTTCGCAGGTCCGTATCAATGACGGTATCAACTCCTATCTCGACGCGCTTTATTTCACGGTCACCAGCCTGACGACGACAGGCTATGGCGATGTGCTGCTGGTGGGCGAAAGCGGCAAACTCATCGCCATCGTTATCATGGTGCTGGGCCTGACCCTGTTCCTTCGACTTGTTCGGGCCGTATTGCGGCCGACAGACAAGGTTGAAGAAGAATGCAGTGTGTGTGGCCTGTCCATGCACGACCCTGACGCCGTTCACTGCAAGCATTGCGGCGCGGTTATCCACATCCCGACAAAAGGCATGACATGAGCACCTCAAACCTACCCTTCCGCGAAGTGCCATATCTTCCATTGAAGCTGGATGTGGACCGTCGCGCCGATGGCACGATCTATTTGAACAATGGTCAGCCCCTGAAGGCGTACCCGCCGCACCTGCTGGCACCGCTGGTCAAGTGGGCGACCGAAGCACCCGATCGGATATGGCTGGCTGAACGGGTTCCGGAAGACCCGCAGCGCGAGGGCTGGCGGGAGATGACCTATGCCGAGGGTTTGCTGCGCGTCAGGCGTCTGGCGCAGGCCTTTATCGAGGCGGGAGCCGGGCCGGATGCGCCCCTGATGATCCTGTCGAAGAACGCGATCGACCATGCGCTGGTGATGTATGCCGCGATGTGGGCTGGCAGCCCGGTCGTGCCGGTAACGCCCGCCTATGCCTTGCTGAGCGAAGACTTCGCGCGCCTGAAATATATCGACCAGATGACCGAGCCAAAATTCATCTTTGTCGAGGACGGCGCCGAATATCAGCGTGGCGTGGATGGCATGGGCGCGGGCAACCGGCTGGTGCTGTACAGCCGAAACGAACCGAAGGGATGTGACTGCGTCAATATCGGTCGCTTTGCCAAGGAGCCGACCGACGCTGTCGATGCGGCCTATGCGGCGCTGAAGCCGGAGACGGTTGCGAAATACATGCTGACATCTGGCTCGACCGGTGAGCCGAAGGCGGTGATCAACCTGCACGGGATGGTTGCAGCGAATGCCAAGATGATCCGTTCGGTGTGGGATGAAGACCGCCTGAACGAGATCACCGGCGGGCCGCAGGTGATGTGCAACTTCCTGCCGTGGAGCCATACGTATGGTGCGCACTCGATCCTGCACAACATGCTCGATTGGGGCGGAACATTGTATCTGGACCAGGGCGCACCGACACCGGCGCGCCTGCCGGAAATGATCCGGAACCTGAAGGAAATCTCGACGACGCAGCACACGACCGTGCCGGCTGCCTGGGCGGCGCTGGCAACCGAACTGGAGCGGGACGAAGACCTCGCGCAGGCCTTCTTCTCGCGACTGAACTGCATGGCCTATGGCGGCGCGGCGATGGGGCAGGATATTTATGAGCGCATCCAGGAGGTGGCGGTTCGGGTGACGGGCGAGCGCATCTCCTTGTCGGCTGGCTATGGCGCGACCGAAACCGCGCCGACCGCATCAAATGTGCACTGGCCGAATGATGTGATGGGCCTGATCGGGCTGCCGCTTCCGGGCAACACATTCAAGCTGGTGCCGAACGCGGAGAAGCTGGAGTTGCGCGTGAAGGGGGTGAACGTGACGCCCGGCTACTACCGCAATCCGGAACGCACCGCCGAGGCGTTTGACGAAGAGGGCTATTACAGGTTGGGCGACGCGGTGCGGTTTGTCGACCCTGAGCATCCCGAAAAGGGCCTCGCATTCGACGGCCGGACAGCAGAGGAATTCAAGCTGGCAAGCGGAACATGGGTGTCGGCGGGCACGGTGCGGGTGCAGGCGGTGGCAGCGACCGGGGGGGCGTTGTCCGACGCGGTTGTATGCGGGCTGAATCGCAACGAAATCTGCCTGCTCGGTTTTCTCAACGAGGCGTGGTGCCAGAGACTTGTGGGCGAAGCCCTGCCACTGGCAGAACTGGCGCATCATCCGAAAGTCATGGAAGCGGTGAAAGCCGGTTTGCAGAAGCACAATGCGGCCAATCCGAAACCGTCAGCGCGAATCGCACGAATCCTGCTTCAGGAAACACCGCCGCAGGCGGATGCCGGAGAGATCACCGAAAAAGGATATATGAACCAGGGACGCACGCTGGACCTGAGAAAAGACCAGGTAGAGATGCTTTATGCGAGTTCTGTATTTGATGCGGTAGTCACTATAGGCGTTTAATTCGAGAAATTCGTGACGCTAGTCTCATTTTTTCCGAAATCAGCGTCGCAATTTCTTTGATCTATACTTAGAATGACTTGGAGCCGCCCGTCCCCATTTGGCGGCTCCAGCCAAATCCCCTTTGGCTGGCGGGCGGATCGCAAAGTTGCCGGCAAGAACACCACGTCTGCCCCGGTCTTCGCGATCCGTCCCGCTTTGACCCTCCGATCGAACGCGCTAGACAAGCGCTGAAACAATCAAGGGCAGGACCACAATGAGCAACGCAGCTGAACGTAACATGACTGGCGCAGAAGCACTGGTCTCGACCCTGGCTGACCACGGCGTGTCTGCGTGTTTTGCCAATCCCGGCACATCGGAAATGCACCTTGTCACCGCGCTCGACCATGAGCCGCGCATCCATTCGGTGCTGTGCCTTTTCGAAGGCGTGGCGACGGGGGCGGCGGACGGGTTTGCGCGGGTGGCTGGCGGGCCTGCTATGACGTTGCTGCACCTTGGGGCCGGCTATCTGAACGGCGGGGCGAATATCCACAATGCGCGCCGGGCATGGACCCCGATGGTCAATGTGATTGGCGACCATGCGGTGCCGCACCAGCGTTATGATGCGCCGCTCGCATCTGACATCAGGGGCATGGCCGGACCCAATTCCGTATGGATCAAATCTGCCGACACGGTGGCGCGGGCAGGCGAACTGGCTGCCGAAGCATGGGAAGCCAGCCTTTCGCCTGTCTCAGGCCCGGCAGCGCTGATCCTGCCAGCTGATACAGCGTGGCTGGAAGGCGGCAAGCCCGGCGCGAAACGCGCACGGCCGATGTTGCGCGCCCCGGATGCTCAGCGTGTCGAGGACGCGGTGAAAGCGATCAAGGCGGCGAAGAAGCCGATGGTGTTGATCAACGGAACGGCGCTGACGGAAGCCGGACTGGCGACAGCGGCGCGACTGAAGGCGGCGGGCGTGCGGGTGATGACGGACACGTTCTTCCCGCGTCAGGCCCGCGGGGCCGGGCGGTTTGTGCCCGACCGGATGCAGTATTTTGCCGAAGGCGCGATGGCAGACCTTGAGGGCTGTGACCTGATGCTGGTCGCGGGAACTCAGGTGCCGGTGGCCTTCTTTGCCTATCCGGGCAAGCCGAGCGTTCTGGTGCCTGAAGGTTGTTCCACGATGATCATTGGCGGACCGGAGAGTGACAGTGCGGCCATCCTGGGCGCGCTGGCCGACGGACTGGGCGCAAAAGAGGCCTCGCCCTTCGCCGCGCTGGAACAACCGGGAACACCGAAAGGCGCACTGAACGCCGCAAGCGTGGGGGCGTCGATTGCGCGCCACCTGCCTGAAGGAAGTTTCGTGTCGGATGACGGCGTGTCGAACGGACTGCCGGCCTTCCTGATGACGCAGAAGGCCAAGCCGCACGACTGGATGATGCTGACCGGCGGGGCGATCGGGCAAGGCATGCCGCTGGCGCTTGGCGCTGCGCTGGCCGCGAAGGACAGGAAGGTACTGTGCCTGACGGGCGATGGCGCGGCCATGTATACCAACCAGTCACTGTGGAGCATGGCGCGCGAGGGCGTGGATGTGGTGACGGTCGTGTTCGTCAACCATTCCTACCGTATCCTGAATATCGAACTGGCGCGCACGGGTGCTGGCAATCCGGGGCCAACGGCCAAGAGCATGCTGGAACTGGACCAACCGGAAATCGACTGGGTGGCCCTGTCGCAAAGCATGGGCGTGCCGGCGGTGGCTGTGGAAACGGCAGAAGCATTTGATGCGGCGCTGGAGCGGGCCTTCGCGGCCGAAGGTCCGCAGCTGATCGCAGCGCACGTGCCGGCGAGGTAGTCATGCAGGAAGAGCCCCCCAAAAGACATATCAACGACGCCTCTCACTACTATTCGCCGGAGCGCGACATGGGGGCGAACCGTCCTGTGACCAATGTGGCCAAGAGCGCAGCCAAGGGTACGTTCAAGCTGGTGGCCTTCATCCTGAACTTCTTCATACCGGGCCTCGGCACATTTTTCGTCGGGCGCATCGGGACGGCGATCATCCAGCTGGTGCTGCTGCCGGTCGGTATACTGCTGATCCCGTTTGGAGGGGCGGGCGTCCTTGTGCTGGTTGCCGACTGGGTCTGGGGCCTGGTCACGGTCGTGCAGGCATGGCGCAAGCCAGGCGTGGTTTATGTCAGGCAGCATCCGCGCCGATAAATTTGGCTCCTTGTTAAGATTGTTTCCCTAAAGGCGATGGAGCCTTTCTGGAGGGGGCGGAACATGGAGAGCATCAATCCGGGCACTGTCGCAACGATCGCTATCGTTGTGTTCGTTGTTGTTTCGATCATCTACTTTATGTCGAAGGGGCGCAGCCAGCCTGATGCCGGTGCCCGCTCGGCGAGCGAAGCCAAAGTCGATAGCGCGGCCGCGGTCATGTCGGCCGTTACACCGCGCTCCAATTCAGAAGCTGCTTTTCGGGATCATCTGAAGGATCAGACACCCGAGCAAATAGCGGATGTGCCAGTCTATGCCCTTGCCCACCTCATTACGGCGTCACTCAGTTCACCTTCGCGTGTGCGATGGCTGGAAAGCGTGGTTGCGACGATTGTGCCAAGCGGAGTGGACCCAGAGCTGGTGCACACGGCTGAATTCTTCTGGGACTTGAATGAGCGCTGGCTGTTCGGGACGACGTGCGCCGACGACTTCTGCGGGGAGTACCTTATCGCGGGCAAGGATGAATGGTCGGCAGAGGTGAGGGAGCGGATCGTGCTGGCGGGTCTGGCGGCGCTTGCATCGTCGGACTTCAACGGAACCTATTCTGGCGCAGATCATGACCGCGTCGTTGCAGATCTGCGGGCGGCACTGGAACGCGTTTCGGTTGCCTATTTTGGCGAAACGGCACGGGAGTCCGTCGCGGCGCTTGATCGGCAGGCGCGGGAACTGGCACCGCAAATCAGCGCGAAGGCGGCCTGATTCCATCACGACCGGCCGGACTGGTCGAAACCATCCGGTGTGAAAGACAGGAGTGCGCGGGACAGATGTTCCAGGCACACGATGAGATTATGGTCTGGAGTTGCAAGGGTGCGCACCCGAGCCATCCATCCCACGCTAGCCACGCGGATGGGACGCCACGCAGCAGATGGCATTTTACGACAGTTCAGGCGGTGTGGGACAAGATCGGCTCTGTCCAGCGACTCTCATTCGTCTTCGTCGCCTGAATCTTCATCTTCGGAGAATCCCGGACGGGGGCGGGCGACGAGATTGCCGAGATCTTCCAGATCGATGAAATTGTCGGCTTCACGGCGCAGATCGTCCGAGATCATCGGCGGGTTGGACGCCACTGTCGAGACGACCGAGACGCGAACGCCGCGTGCCTTCACCGCCTCGACAGCGCGCTTGAAGTCTCCGTTTCCGCTGAACAGGACAATATGATCGATATTGCGGGCGGTTTCGAGCATGTCGACCGCCAGTTCGACATCCATGCTGCCGCGCACGCGCTTGCGGCCTTCGCGGTCTGTAAACTCGCGCGCGGGTTTCTTGACGACGCTGTAGCCATTGTAGGCGAGCCAATCGACCAGGGGGCGGATCGGGCTGTATTCGTCGGTTTCCACCAGGGCGGTGTAATAATTGGCCCTCAGCAGGCGGCCCTTGCCCTGGAATTCCTTCAAAAGCTTGCGAAAATCGATCTCCAGACCCACGGCGCGGGCGGCGGAATAGAGGTTTGCGCCGTCAATAAACAGCGCAATACGCTCGTCCTTGTAAAAGGCCATTGGCAATATTCCTTCGATGATTTAGGCTTGCGGCTAATAAAAACGCCGAAAATTCTTATATGACTGGCATACTCAGGCTGCGTTTCAGGCGCAATAGCTGGGTTGCGCCAGCTTGCTGCACTGCATATAAGGGTCTGCTTCAAGGAGATTGACTGCCCATGGCTCGTGTGACCGTCGAAGATTGTATTCAGAAAGTGCCGAACCGGTTTGAACTGGTCCTGCTGGCCGCGCATCGCGCCCGCATGATCCGTGAAGGTTCGCCTCTCACGATCGATCGCGACAATGACAAGGACCCGGTCATTGCGCTGCGCGAGATCGCAGACGAGACGATTGACCTGAAGGTCGTGAAGGAAGCCATGATTTCCAATCTGCAGGAAGTGCGGCCAAGCGAGGAAAGCGAACGCGAAGCCGATCGCATCGCACTCATGTCTGGCCCCGCAGCCACGGAAGACGACGTCATGCGCGCCTATCAGGCTGAAATCGAGTCCGGACGCGACGACCGGCTCTAGGAGGCTCCATGGACGGCAGCGCCCTTTCCGCAAAGGACAAAGGGGCTGGCGAGGCAGCTGGCACGACAGTTTCGACTGAAAATCAGGCTGAGCAACGACATGTATTGTCGCGGGAAGAGCTGATTGCGAAGGTCCGGGCGTATCACCCCCGCGTGAAATCCGAATTGCTGGGCGCAGCCTATGACTTCGCCAAGCTGCATCACGGCACGCAGACGCGTGATTCCGGTGATGCCTATTATTCCCACCCCGTGGAAGTCGCGAGCCTGCTGGCGGACGTGCGCCTTGATGAGGTGACCATTGTCGCCGGCCTGCTGCACGATGTGGTGGAAGACACCAAGATTGACATTGGCGACATCGAAGTGCGGTTTGGTGCAGACGTGGCTGAACTGGTCGATGGTGTGACCAAGCTGGACGCACTGAAATTCACGTCCAGGGAATCCGCTCAAGCCGAGAACTTCCAGAAATTCATCCTGGCGACCACAAGTGACCTGCGCGTGCTGCTGGTGAAGCTGGCTGACCGGCTGCACAATATGCGCACGCTGCATCATCGCAAGAAGCCGGAAAGCCGCCAGCGCACGGCGCGCGAGACGATGGACATTTATGCGCCGTTGGCCCGACGTGTCGGCTTGTACACGCTTGCGGCGGAGATGGAGGACCTTGCATTCGAGGAACTCAATCCTGAAGCGCGGCGTGCGATCCTGTATCGTCAGGAAGAACTGGCGGCTGAGAACGCCGATGACCTGCAACGCATCGATGATGATTTGCGCCAGCTAATGGACATTGCCGGTATCGAAGCCAAGATCAAAGGGCGTAAAAAGCAGCCCTATTCGCTTTGGCGGAAGCTGGAGCGCAAGTCGATTTCGTTCCGCGACGTCGCCGATCTGTTTGCCTTCCGTATCATCGTGAAGGACGTGGATCATTGTTACCGCGTGCTGGGAGAGGTTCACACGCTGTGGGCCTGTATTCCGGATCGGTTTCGCGACTATATCTCGGTGCCCAAGCCCAACGGTTATGCTTCGCTGCACACAACCGTGCGCGCCTCGGGCAATCGCCGTGTCGAGCTGCAGATCCGTACCGAGGCGATGGACAGGACGGCCGAGTTCGGCGTGGCCGCACACTGGGGTTACAAGAACAAATCCTATGGATTCGATGCTGAATCTGCCCGTGCGGCTGGCCTCGATCCTGCAGCCAACCTGGAAGCGTTTGCGGAACTGATTCAGGATGGCGCCGACGCCAGCGAGTTTCTTGAGCATGCCAAACTGGAAATGTACCGCGAGCACGTTTTTGCGTTCAGCCCCAAGGGCAAGCTGATCATCCTGCCGGCGGGCGCGATGCCGCTGGACTTTGCCTATGCAGTACACTCGGCTGTCGGCGACACGGCAATTGGTGCGCGAATCAATGGTGAAGTGAAATCATTGCGGCGCCCGCTGAAGAACGGTGACGTTGTCGATATCCTGCGTGGCAAGACAGCCGCGGCCGTAGTCGGTTGGGAAGCGATGACGATTACAGGTCGTGCGCGCTCTGCCATTCGCCGCCTGGTGCGTGAGCGGGAGCAAATCGAGTTCCGACGCCTCGGTGAGGGCTTGATCAACATGGCGCTTCGGCGCGCCGGAATCGATCCGATCGACGTGAAGATGACCCATACGGCGCAACTTGCCGGGTTTCAGACGCGCGAGGAAATGGCCGAGGCGGTCGGACGTGGGCGGATATCATCGTCGGACATCATGGAAGCTGCGTTCCCCGGCTATCGCGCTGAACGATTTGATGACGAGAACAAGCTGCGCCTGGATAATGAACATGCGCGGTTGTTGGTATCGGGGGCCGACCTGATGCCAGGCGTCACGCTGCATCTGGGCCAATGCTGCTGTCCGCTGCCGGGCGACCGGATCATGGGTGTACAGGAACCGGACATGGGCCTTGTGGTGCACATCGCGAGTTGCCCGAAACTGGCCGAGTATGATGACCATCCTGAGCTGTGGGTCGACCTGAAATGGACCGAACTGGCCAAGACGGGCGCGGTTGCCGTGGGACGTATCCGCGTCAATGCCTCGAACGAAAAAGGTGTGCTGGCGAAGCTGTGCGCCGCAGTGGCACAGGCGAATGGCAACATCACACGCATCGCCACCCACGAGCGCAATGCCGATTTTACCGAGCTGATCATGGAGATCGAGGTTGAAGACCTGAAGCGCCTGACGCAGATACTCGCGGCGCTCCGTTCCCTGGCCGTGGTGGATCAGGCGGTGCGCGATCAGGAGGTCGAAGATGACGAATGAAGACGTACTCGCGGTTTTTCGCGAGGCTGGGGCGCTGCTGGAAGGTCATTTCATCCTGTCATCCGGACGGCGCAGCCCGGTCTTCCTGCAAAAGGCGCTGGTCTTCTCGCAGCCTGATTTATCCGAGCGCCTGTGCAAGGCGCTGGCGGAAAAGCTGACCGCTACGTTTGGCAAGATTGACGTTGTGGCCGGGCCCGCCGTTGGCGGGATCATTCCGGGGTATGAGTTGGCGCGGCACCTGAATGCGCGGGCGATTTTTGCCGAGCGCGTGGACGGAAAGCTGCAATTCCGGCGTGGTTTTTCGATTGCCGAGGGCGAGAAGGTGCTGATCGCGGAAGATATCGTGACGACCGGCCTTTCGTTCCGGGAAACGGTCGAGGCGCTGGACTTGCTGCCGGGCGACGTGGTGGGCGGCGCGTGCATCATCGACCGGTCGAATGGCAAAGCCGACGTCGGTTGCGAACTGATCTCGCTCGCGGCCGTGGATTTTCCTGACTATGACGCCAATGACCTGCCGCCGGAGCTGGCCGCGATGGAGGCCGTGAAGCCGGGCTCGCGAGGCTTGGCTTGATGTCAGTGCGGATACGCCTCGGCGTCAACATCGACCATGTCGCAACGATTAGGAATGCGCGCGGCGGAACGCATCCCGACCCGATGCGCGCGGCGCTGATGGCGACTGAGGCTGGCGCTGACGGCATCACGCTGCACTTGCGCGAGGACCGCCGACATATTCGTGACGGCGATCTTGTGGAAATTCGCACGGCGACCCAGCTGCCGATCAACATGGAAATGGCAGCGACCGAGGAGATGCTCGACATCGCCCTCAGGTTCAAACCGGAGACGGCGATGTTCGTACCGGAAGAACGCGCCGAATTGACGACCGAAGGCGGCCTTGATGCCGCGAGGGCGCACAATCATCTGGCGCATTTCGTCAGGCAGCTGAACAAGAACGGGAGCCGTGTGTCCTTCTTCATTGAACCGGACATGCTGCAGCTGCACGCCGCCCAGGCGCTGGGTGTGCAAATTTGCGAGTTCCATACAGGCCGGTATGTTGAGTTGATCCACTCAGGCGAAACGAAACTGGCCGAACTGGAACTGGATCGAATCCGCCACTGCGCTGAAGAGGCCGTGCGTATCGGCATCGAGCCGCAGGCCGGGCACGGGCTGACGTTTGATACGGTCAAGCCGGTCGCAGCGATCCCGCAAATTACAGAACTCAATATCGGTCACTTCCTTGTCGGTGAAGCGATCTTCATCGGCCTGCCTGCGGCGATTGCAGAGATGCGCCGCCTGATGGACGAGGCGCGCACATGATTATCGGAATCGGAAACGACCTCTGCAATATCGAACGGATTGCGAAGACGCTCGACCGGTTTGGAGAGCGGTTCGAGAACCGCGTCTTCACCGAGACCGAAATTGCACTGGCGCGGCGGCGGCGCCTGACAGCCGAAACCTATGCAAAGCGGTTTGCGGCGAAGGAAGCCTGCGCCAAGGCGCTGGGCACGGGCGTTCCGCGCCGCGGTGTTCACTGGAAAGACCTTGGGGTTGTGAACCTGCCATCGGGTAAACCGACCCTGGCCCTGACCGGCGGCGCCGCAGAGCGACTGGCGGCGATGATCCCTGAAGGGCACGAGGTAATCATTCATTTGACGATTACCGACGACCATCCGTGGGCGGAAGCCCAGGTGATCATCGAAGCGCTGCCGGTGTCCCGATGAAAAATGCCCGTCCGAAGCGTACCCGCCTGCGTGCAGCGGCCAAGGCTTGCGTGCCCAGCCTGACTGATGCGCAGGTCAAGACGATCCAGGACCGTATCGGTCATCATTTCAAGGACAGGGATTTGCTTGTACGGGCGCTGACCCATCCGAGCGCGGTCGCGGCGGCCGATTCCATCCGCCTGTCGAACCAGAGACTCGAATTCCTTGGCGACCGTGTGCTGAACCTTCTGATTGCCGAGCGTCTGATTGAGCGCCGCAAGACAGAGAGCGAGGGTGATCTGGCGCCGCGTCTCAACCGGTTCGTGAAGAAAGGCGCGTGCGCCGAAGCCTTTCGGCACTTCAAGCTTCAGGAATACATCATTCTGTCCGACGGTGAAGTTGCCTCAGGTGGCCGCGAACGCGAGTCGACACTGGGCGATGCGTGTGAAGCCCTGATTGGCGCGATATTCCAGGATGGTGGCCTGTCGGCGGCTCGGAAATTTGTTGAGGCCGGCTGGGCGCACCAATTCTCGTCGGCCCCGGTAGAAACCCGCGATCCCAAGACACTGCTGCAGGAATGGGCCCAGGGCCAGGGCCTGTCCCTGCCGAAATATACAGTCGTGGACCGGTCAGGACCTGACCATCAACCGGTTTACGAGATAGAAGTACAGGTTCCGCCCCACGGGGCGGCCAAGGCGAGCGGAACATCGAAACGCGACGCCGAGCGAAATGCAGCCGCCCTGCTGCTGAATAGTCTGACTGGAACACCATGACCGAAACCGAGATCAACCGCGCAGGCTTTGCTGCCATTATCGGCGCGCCCAATGCCGGGAAATCGACCCTGACCAACCGCCTTGTCGGCGCCAAGGTCGCGATCGTCACGCACAAGGTGCAGACAACGCGCTTTCCTGTGCGCGGTGTTGCGCAGGTGGGTAATGCGCAGATCGTGCTGGTTGATACGCCCGGCATTTTTGTCGCCAAGCGCCGTCTGGACCGCGCCATGGTGAAAGCTGCTTGGAGCGGCGCTGCGGATGCTGATGCCATCGTGCACCTCGTGGACAGCTCGGCCTGGGTGGCTGACCGGGCAGGCGATGCAACCGGCGCGCAGAAGATGTCGATTGCCGATGACCGACGTGTGATTGAACAGCTGAAGCTTACGGAGAAGCGCGCTTTCCTGGCCCTGAACAAGATCGACCTGTTCCCCCACGATCAGGTCTTGCCGGTGATGAAGGAACTCAGCGACAGTGGTGTCTACGACGAGATTTTCATGATTTCGGCCGAGAATGGCGATGGTGTGGATCGGCTGGCAGCGGCTCTGGTGGAGCGGATGCCGGAAGGCACGGCGCTGTATCCGCCTGACCAGACGGCTGACCTGCCGATGCGCCTGCTGGCGGCAGAAGTGACGCGTGAGAAACTGTTGCTGCGGATGCATCAGGAATTGCCTTACCAGCTGATGGTGGAGACCGAGAGCTGGGAAGAGAAGAAGGACGGATCGGTCCGCGTGCAGCAGGTGATCGTTGTCGGACGTGAAGGCCACAAGGCCATGGTGCTGGGCAAGAACGGTGCTTCGATCAAGGAGATTGGTCGCCTCGCCCGCAAGGAATTGACGGAGATGCTGGAACGGCCCGTTCACCTGTTCCTGTTCGTGAAGGTGGATGAGAAATGGCAAGAGCGCCGCGATTCCTATTCCGGCATTGGCCTGGAGTTTGATGTTTAGGGGCAGTCATGAACTGGTCTGATGACGGACTGGTCCTTGGGGGACGTCGTTTCGGCGAAGGCGGCCTGATACTCGACGTTCTCACGCAGACGCGCGGACGCCAGTCCGGCCTGGTCTATGGCGGTGCATCGCGCGCGAAGCGGGCACAATACGAAGCCGGCAATACGCTGTCCCTGTCGTGGACCGGCCGACTGGAAGAACAGCTGGGCCGGTTCGACGTGGCCGAGGCGAGCCGGGAGCGGGCGTCGCGCGTGCTGGATGATGCCGGAGCCCTCTCCGCGATTTCAGCCGTGACCACGCTGCTGCGTGGCGCACTGGACGACGGCGATGCCGCAGGCTCAGCCCTGTATGATGCGACCACCCAGTTGCTCGACCAGATCGAGGCCCGGCACATCTGGCCTGCGCTCTATGTGCGCTGGGAACTGGGGCTCCTGTCTGCGCTGGGCTTTGGACTCGATCTTGAGGCGTGCGCCCTGAGCGGCGCGAATGACGGGCTGACCCATGTGTCGCCCAAGACAGGGCGAGCGGTGCGGGGGTCCGAGGCGGAAGATTATGTCAGCCGCCTGCTGCGCCTGCCGGGCTTCCTTGTGTCGGCGGAAGCGCCCCTGGGCGTTGACGATATTGCGGACGGGCTCGCCTTGACGGGATATTTCCTGGAGGCGCGCGTGTTCAACGGCATGAACCGCGCCGTTCCGCCGCAAAGGGCGCAGCTTGTGGCGCGGCTCCTGAAGCGGGCCTAGGCGCTGGCGCTGGGCCGGGCGCCGACTTTTGCGTACCAGGCGGTCACGTGCTGGAGGGCCGGGTTCAGCGGCTGGCCGACGGCGGTGCCGAAGGTGAGGAAGCAATAGAGCATCACATCGGCGAAAGTGAACGTGTCACCGGCGACATAGGCGCGGCCCGCAAGCTGGCCATCGAGAAAGGCGAGCTTGTCCTGGGCACAGGCCTTGAGGCCGGCTGCGGCCTCGGGCAGGCAGCGCATCCGGTCCTTGAACATGGGCAGGCCTTCGGAATAGCGGAACCCATTGGCCAGCGGTTCGATGATGTTGAGATCAACCCAGCGGGTCCAGCGCCGGGTCTGGGCACGGGCCTCGGGCGTGGCGCCGAACAGGCTGTCGCCGGGCTGTGTTTCGTCGAGGTATTCGCAGATCGCCCAGATCTCCGTGAGGATGGTGCCATCGTCGAGTTCCAGAGCGGGCAGCTGGCCGGCAGGATTGGTCTCAAGGTAAGGCGGCTTGCGATTGTCGCCGGCCATGATGTCGACCTCTTCCATCGGAAGTTTGATGTCGCGTTCGGCCATGAACATGCGCACCACGTGAGGGTTCGGTCCGACGGAATTGTAAAGTTTCATGTGCGTTTCCCTTTGCCTGTCGTGCTGGTTTTTCAGCACTTTAGCGAGGATGTGCCGCAACAGAAGGGGAATCATGGGAGTAAGGAGACGTCACCTTGCGTCACTTGCAGGTCCGGCCACTGCCCATGTCGAAGTGGAAATGGTCGCGGTGGGCCGCATTGTAATCCGGGCCGAGCGTGACCGAGAAGATATCGCAGCCACCCTTGTGCACCCGTTTCAGGAATTTGGCTTCCGTTCCACCTTGTTTCCAATGGGTTTTCACGTCGATCAGGCGGCCATCTTCGAGGCGGAAGCCTGAAATGTCGACCGCATTGGCGTGGGCGTGTTCCGAGAGCCGCCCGCTGCCGGCGATATTGCGGCAGGAAAAGCTGCCATAGGTCTCGATCCGGGCAAGGGGCGAGCCGAGTATGTCGACAGCGGCAGGGCGGGCGACATGACGCTCCCAGGTGTAGAGGGCAGCGGTCTCGGCGCAAGTCATCTGCAGGGTGGCTGAGTAGGGGGTCAGGGTGCGGTCGAGCGTGAGGGCGTTGCGAAGCCCGCATTTTTCGCTCGTCGGGGCATCTTCGAGCGGTGTGTAGAGGATTCCGGCCGAATCGAGGGCGGAAAAGCAGACCTCG
>TARA_R110000751_G_scaffold937_28_pt1 | contig 30892 bp, 25 predicted proteins | sample TARA_R110000751 | Tara Oceans TARA_R110000751 (sample SAMEA4398001) | marine metagenome | biome: Polar Biome; feature: [MES] marine water layer (ENVO:01000295) within the mesopelagic zone...; material: water (ENVO:00002006), including particulate matter (ENVO:01000060) such as...... | reverse complement strand
GTGAATCTATAAAAGGAGGTCGTGCTAGGCAAAAAGGTTTTGACTATCGCTCAACCAAATATTTTTTTTATTCAACAGGCTTAACCTTGCCAGTCCGAGCGAAAGTCGAAGACGTGAATCTGTCTGAACATTCCTTTCATCAAAAAGCCTAGACTTGATGAAGTCAAGTCTAGGCTTCTGTTAAAACCATTCGATTTATTTTTTTAGCCTCTGCGTCTTTCTAGAAGAATCATCATCATAAGACCTAACATTACTCGTTCTTTATCGTCTTCATCGATATCAGCAACCTTGGTCAATTCAAATTCTTTACCAAAGAAAGAAGGCATCTTTTTGAGCTTTACTGCGATCTGACCAGCTTTATTGGTTACATTATAAGTAGGATTGAACAAATAACCAGTGAATGCGCCTATAATAGGTATCCCTCCTAATAGAGAGTCTGCTATGCGCACCCAAGCATTCTCTTCTTGTACTTTGTATTGCAGCTGGTCGTTTTGATCTACAATATCATACTCTGCCTTCCACATACTGCGCCAGCCTTTACGAGCAATCTTTCCTATCTCCGTATTATTTTGGTCAAACATGGAGTATGCAGCACTAAAATCCAGCCACTTGTTTGCAGCAATAGTAAACAAAATCTTTGTTTTACTCTCATCGCTATAAACGTTAATGGCCTCTTTAAGCTTGAACATTTTTTGCTTTACGTAGGCGATGGTTTGCCCTGAAGCGTTTTTTGCAGTAAAATCATTACTAAGCGTCGTGATTTTAAAAGAAAAGGTAATGGGGTATTGTAGGTTATTCATATGATGTTAGTTGAGTATATAAATGTAATAAAACTTAAATAAAAATTTTAACCCGTAATGTGATAACCACCATCTACATGTCTTATTTCACCTGTTATTCTACTTTCTGGTCTGAAAAGGTGACAAATTTCGTATGCCAGATCTATAGGCACGGCATTTCCCAGAGGGCTCATTTTATTTGACGTAGCAACATCTTCTATTTTTAAAGTGGCATTACCAGCTTTGCTACCCATATAGGGAGAAAACCGAATAGCGTTCACACGTATACCGTGTTTGCGACCTAGTTCATCTGCCAGTTCTACGGTAATGCGTTCCAGAGCAGCTTTTGCAATACTTATATTTCTATAAGGGTGGAATGTTACTTTTGCCGCAGCTATATAACTTAAAGAACAAATGGAGGCACCATCTTGTAAAACACCATGCTTTAGCAAATAATGGGATACTCGTATTAAAGAATAGGCACTCACGTTCATGGTATCACAAAACTCATCTTTTGTAACCTCAATAAGTGGCTTAACTTCCTTATTGCGTATGGTCTTATCCATAGCTATGGCATGCAGGAAACCGTCCAGCTTAATACCTTTTTGAGCCAAGTCTTTTGCAAAATGTTCTATGTTTTCATCTATAGTCACATCTAAGATTTCTACCATAGCATCGCCTAAAAACTCATGAACAGAGCGTTTAAAATCTTCAAAATTCTGATTTAGAAAAGCTTTTGCCTTATCTGATAAGTTATGGTGAAATGGGCTTACCCCTAGACCAGTGCAAACTACTTTACCGCCATTTTTTATAATTTCTTTTGCAGCGTACATGGCAAGTGAATGCTCATCTGCGATACCGGTAATTAAAAAAGTTTTATTTGTAAACATTTGTATGTCATTTTAGTTTTTATCTATTCTAGGTATCCTAATGAATTTGTTTCTGTTTTCGCTTTCGCGAAAGCGTTCCCTACATCTAATCAACAACTCACGCTCTATCATTCAACACAACAATTAGTCGGTTGTTGAACAATAAAAAACTACCATTTATAAAGTGCCGTTCCCCAAGTCCAGCCGGCACCTACAGCGGCAAACAAAACCAGATCCCCTTCTTTAAGCAGGTTTTTCTTGACTGTTTCATCCAGCATCATCGGTATGGTACCTCCAGAGGTGTTGGCATAACGATCCATGTTAGTCATTACTTTCTCCCAAGGTAAAGAGATGCGATTTGCAACCTCTTCCAGTATTCTTACACTGGGTTGATGGGGTATGAGGTAGTTCACCTCATCTATAGAAACCTTATTTTTGGAGAGTAACTTTTTTATGGATTCTGGAACTACTTTTATGGCAGTTTGAAAAACAGCGGGCCCATCCATTTGAAAATACTGAAGACCTTTTTTAAGAGTTTCCTCAGAGGTAGGTAACAGTGATCCTCCAGCTGGTATATTCCAACTGTCTTTACCACGGCCATCTGTGTGCAATAGAAAATCTATAAAACCTTTATCTTCATGGGTGTGAGAGATCACCATGGCTCCAGCACCATCGCCAAAAAACACGGCATCTCTGCGATTCCAATCGGTAATATTTGAAAAGGTATCGGCACCTATGACCAGTACATTTTTATACATTCCAGACTTAATAAATTGTACCGCTGTTGTCGTTGCAAACAAAGCTCCCGAGCAAACGGCTGATATATCAAAGGCAACAGCGTTATAAGCTTCTATTTTTTCTTGTACAAAACAGGCACAAGAAGGAGCAAGCCTGTCTGGAGTTGCTGTAGCTAGAATGATTAGGTCAATATCTTGCGGAGTTAAGCCTGCGCTTTTAATGGCTTCTTTTCCAGCCATAGCAGCAAGGTCACTTGTGGTTTCTCCTGTAGAAATGCGTCGTTCTTTAATTCCTAAGTTTTTTTGTATCCAAGCATCGGTTGATCCTACAGATTCAAAAAAATCGTTTTTTACGACATTCTCCGGAGCATAAGATCCGGTTCCTTTAATATATGCATTATCCATAGGCTAGTATAAGCCTATAAAAATGTGCTTTTTTATTAAAATAAAACAGTAATTTTAATGAAAATTTTAAATAATTGCACGATTGTTAGTCAACAACAATATAAAATGATAATACGATAAAATTAAGCTTGTGGAATATGAAATTCTTAAGGAAGAAAGAAAGCTTTTTAGAGCTGTTCTATCCCACCACATCCAACTTAGCAAAACGCAACAACAGCTTTTTTAATCCGCCTACGTTAAAATTTATTTCGGCTTTTTTCTCGCCGCCTATTCCTTCCAGATTAACAACTGTTCCCCTACCAAAACGAGCGTGTTCCACAATCATTCCAGATTGCAAATCACCTTCAAAGCCTGCTGGCGCATTAGAATCACTTGTCGCACGACTCACAGGACGCATCTTTCTCAACTTCTTGATTTGTTCTTCATTAGGCTGGCTCACGCTAGGTGGTGTTCCATTCTTAGGTTTGGACTGACGCAGTTTAGATTTATCTGGCTCGTCCCACAAATCGTTACTCATTAAAGGTTTGTAACGGTAATCATCTGGCGGAGTGGTGTATTCTACATACTGATCGTCTATTTCAGTAATAAAACGACTCGGCTCTGCATCTACTAATTTACCCCATCGGTAACGGCTTAATGTGTAAGTTAAATAAGCCTGATGCTCAGCCCTGGTTAGTGCCACATAAAAAAGACGGCGTTCTTCTTCCAGGTCTTCACGGGTATTCATCGCCATCCCACTAGGGAATAGGTCTTCTTCCATTCCAACGATGTACAAGTATGGAAATTCAAGACCTTTAGACAAATGAATGGTCATTAAAGAAACGCGATCATCATCTCCTGTATCATTATCGAGATCTGTAGCAAGGGCTACATCTTCTAGGAATTCAGAAAGTGCGCCACGAGCATCTGCTACTTCTTTTTGGCCTTCGACAAAATCACGCATACCGTTGAGCAATTCCTCCATATTTTCTATACGGGAAATTCCTTCTTGAGTTCCATCTTTTTTGAGTTCTGTGATCAAGGCACTTTTCTTTAAAACGTATTCTGTAAGTTCAAATACATTTTGAGTTTCATCCAGTGCTTGAAAACTCTTGATCATAGTGGCAAAGTTCTTTAACTTTGTTTTGGTGGCACTGTTGATCCCTATATCTAATCGATCGATATTATCGATCACTTCAAATAGAGTGCGATCGTATTGCTTTGCAGCAACGATCAATTTGTCCATAGTTGTAGCTCCTATTCCACGAGCTGGATAATTGATCACGCGTTTGAGCGCTTCTTCATCTTTAGAATTGACAACGAGACGCAAGTAAGAAAGCACATCTTTTACTTCTTTACGCTGGTAAAAACTCAAGCCACCATAGATACGGTAAGGAATATCACGTTTACGTAAGGCATCTTCCATCGCACGAGATTGTGCGTTTGTTCTGTAAAGAATGGCAAATTTCCCATTATCCAGCTGGTGATTCATCTTATTTTCAAAAATAGAACCTGCTACATAACGTCCTTCTTCAGAATCGCTCATCAATCGATGGACGATTATTTTAGGACCGTCTTCATTTGCCGTCCATACGACTTTATCGAGTTTGGTTTTATTGTGCTCTATAATAGAGTTTGCCGCTTCTACAATGTTTTTAGTAGAGCGGTAATTTTGCTCTAATCTATAGGCTTTTACATCATCATAATCCCGTTGGAAATTCAGAATGTTATTGATATTTGCTCCTCTAAAGGCATATATAGACTGTGCATCATCTCCTACCACACATATATTCTGGAATTTATCCGACAATGCCTTTACGATCAAATACTGGGAGTGGTTGGTATCTTGGTACTCATCTACGAGTATGTATTGAAATCTGTTTTGGTATTTTGCAAGTACATCTGGAAAACGGTTGATCAACTCATTTGTTTTCAATAAGAGGTCGTCAAAATCCATCGCTCCGGCCTTAAAACATCGCTCTACATATTCTTTATAAATTTCACCAAAACGCGGTCGGCGCGCCATCGCATCTGCCTCTTGTAAGTCGGCATCATTATAGTAGGCTCGCACCGTGATCAAACTGTTTTTTAAAGAAGAGATACGCGAGAAAATCTGTTTGTATTTATAGACATCTTTATCCAGTCCCATTTCTTTGATTATCGCACTGGTAAGGCGTTGAGAATCTTGCGCATCGTAAATTGTAAAATTAGAAGGGTACCCTAATTTGTCTGCTTCTACACGCAATAAACGAGCAAAAACCGAGTGAAAAGTACCCATCCATAGGTTTTTTGCCTCACTTGCACCGACGATCTCGCCTATACGTTTTTTCATTTCTTTTGCCGCTTTATTGGTAAACGTAAGCGACAGAATATTGAAGGGATCTACACCTTGTTGCATCAAATAAGCGATACGTATGGTCAGCACACGTGTCTTTCCTGACCCTGCGCCAGCAATGATGATCATAGGACCTTCTTTTTGTAAAACAGGTTCTTTTTGGGCGTCGTTAAGCTGGGAAATATGATCTTGCACTGTTCTTCTTTTTGTAGACTATAAAGATACGGTTTGTGAGGTTCTCGCTTTCGCGAAAGCGGAACATTTACAAGTGTTTTTTCAACAATTAATTATTGAAAATAGATGTCATTAGCGTCTCAAAATTTTTCTTTACCTGTTTAGAGTTGATAAAATGAATAGGAGCATCAAAAGTCCTCAGCTAACTTTTTTCCCGAGCTATTGATAAGCCTATTTTTAATTGATGTCGTAAAATTGAATCTTAAAATTGCAGTCGATAGAAAATAACCCCTTATTTTTGATCTTTACCTATCACTAAAATTAGACTATGCAAGACAGTATTTTTTCTTTGTTTCAAACTTTATTACCAACCTTTATTGTAGCGGTAATTGCCTATTATTTTCTCTCTTCTTTTATGAAAAACGAAGAACGTAGAAGAAGGTTTATCACGGTAAGAGAGTCTCAAGCAAAAACACTTCCTACTCGTATGGCTGCTTATGAACGATTGGTTCTTTTTCTGGAGCGAATAAAACCAGCCAGTCTAGTGGTCAGAACAAAATCTGGCAATATGACTAAAGCAGATTATGAGCAAACGCTAATAGCAGCGATAGAGCAAGAGTTTGAGCACAATATTGCGCAACAAGTCTACGTCAGTGAAGAGTGCTGGAATATCATACGCGCTGTAAAAAACACTACGATTCAAAAAATACGTCAAGTCTCCATGTCAGAAAAAGTGTCTACCGCAGACGGATTGCGTGAAGCTATTCTGAATGACTTGATGGACAAACGCGCTCCTAGCGCTACCGCTATCAGCTTTTTAAAAGCTGAAGTGAATGATTTGTTTTAAGGTTTAAAAAAGAATCAAGAAAACAGAAACAGTTTCCAGACAAATTTGGCAATAAATCCTATACCTATTTTAAAGGCTTTCAGGTAAATTTTCCGGGATAACAGATTGGGTAATTAAAAAAATATTGACTTAGAACAAGCAAGCCCCATTGTCCTGCGGACATTTCCCCAAAGGGGAAAGTTTTTAAAACACCTATTTTAACTCTTTTGAGTTTTCTAAAAAAGATAATGAAAACGAGTGTCTTCCTCACTGTTAACTGAGACTGCAAACTGTTACTGTGATAAGACTCTGCCTGTGATTAAAAACTAATCCTTCAAACCTAAAACTCGCTTTAATCGCTCCTGACTCTTTGTATCAAAATTGCCCAAAGATTGATCAATGAAGAATTGACCATTTTCTTTTTTGTATTGAGCCTTTAAAATACCTTGTGCATTTTCATAAAATCGCCATACATGATGCAAGCTGGCATTCATAAGGTCGGTGTAATTTTGCTGACTCATCGCATCGAGATTGATCAAGTAATCAAAAGATGCTGTTCTAGTTTCTGTGCTATATTCTGAACCTGTATAAGCCTGTAAGCGAACTAAAAAAGGCAATAATTCTTCATTAGTATAGCCTGCAGAATTGAGTGCCAATACGATCCATGCCATGTCCAAGCTAGAATTCATTTCCTCCCATTGTGCTTTTGCGCTTTCTAAAACGGCTCTTTTATCGCTGGCATCATTCCACAATAAAAACAATACTGATTCTCTAGTTATATAAGAGGCATCATTAAGCATACTGGTAATCAATTCCCGATTCTTATTGTTTAAAGTTGGCGTGCTTAAAACAATAAGCTGGTTTACTTCTACATCGTTCAATGCAGCTGCTTGCTGCAACAGTTCGTATTTCTTGTCATTATCATGAATGCTCAATTGAGCCACCATTTCTTTTACCAATACCATCTCAACAGGTTTTTGAAGTGTCTCTTTATACGAGTTATAAGACTCTTCAAAAGTAGAAATACGTCTTGCTGCCAGTTGAAGGTATTGTTCCATCACAGGCTGTTTCCTAAGTATTCTTAATGCTTCGGCAGTAGGGAAGACTTCTGAAGTCAACCAAGTAGCTTTAAAATCGGTTAAGTCTTTTTCACTGACCTCAGCCACTACATCTAGAAAACTAGCTGTCGTAACATTTTGATACTTGTTTCTTAAAAGGTATTTGGTGACGCTTTCGCGAAAGCTGAACGCTCCAACCTCATCTTTCAACGCATGTAAAGCCCAGGCTCCATGTTGGTAAAAGGTAAGTGAATTTGCCTTTGCATCGAGAAGTGAAGTGCTATTTCCTTTAGAACTTTGCTCATTCAAAGCCTCTGCATATTCAAATAATTGTGCTTGGAAATAGGAGTTCCCGTATAAGTGTTTCTCAGCTAGTAATGCGTAATAACTGGCAAAGCCTTCGTGCAACCAGTGGTGTTTTGCTTCTGTTTCTGTTACCAGATCACCAAACCATTGATGTGCCAGTTCGTGTGCGTTTACATTTACATAACTGCGATCGTTTGCACCTAACTCATCTGTAAAAAATTCGTCATTAAAGATGGTCATTCCAGTATTTTCCATACCTGAATACAAGAAATCTTTTACGGGAACTTGCTTGTAATTTTGCCATGGATAAGCAACTCCTATCTCTCCCTCTAAGAAATCAAAGATCTCTTTAGAATGTTGATAGGTAGGTGCTACTTTTTTCTCATCTTCCTGATAATAGTAATATTCTAAAGGCACACCAGAAGCGCTGCTGTCTCTTTTTACTTGATAATCTCCTGCAGCAAGAGCAACGAGATAACTGGACATGGGTTTTTCCATGTTGTAGTTCCATATCATTTGATCAGCGGCAGGTGGTACTTCTGTAAGTTTGCCATTTGCAATCACCCGTTTTGACCCTGGGGCGGTGATCTGAAAACTCCAAATCATTTTATCGTTCATATCATCGATACTCGGCAGCCAGTTGCTGGTGTACTTTCCTTGTCCTTGGGTCCAGACTTGATCCCATATCCGATCATTATCTTCGTCTATATGGTACATGGCCTTAGATGGATAGCTGGTAAACCTAATTTTAAGTTGCCGGTTATCGCTTGCGCGAAAAGGAGCTTCCACAACTAACTTCTCGCCGTCATAAATAGCTTTCACCTCTTTATTATCGAGAAAAGCCTGGTAAGCCACTAGATTTTTTGCATCTATAAAAATAGAAGAAGCGTCTTTGAGAATAGTTAAATCAAAAAGAATTTCTCCTTTTACTTCGTTAGATGATTCATCTAACAAAATGACCACCTGAGCCTTATGAAAATCAACCAGTTCTAGCTGGCTAGATGTATTTTGAGATTGCGATAAAAACGTGACAAACAAAGCAATAATTGTGATCCATTTCATAGATGCGAAAAATACAAAAGATGTAGCTCAATTAACTGGTTACTTCTTATGCTTAACTTTTATTAACCTTGTAGTGTATTTTAAACTAGAGCAATGATTGTTTTGTGTTATTCAAAACTCTTTTTAATTTGCTCCATCTTTTGCATAAGTTCCCGTCTTCGACTATCGCTCAGACTGGCATCGTTAAGTTTGTTGAATAAGAAAAATGTTTGGTTGAGCGACAGTCGAAACCTTTGTGCCTAGCACAATCTCCTTTTATAAGTTTACGTCTTCGACTATCGCTCAGACTGGCACCTGTAACATTTGTGAACTCTTCACTAAGTTTTCTATTTCAACTTTTCACAAAAGGCAGTCTATTCAAAGGCAAGAAACCTTTATTTTCGTATTCTAAATAAGATTGAACTTTGTACGAAAAAAACTTTCCTCATAAAAGATTTGGCCTTACCCTAGAATTTCTAGAGAAACACATTCCTAAAACAGATACTGTCATGGATTTAGGAGTGGAAAATCCGTTTACACTTATTATGAAAGATGCTGGATATCAAGTTTCTAATACAGGTGGAGAAGATCTAGATAATGATACCTCATCTATAGAAAATTTTAAAGGTGAAGTAGTCACTGCTTTTGAGATTTTTGAACATTTAGTTTCCCCTTACACCTCATTGAAAGCGATTCCGTGTAACAAATGTATGATTAGTGTTCCTTTAAAGCTTTGGTTTTCCAATGCGTATCGCAATAAAAACGATATCAGAGACCAACACTATCATGAATTTGAACCTTGGCAACTGGATTATGTGCTTGAAAAAGCAGGTTGGAAAGTCGTCGATCGCATCAAATTCACAAATCCTGTAAAGAAATTTGGAATCCGTCCACTTCTTAGAAAATTCACCGATCGATATTATGTGGTGTATTGTGAAAAGGCAAATCCTTCCTAAATTTTGAAAATAGCCATCATCATACCAGCTCATAACGAAGAGCAATTTATACACTTGACACTGGACAGCCTGGTGCAACAATCGCTGGCAGTTACTCAAATAGTCGTGGTAGATGACAACTCTACCGACCGTACTTTTGAAATCGCCAGCTCCTACTCGACTTCATTACCTATCAAAGTAGTGCAAACCTTATCCAGTGCAGAGAATGTTCCTGGCTCTAAAGTTATACATGCCTTTAACTATGGACTGGCTCAAATAGATCTAGCAGGTTTTGACATCATTTGTAAGTACGATGCCGACTTAATTTTTCCTTCTGATTATTTGGAACAGGTAGTAGATCACTTTGACGCCCGACCTCTCGGCGAACAGGAAAGCGATCGCATAGGAATGGTTGCTGGACATTGCAGTATCCTTAAGGAAGGTCAATGGGAAATTGAAAACCAAAACAATCCAGATCATATCAGAGGAGCTCTTAAAGCCTACAGACGCGAATGCTTTGAACAAATAGGCGGTCTTCAAGCCAGTATGGGTTGGGATACGATTGACGAAATGCTGGCGCGATTTTACGGCTGGCAAGTGATTACTATTCCCGAATTGTATGTAAAACACTTAAAACCTACTGGCGCTGCTTATAACTCTAGATCCAAATACCTGCAAGGAGAAGCTTTTTATAAAATGCGTTATGGTAAGTTACTTACTTTTATAACTGCCTTAAAAATGGCCTGGAGTAAAAAGCAATTCCAATTGATACCTGACTACTTAAAAGGTTATCAACTGGCACAAAAAAAGAACCTTGCTCCTCTGGTAACAGAAGAACAAGGTCGTTTTATTAGAAAGTACCGCTGGAAGGGTATCAAATCAAAATTGGGACTTTAGAAGTTAAATGCCAAACCAAAACTCATCGTAAACTGATTGTAAATATCTTCAGCTGGAGTTAGGTTTTCCGTTTTATATTTTGCTAGTGGAAAAGCTGCTTCTGTATACACACCAAAACCATCTGTAAAGAAATACCTTGCGCCTAGGTGCCCACCAAAGTTTTTAGTACTGAAAGCAAGTCCTGGATAGAAGTCAAACATAGGATCGATATTTAAAACATTACCTATATTAGCATTGAAACGCAATTTTACAGCAGCTCTTTCATCAAAGTCAGCATCTATAGTCTCGTCCAAACTTAGTGCATAATTCAAGCCTAGACCCATAGAAAAGTTTTCTGCTATTCCAAAATCGTAAGTTCCTTGAATTCCATTAGCCAGACTCTGAAAGTCAGCTCCAATTTGTACTTTTTGATCTCCTTTACCCTTAAATATTTGAGCATTTGCCGTTACAACAGCTACAAGAGCTGCGATAAGTAGTATTTTTTTCATCTTATTCCTTTAATTTTCTATTACAAATATAGGATTATCAGTTGAAATCGCTATGATTTAATTAATACTTCGTTTATGGGATTTCCAGTCGCTCCGTTAGGAAAGCTAATTTTTAGTAGGCTAGAAATGGTAGGAGCAATGTCTATAATTTCTGTGCGCTTGCTACTCGACCCTTGCTTAATTCCGTTTCCATAAAACAACAAAGGTACATGAGTGTCATAACTCTGAGAGCTTCCGTGAGTAGAGCCTGTTTTAGAATAAGAAATCACCGCTGGCTCTAACACATAAATCACATCCCCACTGCGTTTTTGATGAAACCCATTCTGAATGAGTTTACCGGTTCCGTCCTGCATAACTCCAGAAACAAGTGCTTTTCTCGTAAACACTTTATCTATATGTTTATAATCTATTATGGTGCTAGCAATAAAGTTTTCTAGGTCAATGGCATTGATGTTGTTCTTTATCAGATTTGCTTTATTAAAGAAAATCTGATCATTATAAATATTGGAGATCAAATCCTCAGAGCCATATTTTTCTATCAGAGCTTTATTGAGTTTGTCTCTAAAATCTGATCTATCAAAATATCCAGCATTGATATTCCTGCTTTGTAAATAAGCTGGATTATTTACCGCACCATGGTCTGCTGTTAAGAAAAGGCTGTAGTTTCCTTTTCCCACTTCTTGATCTAATGCCTTTAAAAAACGTGCTATATCTTGGTCTAATCTTAAATAAGTATCTTCTATCTCCACAGAGTTCACCCCGTATTGATGCCCTATATAGTCCGTGCTAGAAAAACTTACTGCTAGAAAGTCTGTAATGGCATCCTTTCCCATTTCTTCCTTCTTCAAAGCTTGGATGGCAAAATCTGCTACGATGCTATTACCATACGGAGTTGCTTTTATAAGACTGTAATTTCCATTTTCACCTCTTAGGCTCTTTAAGTCGTAAGGAAAAACAGCCGTTTCTTTTCCTTTTGGAGCTTTTTCAAAGTCATTGAGATCTGATCCACTTGCCGTGTAAGTTTCTATGGGATATAACGTATTCCAAGTTTTTAAATACGCATCTGCATTTTTTGAAGCATTAAAGTCTGTCACCCATTGTGGTAATTGCTCCATATAAAAGCTGCTGGAAATAAAGTTTCCTCGATCGCTTCCCTCAAACCAGTAGGCAGCATCTGCAGCATGACCAGCGGGTAAAATAGCCCCGCGATCTTTAATAGAAATGCCTATCACCTTTGCTCTTCCCTGTGTTTGCAACTCTAACTGGTCGGTGATGGTGGTGGTTAACATTCTGCGTGGTGACATTTTACCTTCATCACTCGCTGTCCCTACTCCTCTAACCTGATCATCGTCTGCATTGTAAATGACTTTATCCTCAAATTTATCGTACCAATTGTTTCCTATAATACCGTGATTCATAGGCGATGTTCCTGTATAAATAGACGCGTGTCCAGGAGCTGTATAAGTAGGTACAAAATTATAATGATTGTTGGTAAGCTGATAGCCTTGCTTCATCAATCGTTTAAAACCGTCCTCACTATACCTATTGTAGAACCGGCTTAAATAATCGTAACGCATTTGATCTACCACAATTCCTACCACCAGTTTGGGACCTTGCCCCTCTACATTAGAAGAGTTTAACGCAGTCTGTTGGGTAGAAGAATCTTTATGTTGATCTCGCTTTCGCGAAAGCGTGCTACAAGAAGTTACCAAGACAAAAGCAACTATTAGAAAAAGTACATTTTTCATCAAAATTTATTTGTTGCAAAAGTAATCTTTGAAAAAAAGAACAAGTTTAAGAAAGCATTAAATTGTGAAGGATTTTTTTTATCTACTTTTACCAACGATGAGATTTTTCAGACACATAGGTCGTTACACGATCATGCTTTTTAACGTTTTTAGGCAACCGACTAAAGCAATCGTTCTTAAAGAATTGATTCTTAAAGAAATAGACGATTTAATTATAGGATCCTTAGGCATTACCGCATTCATATCTTTATTTATGGGAGCGGTTGTTGCGTTACAGACTTCTTTGAACCTGGACAACCCTTTGATTCCTAAGTCCTTGATAGGTTTTGCCACCAGACAGTCCATTATTTTGGAATTTGCTCCCACGTTTATATCCGTAATTATGGCTGGTAAAGTAGGCTCTTATATCACCTCGAGCATAGGCTCAATGCGTGTTACAGAGCAAATAGATGCACTAGAGGTTATGGGTATCAATCCGCTTAATTATTTGATCTTTCCTAAGATTATCGCCTTACTTTTCTATCCTTTTTTGATTGCTATCATCATGTTTGTGGGTATAGGTGGTGGATATCTAGCAAGCGTCTATGGAAACTTGGTAAGCTCAGAAGACTTTATTGTGGGGTTACAGGATAATTTTATTCCGTGGCACATTGGTTATGCGTTTATAAAAACGATGGTTTTCGGTCTTATTCTCGCTACTATACCTAGTTATCACGGCTATTATATGGAAGGTGGTGCACTAGAAGTAGGGAAGGCAAGTACGACTAGTTTTGTATGGACTTGTGTTGCGATTATTATAGCCAATTATATTTTAACTCAATTACTGCTTAGCTAATGATACAGGTAAATGATTTACGAAAGAGCTTTGGCGGCGAGGAGGTTTTAAAGGGAATTACAGCAACCTTTGAAAAAGGGAAAACAAATATGATTATAGGAGCCAGTGGTTCTGGTAAATCTGTTTTTCTTAAAAATATGCTCGGCCTTTTTGAACCAGACGCAGGTGAGATTATTTATGATGGCGAGCCGCTTCATGAAATGGAAATAGAACGCAAAAGTGAATTGCGTAAGGAAATGGGAATGCTCTTCCAGCACAGTGCCCTTTTTGATTCCATGACCGTAGAGGAGAATGTCATGTTCCCATTGCGCATGTTTACCAAAATGAAACTTCAGGAACGATTGGAAAGAGCAGACGAAATCCTGGATCGAGTCAACCTGATAGGTCTCAATAAGAAAATGCCTAGTGAGATTTCTGGCGGACAACAAAAACGCGTTGCTCTTGCCAGAGCAGTAGTGAACAACCCAAGATTTCTTTTTTGTGACGAACCCAATTCTGGTCTTGACCCCAATACAGCTACTGTAATAGACAAACTTATCCAAGAAATTACCCATGAACGTGAAATTACTACGGTAATTATCTCTCATGATATGAATTCAGTAATGGAAATAGGAGAAACCATTGTATTCCTAAAAGACGGAAAACTGGCTTGGAAAGGAACTAACGAAGAGATTTTTAGAACCGATAACAAAGCGGTAACAGAGTTTGTCTACAGTTCCAATTTGTTTAAAAAAGTGCGTATTGCTCAGAATGAAGGCTTTTAAGCCCAATCAATTATTCTTAAATTATTTTTGTTAATTATTCCATAACTAAATTTTATTTAAAGACTCAGACGTTATTTTAAGTAACTTTTAATTTAAAATGGGTTTTATGATAAGTAATAAAATTAAATGGTCGGTAGGCTTATTGTTGGTAATTGTGCTTATTGTGTCTACTAATTTTATAGATCAAAACAATTTTCAACGCATTCAAGACTCTGTAACGAGCATTTATGAAGATCGATTAATAGCCAAAGACTTACTTTTTGATATCCAATTAGAGATTCATGATAAAGAATTGCTCCTAGCCGAAAACAAGGATTCCATCTTGTTGTCAAATCGTTCTTCTACTCAAAAAAAGATCGAAAATTTTATAGAAGACTTTTCAAAAACGGGTTGAACACGCAATGAAGAACGAATCTTTGAACGCCTAAAAGAAGAGAGCAGTCTATTATTCTCTCTAGAAACCACCTATTTACATACGGCAAACGACCAAAATTCTTCCACAAGACTTAAAGGGCAAACTAAAAAGATCAATAATACTATAGCCCAGCTATCAGATATTCAAATAGCCGAAGGTCAAAGACAAATGCACGTAGGTAGGAAAGCCATGGAATCTATTGATTTATTAACTCAATTGGAAATATGGATCATGATCATCCTAGGTGTTCTGATACAAGTTGTGATTCTTTACAGCCCAAAGAAGGAGAGTGAGAATTAGGGAAGTAACTTATTTTACAGAATCTGAAGCCACAGTAATTTTAGCCTTGACTTCATTAATTTTTATTTTATCAGATTGCAATCGGTAACGAAGCCAGTTGGCCATACGTGTTTTTACTTCTAAGCGGTTTTTAGCTGGTAAAGTACTATCGTTAAAAATGATATTATAAACAGCTGTGGTATCTGTCTTCTGTGTTATAAAATCCTTCTGTACTGATGCTGCATAGCTCATACTAGCTATTTGCGGATAATTCAATCGCACCTCTTCACTTAAAATATTAAAATCTTTGCTTTTCTCATGGAGACCCATCAATTGATCTTCCAGTGCTTTGATATGAATATCTTTATCTTGAATTAGTCGCAGCTTTTCAATCAACTCTTCTTGCACTATTTCTACACCTTCATTGGACGCCATTGTCATAGAACTACCTTGGTAGAAACGTACTGAACTTGATTTTAAGTACTTTGTTTGTTTAAATTTCTTACGCCATTCCTCTACAATAACCTCTGGCACTGGCACTCCTAACATGACTATGTCTAAAGTTTGAGTAGCCTTATCCCATTCATCATTAGGTCGCATACCCTCATACTGAACAATTTCTTTAACAAATGAGCTGGCAGCACTCTGCTTTACCTGATCTTGATACAATTGATAAAACAACCATACGGACGGCAATAAAACCAAAAACCCTATCAATGAAGCTAATCGAGAAACGCGCTTGCGCTTTGCTTGATTGGCATATTTCACCATAGGAAACTTGAGTAACTTACATACTAAAAAAGTAGCTAGAGCTATAAAAACAGCGTTGATACAAAACAAATACATCGCACCACCAAAGTAGGTCCACTGCCCAGTGGCAATCCCATAACCTGCAGTACATAATGGTGGCATTAAAGCCGTAGCTATAGCCACACCAGCAATAGCGTTAGAAATAGTTCCTTTTTTTGCCTTAGCCACTATGAGTGCCAGACCACCAAAAATAGCGATCAACACATCCAGAATCGTAGGATAGGTACGAGCAGCTAACTCATCTGTAATCTCTTTCATAGGTGAGATAAAAAAGTACAATGTGGCGGTGAGTAAGGAGAGTCCTACCATGACTCCAAGATTAATTAACGAGCGACGCAACATGGTCGCATCATTAATTGCTGTTCCTAGTCCCATACCTACAATTGGCCCCATAAGTGGTGAGATCAACATGGCTCCTATCACCACCGCAGTAGAGTCTGCATTTAATCCTATAGAAGCAACAAAAATGGAGAAAATAAGAATCCACGCATTATGACCTTGAAAAGAAATATCCTTCCTCACCGCTTCAATAGTCTCGTCACGGTCAGAGTCTTTCCTTATGTCTAATAAGTCATCCAAAAACGACATGATGTTTTCCCAAATACCGGTAATGCGTTGTTGATTTGTATCCAGATTATTGTCTGCTGAGGACTGCTGGCTTTGTGATTCTTGTGACTCCATTACCCTATTTCATTACCATATTTATCCATAGCTGCATTGCGTATTTCTTTAATTTCTTGTTCGGCAATTTTAGGAATAATCATCAATACATCATCTTGATCTATGATGATATAATCTTCCATACCCTGTAAGATGACTTTTTTTCCGGCATCCGTTCGCACCATATTGCCATGTGAATGGATGGAAGTAAGGCTGGCATTTATAACAGCATTTGCATCTTCATTCTTATCGAGTTTATCATAGAGGGACCCCCAAGTTCCTAGGTCGTTCCAAGAGAATCGCGCTGGCAGTACAAATACAGTATCGCTTTTTTCCATGATTGCATAATCCACCGATATGTTCTCGGCATTCGGATAGTTTTCTTTCAGCCACTGGGATTCTTTATTGGTATTAAAGGCAGCTAACCCATTATTAAATAATGAAGTTAATTTAGGTTGCGCTTTCGCGAAAGCGGATACCACACCGGCTACATTCCAAATAAAAATACCTGCATTCCATAAAAAGTTACCTGAAGCGATAAATTCCTGAGCCTTTTGTAAATCTGGTTTTTCTCTAAATTGAGACACCTTTTTTATTTGTTTTTCTTCCTTGTTGTATTCAATATACCCATAACCCGTATTAGGTGAGGTAGGTTGAATACCAAGGGTCATTAATGCGTGTGGATGCGCTGCACAGAAATCAAAAGCAGCAGCCAGATCTTCATTAAAAATATCCTCCTCGGCGATGTAATGATCGCTAGGAGCGACGATCATGCTGGCCTCAGGATTCATTTTTTGAATCTTTAAAGCTGCCAGTAAAATACAGGGCGCCGTATTGCGCATAGCAGGCTCTGCAACGATATTACTAAAGTCCATATTGGGAAGTTGTTCTTTTACAAGATCCACATAATCCTCGTTAGTAAGTACCAAAATTTGTCGGGGTGGTATTTGTTGCTTTAACCGGTCAAAGGTCATTTGTAACAAAGACTTACCCATTCCCAACATGTCGTGAAACTGCTTAGGAAAAGCTTGCTTGCTTACTGGCCAAAAACGAGAACCGACGCCACCGGCCATGATTACGGCATATTTATTATTGCTCATACTTTTAATACTTCTACTTGCGCATTGGGCTGAAAAAGGTACACCTTACCAGAGATAATCTCTACACAACGGTAGCGCTTGCGCAGCTTGTTTCCTTTTTGAAATTTTTTACCGCTAGGCCCTAAAAATATGCTGCCTTGCTGCAGTTCAAATATATAGCTTTTATCAGTTTCTGGGTCGTAAGATTTTAAAGCGACACTCATCATCGCATCTGTATCACTACTGGCTTTAGGACTTTTAAAATGACGCGCTAAAACAGGTAGCAAATCATTAGGAAAAATATCTGGTCGCAAAAAGGGCAACATAAACTGTTGAAAAGTGTGCTTCCACTCTGCTCCGTGAGGTTTGATAAGACGACCATATTTTTGAAAGGCTACTAAATGGGCTATTTCATGGACAAGAGTGATTAAAAATCTATAGGTATTGAGATTTGCGTTGATGGTAATGGCATGAGAACCATCAGGGTTTTTACGGTAATCACCGTGCCTGGTCTTGCGCTCATCTACAATTTTTAGGTGTACGTGATACTGCTCCAGTAGTGCTGTTAATGGTGCCACCGCAAGATGTGGTAAATACTTATCTAAAACACTCATAAATACTAATAAAATTCTGCTCCTGCGATATTAAAAAATAATTAAAGAAGTAATACACATTTTGGGTTACAATTATTAATTAAAAATCAAATAAACTCATTAATTATTAATGCTTTGTCAGTATGTTTGTTAGTCTGACAACCAGATTATAGATTTTTGAAATTACCAGTTAAACTTAAAGAATTGAAATGAGAAAAGAAGTAGGAGAAAAGGGTTGGAACGATTTAAAAACCAACGATAGCTGGGCGACCTTTAAGATTTTATCTGAATTTGTAATGGGATTTGAACGCATGAGCCGCATAGGCCCTTGTGTTTCTATATTCGGTAGTGCCCGATTAAAACCAGATAATGAATACTATCAACTAGCTACAGAAATAGCTGGAAAAATTGTAGAAAATGGTTACGGTGTGATTACCGGCGGTGGACCTGGTGTTATGGAAGCGGGTAACAAAGGAGCGCACCTTGCTGGTGGGACTTCTGTAGGATTAAATATCGCATTGCCCTTTGAACAACATGACAACCCTTATATAGACAGTGATAAGAGTCTTGATTTTGATTACTTTTTTGCACGTAAAGTAATGTTTGTCAAGTATTCTCAGGGATTTGTAGTGATGCCAGGCGGGTTTGGAACACTGGACGAGTTGTTTGAAGCGATCACTCTTATTCAAACTAATAAAATAGCTAAATTTCCTATCATCCTTGTCGGTACTCAGTTTTGGAGCGGATTACTAGCCTGGATCAACAGTACCTTAGATCATCAATTTCATACGGTAAGTCCTGGCGATATTGATTTATTACACGTAGTAGACACCAGTGATGAAGCTGTAGATATTATAAACGAATTCTATGCTAAATACAGTTTGAGTCCTAATTTTTAAAAAATTGAAATATAAAGCTGCATTTTGTGTTATCCTTAGACACAAAACTTTCTCCTTTCGCCAAAACGTAAAATGAAGCTTTTTTGACTATTAATTACCCCCTATCCCAGCAAAAGCAAATCTTATAATCAATGATTAAAAAGCTCACGCTCTTATTGCTTTTATTTTCCAGCGCCTTGTATGCGCAGCACAAAACACAAATCATTGCTTTCTTAGACAGCGATAAGGATATTCTTAGAATAGAACAAAAACTAGAAATTTATAACAACAGTGATGCCTCTTGGGATCATATCATACTGCTGGATTGGGCCAATGCGTTTTCTTCCAACCAGACACCGCTAGCTACGCGCTTTGCCGAAGATTTTAAGAATAGATTTCAGTTTGCCATTGATGAGGATAGAGGCAGTACTACGTTTACAGCAACAGATAGCCTTAACACTAATTACAGACTCGAACGAGTGAAAGGACAGCAGGATATTATCAAGCTTTATCTTAAAGAGCCTTTACCACCTGGAGCAACTCGACAACTGGAAATGAACTACGTAGTCAAGATCCCAGAGGACAACTTTACCGGTTATGGTAAAAACTCCATCGGGGAGTATTCTTTAAAGTATTGGTATTTGCATCCTGCGCCTTTTATTGATGGAAAATGGGAGTATTATTCACACAAAGATTTAGACGATTTTTATGGAGCTCCTATGGATTTTTCCATCTCTCTTCATTTACCAGTGACCCATCGTGCCATAAGCAGTTTAACAACAGGATTAGAAACAAAACAGAGCCAGCGCAACAGCTATTTATTTACAGGAGAACAACTGGATGCCGCTGTAGTGCACATCTTGCGTAATACCGATACCTTTAAAACCTATAGCGTTCCTGGAATTAATGTAATTACCGATATAGAAGATCTGGATGTACCGCTAGAATTGAAAGTCATTTTTAACGATAGAATCGCTAGTTTTTTACAAAGTAGATTAGGACGTTTTCCTCAAAAAGATCTATTGGTTTCTGACCGATACTACCGTGAAAATCCTGTTTATGGATTGAGCTCTTTACCTAGTTTTATCAATCCGTTTCCAGCTGGTTTTACTTACGAGATAAAAATGTTGAAGACCTTATCTCGTAAATGGATAGAAAGAGGTATTCACGTAAACCCAAGAGAGGAAGCCTGGGTAAAACAATCTATCATGATTTATTTAATGATGGAATACCAGCAGTTGTATTATCCTGACTTAAAAATAAGCGGTAAACTGAGTGAAGTATGGGGAGTAAGAGGCTTTAATGTCTCCCAGCTTAAGTTTAATGAAAGCTATCCTTTATTATATTTAAACAGCGCTAGACTTAATCTCGACGAAGCCATTAATACCCCGGCAGATCAACTCGTTAAATACAACCAACAATTAGGGATGCCTTTTAAGGCGGCTATAGGACTGCGCTTTTTAAACGATTATTTAGGAGATGACAGTCTGGAAAAATCGATTAGGACCTTTTATTTAGAAAACCAACAACGAATTACGAACGCTTCCGTTTTCAGAAAAATACTCGATAAAAATGCCCAAAAAAATACAGACTGGTTTTTTGATGATTATATCACTACTCATAAAAGGCTGGACTGGAAAATTAATCAAGTTAAAAAGACAGAAGATTCCGTCTTCTTTAGAGTAAAAAATAAATCACAACTCAAGATCCCGGTACCCGTCTACCTACTAGATAACGACAGTATTATTACTAAGAAATGGATAGAAGGGATCAAGGAAGACAGTTTGATCTCGCTTCCGCGAAAGCGTGCAGATAGAATAGCCATTAACTATGAACAACTAATTGCAGAGTTTAATCCGCGTGATAATTATAAAACATTAAAAGGGTTTCCTTCTTTAAACAGACCTTTAGAATTTAGGTTATTCAAGGATGTGGAAGACCCGGAGAGATCCCAGATATTTTTAATGCCCGACATAGAGTTTAATATTTATGATGGTCTTACATTGGGAACCCGTTTTTACAATGGCAATTTACTTCCTAAACCTTTACGTTACAGTATCAAACCAGGCTATGGGACTAATTCTAATAGACTGGTAGGCTCTATAAGTTTAGGATATGCCTATCCCGTCCAGAACCGCGACGAACGTTTATATGAAGTGAGGTATGGAGCAAGTGCCAACACGTTTTCCTATGCTGACGACTTATTGTACCGTCGTGCCAGTGGCTGGCTGCAGTTTAATTACAGACCTGAAGACTTGCGCAAAAACAAAAGGCAAAGTCTTAGCTTTAGAAATACATATGTAGATCGCGACCGTGATCCATTAAACGCTGTGAATGAACCCGACTATAATGTGTTTTCTATAAATTACTCGCAATCTGATGATAATCTCAAACGCCTTTTTAATTACAATATAGGTACTGAAATATCAAGCAACTTTACAAAAGCCACCTATAGACTGCGATGGCGCAAATTATTTAAGGATAACAGACAGCTAGATTTCAGAGTTTTTGGCGGTGTATTTCTAACGAACAGTTCTCAGGCGAGTGGTAACTTTTTTTCCTTTGCCTTGGATCGTCCGACAGATTATTTATTTGATTATAATTATTACGGCAGATCAGAAGACAGTGGTCTTTTTTCACAACAGTTAGTCGTTGCCGAAGGAGGTTTTAAATCCCAACTAGAGCCTGCTTTTGCAAATGAATGGATTACAACGGCAAACGCTTCCTACAGTTTATGGAATTACATTCATGCTTATGGAGATATAGGCTTTGTAAAAAACAAAGGTCGCGACGCAAAATTTGTTTATGATTCTGGTATAAGATTGAACTTTTTACAGGATTATTTTGAATTCTACTTCCCTATATACAGCAATAATGGCTGGGAAATAGCGCAAGATAATTACGATGAAAAAATACGTTTCATAGTAACTCTAGATATTAACACTTTTGTAAAACTTTTTACCAGGCGTTGGTACTAGCTTTGCCTTTGCAACTCGCAGCTTAAAAACGTATCTTTGCGATAATGGAAAAAGTAATGCAAAACTCAGTAAAAGAATCTCAACAACTAGGTAAAGAAGACTTTAAAGAAGAACTTATTAAAGATTACAAAATCGCTGTTACCAGTAGAGAATGTAGTCTGTTAGGGCGACGTGAAGTTCTTACCGGTAAAGCAAAATTCGGAATTTTCGGAGACGGGAAAGAGCTACCTCAATTAGCCTGGGCAAGATCCTTTGAAAATGGAGATTTTAGAAGTGGTTATTATCGCGACCAGACGTTCATGATGGCCATAGGAGAACTTACTATACAGCAGTTTTTTGCAGGACTCTACGGTACAAGCGACATTAAGGATGAGCCTATGAGTGCCGGCCGTCAAATGGGTGGTCATTTTTCTACACACAGTTTAAATGAAGATGGCACCTGGAAAAGATTGATAGATCAGAAAAACTCAAGTGCAGACATCTCTCCTACCGCTGGACAAATGCCTAGATTATTAGGTCTTGCACAAGCATCTAAAGTATACAGACACAACGACCTTATTGCAAATGATAACGGTTTCTCTAACAAAGGAAATGAAGTTGCTTGGGGAACAATAGGTAATGCCAGTACAAGCGAAGGTCATTTCTGGGAAACTTTCAACGCTGCAGGTGTACTTCAAGTACCTATGGTCATTAGTGTTTGGGATGATGATTACGGTATTTCTGTCCATGCCAGACACCAGACTACTAAGGAAAGTATCAGTAAAATTCAAGCTGGTTTTCAAAGGGATGAAGAACACGATGGTTATGAAATCATTGTGGTTAAAGGTTGGGACTATGTTGCCCTGGTGGAGGCTTATGAAAAAGCCAATAAAATTGCTAGGGAAGAACACGTGCCTGTTTTAATTCACGTGGAAGAACTTACACAACCACAAGGACACAGTACAAGTGGTTCTCATGAACGATATAAAGATGAAGACCGTCTTAATTGGGAACGGGAGTATGACTGTAATGTTCAATTTAGAAAATGGTTGATCGAAAACGACTTTGCTAAAGAAGAAGAACTTTCTGAAATAGAAAAAGTTATAAAAAAAGAAGTAAGAGAAGGGAAAAAAGCGGCATGGAATGCTTACTTGAACCCTATCCTTGAAGAACGTAATGAGGCTATTGGACTCATCAATGCGGTTGCAGCAGTATCCGAAAACGGTGTTTTTATAAAACCCCTTGCCTCAAAATTGGAGAAAGAAAATGAGCTGTACCGCAAGGATATTTTAGAGGCTGTGAGAAAAACTTTAAGACTTACCCTTAAAGAGAACCATGCTTCTATTACCGCACTGCACCAATGGCTTATTAAAAATAAGGCAAAAAACCAACAAAAATTCAGCAGTCTATTATTTAGCGAATCTAAAAACGCCGCTATAAATATAGCTGCCGTTGCCCCTATATATGACGACACAAGTGAAGAAGTAGATGCACGACTTATAATGCGTGATAACTTTGACGCTTTATTTGCAGCTCATCCAGAGATCATGGTGTTTGGTGAAGATGCTGGAAAAATAGGTGATGTCAACCAAGGCCTTGAAGGCATGCAGGAAAAGTATGGCGAGATAAGAGTTTCTGACACAGGAATTAGAGAAGCTACTATATTAGGTCAAGGTATAGGTCTAGCCATGAGAGGATTACGCCCTATTGCAGAGATTCAATACTTGGACTATTTACTTTATTGCTTGCAAGTAATGAGTGATGATCTAGCAACCCTTCAATACCGTAGCGCGGGAAAACAAAAAGCTCCTCTGATTATTAGAACAAGAGGTCACAGACTAGAAGGAATATGGCATAGTGGTTCTCCAATGGGCGGAATCATTAATCTTGTAAGAGGTATACACGTGCTCGTACCTAGAAATATGACACAAGCGGCAGGGTTTTACAACACCCTAATGGCAAGCGACGAACCAGCGCTGATTGTAGAATGTTTAAACGGTTATAGACTAAAAGAAAAATTACCCGCAAACCTTGGGGAATTTAGAACGGCATTAGGAAAAATCGAAACCTTAAAAGAAGGAACAGATATAACGCTAGTATCTTATGGCTCTACCCTGAGACTTGTAGATATGGCCGCTACTGAATTAGAACGAGTTGGAATAAGCGTAGAAATTATTGATGTTCAGTCACTTTTACCTTTTGATTTAGATCATGAAATACTAGAAAGCGTTAAAAAGACCAATAGACTGCTTGTCATAGATGAGGATGTACCTGGTGGAGGAAGTGCTTATATTTTACAAAAAATTGTAGACACCCAACATGCATGGCCTTATCTAGATAGCAAACCACAGTGTCTTTCTGCACAGCCTCACAGGCCTGCTTATGGAACTGATGGAGATTATTTTTCTAAACCTAGTGCAGATGATATTTTTGATAAAGTGTATGAAATAATGCATGAAGTAAACCCTACTAAATTCCCGAAGCACAAAGAATAAATGGCTATAGAACAAAAGCATATTTCCAGTAAATGGAGGCGTAAAGTTCATGAAATTATTTATGAGGCAGACACGCCTACTGGTAAGCTCTTTGATATTGTTCTTTTAATCATCATCATCATCAGTCTGATACTAGTAATGATGGAAAGTGTGCCGAGTTTAGGAGCAAAATATGCCGAGGAATTTATTCTTGCAGAGTGGATCATAACCATCTTTTTTACCATAGAATACGCCCTGAGAATCATATCGATTAATAAACCTTCTAAATATATTTTTAGCTTTTACGGTATAATCGACCTCTTATCCACCATACCCTTGTATCTCACCTTTTTCTTCGGCGGTCTCAATGCATTGTTAGCTGTAAGGTCTTTAAGATTACTTAGAATCTTTAGGATATTAAAAATCACACGTTATGTAGGTGAGGCAGATAAACTGACTAAAGCTCTTAAATCTAGCGGTCCTAAAATTGCTGTTTTCCTATTTGCAGTTTTGGTCGTTTCCATTATCATGGGCACAGTAATGTACCTGGTAGAAGGTCCAGAAAGTGGTTTTGTAAGTATCCCAACATCTATTTACTGGTGTATTGTCACACTGACTACCGTAGGTTTTGGAGATATTGCTCCTGTAACGCCTTTAGGACAGTTTCTAGCTACTATAATTATGATCCTGGGTTATGGAATAATAGCCGTTCCAACAGGAATCGTTAGTGTCGAATACTCTCAAAATAAAAAGGCTAAGGACGCCTCTGCACAAGATCCTAATCCCCGACAAGTCAACACACAAACTTGTCAAAATTGTCATTCAGAAAAACATCAAGACGGTTCTCACTTTTGTCATAACTGTGGATATTCCTTAGATGAATAAGAAGACTCTTTTATGTATTGTTGGGCCTACTGGTATAGGCAAAACTGCTTTAAGCATCGCTTTCGCGAAAGCTTATAACACTTCCATTATCTCCTCTGATTCCAGACAATTTTACAAGGAAATGACTATTGGCACAGCTGTTCCAGAAAAGGAAGAGCTAGAGGCTGCACCACATTACTTTATTCAAGATAGAAGCATTCACGAAGACTATTCTGTGGGGGATTTTGAACGAGATGTAATGGGAAAATTGCCAGAGCTTTTTAAAAAGAATGACCTTGTGGTTATGGTAGGAGGAAGTGCGCTATATGAAAAAGCAGTGACCCATGGCCTTGATGTGCTTCCAGACGTACCCCTAGAAATTCAAGGAGAATTAAAGGAGGAATTTGAAGTAAAAGGTATTTTTTGGCTACAAGAAGAATTGAAAAAAAACGATCCCGAATATTTTAACACGGTAGACATTCACAATGCTCACAGACTGTTAAGAGCTATAGGTATTTTTCGCGCAAGCGGTAAAAAGATGAGTGAATTAAGAACTGGAAAAGCCCAAGAAAGAAACTTTAATATCCTTAAAATAGGGCTTGAAGCTGATCGTGAAGATCTTTATAACCGCATCAACCACCGTGTGGACCTCATGCTAGAAAGAGGTCTTGAAAAAGAAGCCGAACAACTCAAAGACCACAAAGAATTAAACGCATTACAGACCGTAGGCTATAAAGAACTCTTTGCATATTTTGCAGGGACATGCGATTTTACAGAAGCCGTAAGACTTATAAAACGCAATACACGTCGATTTGCAAAACGACAGCTTACGTGGTACCGCAAAGACGAGAGCGTTACTTGGTATCACCACAAAACTCACCATACAGAAATAGTACAGCGAGTGAGTGAAAAACTTATGGATGTATAACTATTTAATAATCTACTTGATCCTTAACTAACAGTCGGAATCCTTCTCCGTGAATGTTAACGATTTCTACATTATCATCTTCTTTAAGATATTTACGCAACTTTGCTATGTAAACGTCCATTGATCTGGATGTGAAATAATTATCATCTCTCCAGATTTTTGTAAGTGCTAATTCACGAGGCATTAAATCGTTGAGATGCAAGGCTAGTAAACGCAGCAATTCATTTTCTTTAGGAGAAAGTTTGATAGGTTCTTTATCACTTACAGAAAGAAATCTAAGCTTAGAATTTAGGTGAAAGTTTCCTATCTGGAATTCAAATTCCTTAGAGTCAGCGACACTGTCTTGACCTTTACGTTGCATGATTGCTCTGATCTTCATAAGAAGAACCTCACTATCAAAGGGCTTGTTTAAGTAGTCATCTGCTCCTACTTTATAACCTCTTAATACATCTTCTTTCATCGCCTTAGCCGTTAAGAAAATAATAGGCACTTCTTCATTTTTTTCTCTGATCTCTTTTGCTAGAGTAAACCCGTCCTTATAAGGCATCATAACATCTAGAATACAAAGATCATAATTATCCTTTTTGAATTTCTCAAAGCCTTCCATACCGTTTTTTGCATGAGTGACATCAAAGTCATTCATTAAAAGGTAATCTTTCAATACTGTTCCGAAATTCGGGTCGTCCTCTACTAAGAGTATTTTTTTGTTTTCAGTTTCCATAAGTAATTAATTTAAATTTATGTTATTATAGGCAGATGAATACTAAAGGTACTGCCTTTTCCTTTGATACTATCTACGTGTATTTCACCGTGGCAATCGTCTAAAATTCTTTTTGCGTAAGCCAGCCCTAATCCATGGCCTTTTACGTTGTGTATATCACCCGTATGCTCTCTAAAGAATTTTTGAAAGATCTTGCGCTGCGCTTGTTTGCTCATTCCTATTCCTTGGTCGCGCACTTTGATAACCAGCTTGTCTTTTATATTTTCTGTAAACACATCGATTACAGGTGCGCCTTCTGTGTATTTTATAGCGTTCTCAAGAACATTTACTACTACATTGGTAATATGACTCTCGTTGACAAGAACCTCTGTTCTAAGGGCTCCTAAATGAGTTTTAATTACGCCACCTTTTTCTTCTAATATAAGCTGGATGTGAGAAATACTATCCTCAATAATCTCATCCATATCCAATGGTTCTTTATCTATATTGAGATCGTCTCTCTCTAGTTTTGAAATCCTCAGTACGTTTTCTACCTGACTGTGCATACGCTTGTTTTCTTCTCTAATCATTCTCAGGTAATTAGAAACTTTATCTGGATCTGATGATATTTTAGGATGCTTTAAAGAATCCAAAGCAAGATTTATAGTAGCAATAGGCGTCTTAAACTCATGAGTCATGTTATTGATAAAATCTGTCTTGATCTGAGAGATTTGACGCTGTTTAAAAATTTGCTTTATAGCATTGGAATAAGCGACTACGATAACAGTGGTAAACATCAATGATAATAAAGCCATTCCAGCTACAGAAGAAAGTATGTACTTCTTTCTATCAGGCATATTTAAGTATAGCAAATAAGGTTCTGTCTCTAAATTGCTGTTTTTATAAATAGGATAGCCCCAAGTCGCCTCTGCTAAAAAGTCAAAATCATCAGATTGAACTCGTGTAGCAAACCCGTCTTGATAAATCGCAAATTCAAAATCTGCTTCTATAGGTCTATTTTGTAATTCTTCTCGTATGATTTGTTGTAGCTCCTCTTTGGAGATACGTTGAGAAATAGGTAATAGACTATTGTAGTTGCTGATCAACTCTTCATCAACTTTTCTAGCGTATTTATCCAGCTGCGAAAGCTCTTGAAAGGTCTTTTTCTTTCTTTCAGGATTGACCTCTGTATCCAATACACTTTTTTTACTCAGTAGCTTATTGAAGGTTATACTGTCTAACTCAAGGTCCAATAACTGAGGGTTGAGCTTGTAATTTTCATTAAGCAAGCTATTGCTGTACGTAGAAGCTTCCTCTTGATTTTGATTGCGCTGGATAAGCATCAGCTCACTAATCGTTCTTGTATCGGGCTGTACGCCCAAACTATCTCTTATTTGATCCAGGACGTTGTAAAAATTTTCTACTTCGCGGGTATCTAATTCTGAGGATACTGAAGCTAGTGTTTGCTTAACTGCAAATGAAAATTGATATTCCTTATCGCTTACACTATTAATGATCCAGTAAATCTGGACCATTACGATTCCTGCAAGGGATACACTCATTAATCCGATAAGAAAATATAAAACTCGTTTTTGCACAAGACAAATCTAACATATAGAGAAAGTGTTAAAAACTCTTTAACCATATATTAACTTTGTGAAAATCGTAGAGGTAATTATTATTTTAACAAAACTTCATGAATACTCCATACAGATGCTGCTATTTGTTGAAGATCTTCATTTACTATGACAAAATCTGACAATTCCAGTCGTTGTCCTTCAGACCATTGATGACCAAGTCTAGATACTACTTCTGCTCTACTCGCAGTATCACGATCCATAACCCTTCTAATTCTTTCTTCTATACCAGCAGTTACTAAAACAACCTTATCACATAGAAGGTGACTGTTACTTTCAAACAAAACCGCAGCCTCATAGATAATATACGGAAAGTTTTGTTGGAGAATCCACTCCTTAAAATAGGCCCTAACTGCGGGATGCATAATTTTATTTAGTGATGTCAAAAGCATTTTATCGCTAAACACCTTTGAAGCAATATACTTTTTATTAGGCACTACTATTCCATTATCCTCTCGATCATAAGAATTCTTACCTAATAAATTAATGACAGCTTCGATAATTTGAGGGTCTGTAGCTAATATTTTTTTAGAAACATCATCTGCAATAAAAATAGGAATACCTAAATTTTCAAATTCACGGGCCACTGTAGATTTACCACTGCCTATTCCACCTGTAAGACCTACTATTTTCATTTATTTAATAGTTAAAACTTGTATTTGTTTCGGATTGATGCGATAAGAAATAATTTTGTCATTGCTTATTTCTATGGCAGGGATGACAGCTATGTTTAACTGCTCGATAAGGTCATAATTTATAAAAACACTAATATCTTGTGCTTTGATTTCATTAAAGTTAGCAACCGCTGTAGAATAAACAACTTGCACATTATCAGGTATCAACTTTACTTGCAGGTTTACAGGCACATTTAAAAGCCTTACAGGAATGTTTATTTTACCTTCAGTCATTTGGGTTGCTTCTACACGTAAGCTGAGTATTGGAGGCTCAAAATCTAACTCCCGATCAATTTCCTTCAAATCAATTTCTAATGTAGTTAAACTGTCCTTAATAAGGAGTTTTGAATCTCTAGTGATAACAAGCTCCTGAAGCGCATTTACTCTTACATCATTACCAGTAATGGTAACACTGTCTATTTGAAAATAAGGCTCTTTAACAGCAAGATAGTTCAAGGTGTAATCAAGAGCTACTTTATTTATAACAGGGACCTTCTTTGACTTGAATCTTTTAAACTCGATGGGAATATCTAGATCATCTGCACTTAATATTTCATAGGAAAGTGTATTAGATCTTTTGATGTTTTTGATGCTTCTCGTGGGATTAAAATACAATGTATCGTTACGTGAAAAAGTGTTTTCTTTAAAACCCAATTCCACTCGATGCCCAAATATTTTTTCCCAAATTAGGGTGAATCCGGTAGCACTTATCTCCACTGGCACATTTAGCTGCTTAGAACTATCATCCAAAGTGAGACTATTAGGTACGTTTATAAAACTGACATTAAAAATAACTTCTTCTTTATAAACATCTTTATACTTAGATATAAACCACAAGCTAGCAACTACCACTACTACAAGAAAGAAACCTATAATACGTTTGTATTTCATTTATTTAAAGAATAATTTAGGAAATGCAGTTCTCTCTTCCTGTTTTAAAATGGTGATTTTTATCCAAGATTTTAAAAACCCTGTTCCATAAGCGCAGAACTGAATTAGTGCTGCAAAAACAGATCTCAAGCCAATAGCAATTCCGTTTTTAATAGAGGAATGAATAAACAATATACTGAAATAAAGCAGATATAAACTTAAAAACAAAAGATTCCCTGAAATTGATAAAATTACTGCTACCAAAAAAAACAAACAAAATAAAGTAGGAAGCCAGTAAGTGATGCGCTTAGTACTGGGATGCCACTTGTTAAGAATCACTCTAACTTTTCCAAATTTATTTACTTGTTTATAAAATAACTTCCAAGAGATGCGTCTTTCATGATAAACATAAGCTTCCTTTATCAGTAAGGTATCGAATCCGAGTTGCCACAACCTGATCGTTAGGTCTGGATCTTCCCCTGGATGCATTTTTCCAAAGCCACTCGTTTGTTCAAAAGCTTTTTTACTCAATCCCATATTAAAACTTCTGGGTTGAAATTTACCTAATTTTTCACTACCTCCTCTAATTCCTCCAGTAGTAAGAAAGGAAGTCATGGAGTAGTCAATCGCTTTTTGAAGGCTACTAAAACTATCATGAGCCGCATCAGGACCTCCATAACAATCTACATAATGATGAGACAAATAGGCATCCACATTATTTAGATACTGTTCAGGTAAAACACAATCACTATCTAGAATAATAAAATAATTCCCTACAGCCTGCCTCATACCAAAATTCCTGGAGTCTCCAGGGCCAGAATTAGGCTTATAAAAATAGTTGATTGTTAAGCTTTCGCGAAAGCGAGAACAAATCATCTCACTACTCAAATCAGATCCG
>TARA_R110000751_G_scaffold176555_1_pt1 | contig 31167 bp, 26 predicted proteins | sample TARA_R110000751 | Tara Oceans TARA_R110000751 (sample SAMEA4398001) | marine metagenome | biome: Polar Biome; feature: [MES] marine water layer (ENVO:01000295) within the mesopelagic zone...; material: water (ENVO:00002006), including particulate matter (ENVO:01000060) such... | reverse complement strand
ATGGACCGCAATGGTCAACCCAATCATATCTGGGATGATCATAGAGCGACGAGACCAAGTCTTTATTGGTTTTTTCTCGCCTTTCTCCACTGCAGCCTCAACCTTCTTCAGCAAGTGTAGGTCTATGAATGGACCCTTCTTGAGAGAACGTGGCATGGTGAATCCTCGCTGTTACTTATTACGACGACGTACGATTAATTTATCAGTACGCTTGTTACTACGTGTTTTCTTGCCCTTAGTTGGAACGCCCCAAGGTGAAACAGGATGACGGCCACCAGAGGTACGACCTTCACCACCACCATGTGGGTGATCAACAGGGTTCATGGCTACACCACGTACAGTTGGGCGGATACCGCGCCATCTGTTCGCACCGGCTTTACCAAGTGAACGTAGCATGTGTTCTGCATTACCGATTTCACCAATGGTGGCACGGCAATCTGCTAATACTCGACGAACTTCACCAGAACGTAAACGAAGGGTTACATAACCTTCCGCGCGCGCTAGGATCTGTGCATAAGTACCTGCAGAACGAGCAATTTGGGCACCTTTACCAGGCTTCATTTCAATAGCGTGTACCGTAGTACCTACTGGAATGTTACGCATTGGTAAAGTATTACCTGCTTTAATCGGCGCATCAGAACCTGACTGGATTGCATCGCCTGCTTTAGCGCCTTTAGGAGCCAAAATATAACGACGTTCACCATCTGCATACAACACCAAACAGATGTTTGCAGAACGGTTTGGATCATATTCTAAACGTTCAATTTTGGCTGGGATGCCATCTTTGTTACGTTTAAAATCGATCACACGATAATGATGCTTGTGACCGCCACCAATATGACGCACGGTAATGCGACCATTGTTGTTACGACCACCAGATTTGCTGTTCTTTTCAAGCAAAGGTGCATAAGGTGCGCCTTTGTGTAAATCAGGGTTGGTTACCTGAACTACGTGACGACGACCAGGAGAAGTCGGTTTAGCTTTTAATAATGGCATATCTAATCCCCTTCTTAGCCTTCGCTGCCAGTAAAGTCGATGTCTTGACCTTCTTTAAGCACAACGTAAGCTTTTTTCCAGTCTTTACGCTTGCCAAATGATGCACCGTGACGTTTGGTTTTACCCTTCACGTTTAGGGTACGAACAGAATCAACTTCAACTTCGAACAATTTTTCAACTGCCGCTTTGATTTCTTCTTTGTTCGCATCTTTGACTACTTTCAAAACAACAGTGTTGTTTATCTCAGCAGATAGCGTTGCTTTTTCAGAAACATGTGGTGCTAATAGCACCTTAAGTAGACGCTCTTCATTTATCATGCTAGCGACTCCTCTAATTGTTTAACTGCATCAGCAGTCATCAATACTTTTTCGAATGCAATAAGACTTACTGGGTCAATACCCTGAACATCACGCACATCAACTTTATACAAGTTACGTGCAGACAAGAACAAGTTCTCATCAACTTCTGATGTCACAATAAGTACATCTTTAAGTTCAAGCTCTTTCAACTTAGAAATTAATTCCTTAGTTTTCGGAGTTTCAACTGCAAATTTTTCAACCACGATTAAACGTTCTTGACGTACCAATTCTGAAAGGATGCTTTGAATAGCACCACGGTACATCTTTTTGTTAACCTTTTGGCTGTGATCCTGTGGCTTTGCTGCGAAAGTTACACCACCAGAACGCCAGATAGGACTACGGATTGTACCAGCACGGGCACGACCAGTTCCTTTTTGACGCCAAGGTTTGGCACCACCACCGCGTACTTCAGAGCGTGTTTTTTGTGCTTTAGAACCCTGACGAGCTCCTGCACCGAATGCGACTACTACTTGGTGTACTAGTGCTTCGTTAAAATCACGTCCAAAGGTTGCTTCGGATACTTCAAGAGCGCTTTTTGCGTCTTTCAATACTAATTCCATCACTTAACTCCCCAGACGTTACGCTTTGATAGCAGCTTTGATAATGACATCGCCGCCAGGAGCACCGGGAACCGTACCTTTTACTAATAAAAGGTTGTTCTCAGTATCTACTCGCACTACGTCCAAAGACTGCATAGTTACGCGTTTGTTACCCATCTGACCGGCCATTTTCTTACCTTTGAAAACTTTACCAGGTGATTGGTTTTGACCAATCGAACCAGGTGCACGATGCGACAATGAGTTACCATGTGTGTTACGTTGATGGCTAAAGTTCCAGCGCTTAATTGCACCTTGGAAACCTTTACCTTTAGAAGTACCGACAACGTCAACCATTTTAGTTTCAGCAAAAATTTCAACAGTAATTTCACTGCCAACTTCTATGCCTTCACCTTCATTGTTGTCTAAACGGAACTCCCACAACCCACGACCCGCTTCCACGCCAGCTTTAGCAAAATGACCTGCTGCTGCTTTATTAACGCGGTTAGCTTTTTTGTCGCCAGCTGTTACTTGAAGCGCTTTGTACCCGTCGGTTTCTTCAGTGCGTAACTGAGTAACACGATTCGGGGTGGCTTCTATCACAGTCACAGGAATAGACACACCATCTTCAGTGAAGATGCGAGTCATACCTACTTTACGACCGATAAGACCAATCGCCATGTTAAAACCCTCTCTTGTTAGCCCAGGCTGATTTGAACATCAACACCGGCAGCCAAGTCCAATCTCATCAACGCATCTACTGTTTTATCAGTAGGTTCAATGATATCCACCAAACGTTTATGTGTACGAATTTCATACTGGTCACGTGCATCTTTATTTACGTGAGGTGAAGTAAGTACTGTGTAACGCTCTTTACGTGTAGGTAGAGGAATGGGACCGCTAACCTGAGCACCTGTACGTTTCGCAGTTTCAACGATTTCAGCCGTAGACTGATCGATCAACTTGTGATCAAACGCTTTCAAACGAATACGAATTCTTTGATTTGGCATCGATTAAGCTCCAACCGAAAGAACAAAAAAAATCACCCACACCATCAATATTATTGACAGGAGGATGCGTGTAAACTGCTGACCCCCAATTGGGGTCCTGTTTTAGTATCAACGTGCAACTTGATGCGAACATTTGTTGCTAGAGGTTAGCTAAAGTAGTGACAAGCACTAATTGACCTAGATAACCGCCCGTTAATCACGTCTCAACTAACAAGTTAGTAGGACAGTGGGCGCGCATTATACATACGAATAAGTAGATTGCAACCGCAAAAGCAATGAATGTGCTAAAACTCTATACAAAGATATAAATGCATCTATTTACTTTCGTTAAACGTATTACCTTCACCTACTATATTTTTAAATCAATATAATTAACGGATTCAATATGGAGCATGAACAACACTTGGTCTTACTGGCTAAAACAGCAGCAGGTGACCAACAAGCTTTTGCGAGCCTTTATGGCGCGACTAGCGCTCAACTTTATGCCATTAGCCTAAAGATGTTACGCAAAAAAGAATGGGCGGAGGATGCCGTTCAAGATGCCTATGTGAAAATTTGGCATAACGCTGACCAATATCAAACAGGCAAAGGTACAGTGCTCACTTGGATGATCAGTATTGCTCGATATCGAGCCCTTGATCTACTCAGATATTACAAAATTCGTAATGAGCAAGAACTGGATGATACAACTCAAACAGCGGACAACATACCGGCCACACCTAATAGCCAAGATAAAAAACAATTAGATATTTGTCTTGAACAATTAGAAAGTCAGCAGAAACAAGCCATTCATCTGGCTTTTTTTAAAGGGTTATCTCATCAAGAGGTGACTGAACATATTGATGCACCTTTGGGGTCAACAAAAAGTATGATCCGCCGAGGCATGCAGTTACTTAAGAGGTGCTTAGGAATATGAATTATCTCAATCAAGAGCGGCAGGATGCGTTAGCAGCAGAGTACGTACTTGGTACTCTGCGCGGAGCAGCGCGGAAGAGGTTCCAACAATTGTTGGTGCAATACCCTAGCCTGCGTGCCACTACAGATCGTTGGGAGCAGCATATCAACAACCTCGGTGAACAAGTGACACCAATCTCCCCTGATCCTATAGTGTGGCAAAAGGTGAAGCTAAGGTTAGCCTTTGATGATCCACGGAGTAACACTATTGTTATGGATAACATTGTGCCTATTAAAACCAAATCATCACGTAAATGGCAAACTTTCACAGGGCTCGCGTCTGCGGCCGCCATTGTGCTGGCAGTGTTGTTGATACAGGTAAAGGTTCCAATAACTCAAGTCCCAGTCGAACAGCTCAGTGTAATGCAAAATACTGATAACCAGCCAATGTGGTTAATTGAAGTAAGCCGCGACGTTTTGACCACTACCGCAACGATTAATGTCACCAAACGGGCACAAAATGATTACCAACTATGGATGCTAGCGGAAGATGGAAGGCCTCCTATATCATTAGGTCTGCTGCCACAATCTGGAGTAAGAACGCTCAATAAAGTAGATATTTATGATCGACTAGAAATAGTCGCACTAGCGGTTAGTCTTGAGCCTTTAGGCGGCTCCCCCAATGGCGCACCAACCGAGGTATTATTTGTTGCCGAATTAGCCATCTTATAAAAGGTTAATATTCATTTTTACTTAATTGCAAAGACTGGCTAAGCCAGTCTTTTTTATAGGCTGTAAAAAGGTGGCAAAACTAATTTAAAAAATTTGCATCCAGTTTACCTCCATGATCGTTTGGTTAAAAGACAATGACCAAACTTGGAGAAACATGTCATGAAAAAACAGTCAACTACCTTGATGCTGAGCATAATGGCTACAGCAATAATCGGCTCTAATGCGTTAGCATCCAGTCATAGAGAAGCACCAAACATCACGCGCTTTCCCACCTTAGATTCCACCGATTTTTATGCTTTCAACAGTTATGAAAACGGTCGTAGTGATTATGTCACTATGATTGCCAACTATATTCCATTGCAAGACCCCTACGGCGGACCTAACTATTATGCGATGGATCCTGCCGCAGTTTATAGCGTACATATAGATAATGACGGTGATGCAGTTGAAGACCTTACGTTTCAATTTCGTTTTGCTTCTGCGCTTCCCAATAATAATGCAGGTGCCACCTTAATGGTCGGCACGGCTGGTGAACAAGTTGAAGTGGGTGTACCTCTTAAAAATATTGGTCCGGTCACAGCAAGCAACGCAACTGCAGCGAACTTTGGCGAAACCTATACCATGACTTTGGTTGAAGGTGCTCAGCGCACAGGTACCGCAACAGCCATCCAAAACGCCGCCAACGCCACAACAACTTTTGGCAAACCACTGGATTACATTGGTAACAAAACATTTGGCGACACCTCAGCCTATGAGGTGTATGCAGATAGCTTTGTCTACAACTTTGCTTTACCAGGTTGTGACAGCATGGGTAAAGTCTTTGTTGGGCAACGTAAAGACCCTTTTGTAGTCAACCTAGGTAAAACTTTCGACTTGGTTAACTACGTGCCAGTTGAAGGAGACAGTACACCTGGCGCAGGTGATGCCGCAGGATTCCCTGGAGGCATTACTCAAACTTCGGATAACGATGTATTAGCAGATAAAAATGTCACATCCATTGCGGTTGAAATCCCCAAAGCCTGCATTACTGGAGATGGCAACGGTGTAGTAGGTGCGTGGACAACGGCTAGCCTTCCGCAAGCCCGCATTTTGAATCCTGATGCCAACTTTGCTGCAACGGAAGTGAATGGTGGTGCACTGACACAAGTCTCGCGTTTAGGTAGCCCTTTGGTCAACGAGCTAGTCATTGGTCTAGCGACTAAAGATACCTTTTCAGCTTCTCATCCTGCAGATGATGGCCAGTTTGCTGAATTTGTGACTCATCCTACACTGCCTGAATTGTTGAACATTTTATTTAAAGATGCGGTTAACACGACATTAGGGACCTCTCTTGAAACCTTAGCTCCAACTAATTTTCCTAGAACAGATTTAGTTGCTGCATTTTTAACAGGAGTTGAGGGCGTTAACCAGCTCGCCACTGTCACACCATCAGAAATGTTGCGTTTAAATACCGGCATTCCTGCCACTGTAGCAACACAACAGAGTGCCTTTGGTGTGGCTGGTGATGATTTAGCGGGTTTCCCTAATGGCCGACGTCCAGGTGATGATGTGGTTGATATTGCCTTACGTGTTGTCATGGGGGCGTTATGTTACGACATTCCTGTTGCTGGTACGCCCACCAACTTGGGCTTCTGTACACCTGAAGATGCAAGTGTGGGTAATGTCCCCTTTACCGATGGTGCGCCATTAGATTCGTCGATGATGATGACATCATTTCCGTATTTGGCGCCCCCTATTTCTGGTTCAGAATAAGGAGTGTGTAATGAAAACTTTTCTACTAAAAACTTCTGCAGCAGTAGTGATGGCCAGTGCTTTAGCAGCTTGCAATGATAACGACCATGAGCCCTATAAGGTCAATAGTCCGCCAACGGCCAACTCGACTAGCCTGACGACGCAGACTAACACCTCGATTATGGAAAGCGTGACTGGTAATGATAGTGATGGTGACATGCTGACCTATGCCATTGTCACTGCCCCAACGTCTGGCTCATTGAACTTTGACGCTTCAGGTAGTTTTACCTATCAGCCACCACAGGATCAAACCGGCATAGATAGTTTCGAGTTTAGTGTATCAGACGGCGTGAACGAGGCGGTTGTTGCCACAGTTGAGATTACTATTGAAACCTTAGCGGTCAGCTTTGGTGACTACAGTCGCCAAGCGTTTAATCAATTACCAGCTGATAAGCCGCTTAGCTTAAAAGGCAGAACCTTTATTCAGGATGTTGAAGATGAAGCTGCTTATGATGACCTGCTAATGGATAACTAAAACAATTTCCAACGCCACGGACGGCGTTTTTTAATCATTACGTTTAAGTAATCAAAATCTTAGCTGTCTGAGGCTCTATATGAAACAACACCATAGTTTAGCGATCCTACTGGGATTATTATTAATGACCTTAACCTTTGCTATCTTAGCAAAACCGAGCACTCCTCTAAATCCACAAACGGTTGTGGCGTCATGGGATGTCGAAAACAGTCACAAAAAAATAAATATGACTTTACCTGAGCGACTAGCAAAAGTGACTTGGCACATAGATCAGAGCCAATATCCTGGTCAAGAAAATAAGCACTATGGACGCGCTAGAGCATTGCTAAAACCTTTTATTTCCGATGACTACTTACAAAGTATTGACGAAACAATAGACAACAACCAACAAATCCAGCTTTTATATCTTTGGGCTCGTGTAATGCAACACCAACATCAATTTGCATTAGCAGAAAAAATTCTTAATCAAGCACAAAAGTTACAAAAACAATACAACACTAATGTCACGTTACTTAAAGCCAGTGTACAACTTGCTCAAGGAGACTTTGCTCAAGCTAAAAAAACTTGCGGAGAACTCATAGGCCAAGCCCAACTAGTCACTGCAGCTGCATGTACTTTAGAAGCCAGCGCTCAGTTACAGCAGCTACCCGAAAGTTATCAACAAATGACAGCACTGTTAAACAATCAGCGGACTTTTGCCGAGAACTCATTGAACAATTGGTTGTTACAAATCACTGCTGAAATGGCACTGCACCTTGATTTACCCAATGAAGCGCAACAATGGCTGGAAAAAGGATTGTCTGATAATAAAAATTTACACATTAAACCACTGAGTTTTACCGTGTTGTGGGCAGATGTGCAACTTGCGCTTGGTCAACCTCTAGCCGTATTAAGGCAATTGGGGAGTCTCGTTGACAAGGCGGGCTTTAAGGACGACGCCCTATTGAGCCGCCTAGCGATCGCAGAAACACATACAGCACAAACCCGCTGGCAGTCTTTATTTAAAAAGCGTGTGAATTTACGCATAGCCCGCAATGATGTCTATCATGCAGCTGATATAGCCCGTTATTACATTTACGTTCGCCCCAATGCTATTGAAGCTTTATACTGGGCCAGTTTAAATTGGCAACAAGCGAAACTTAACGATGACAAAATACTCCTAGAAAAAGCTAAAATAATGCAATCAGATCAGCTTTGAAACTTATGACATGTTATCAATTAGATACAAAGGAATTAAAAATAATGAAGCACCTCAACAAAGCCAGGGTAGTTAAGGCTTTTCTTCGTTACTTCACCGCTGCCATTTTAATTTGTCTAACAAGTCATGCAAGTGCCCATCAAATGAGTACTGGTTATCTCAATCTCGATACCTCAGATAAGCAAGTCAATAAAGGACAAATTCAACTGAGATGGTTCGACCTCGATAATATTATAGGGTTAGACGCCAATACCGATGGCCAATTATTATGGGGTGAAGTCCAGCAACGACAAAGTGCAATCATCCGCTTTTTAAAGCAGCATTTAATCTTTGTCGCAATGAACCAACCTTGTGAATTAAGTTTTTCTCCACAACTACAAATGACTGAACATTTTAATGAAGGTTATTTAGCTGCGGATTTCAGTTGGTCTTGTCCAAATGACTCATCACAATTAACCGTCAATTATAGCGGTGTTTTTCAACAAGATAGTGATCATAAATTGCTTATCAATGCCGAAGGAAACACCAGTTACTCAAGCGGAGTGATTGAAAATAGCGACGATAGTTTTGTAATCGATTTAACGCAAACCAGTGCTTGGCAAACTTTTACACTATATGTTTACCAAGGTGTGTTGCATATTTTTATGGGAATAGATCATATTTTGTTTCTCATCGCCTTATTATTAACCTGCGCCTTAAGTCGAGAAAATAAGCAATGGTCGGTAGCACTCAACAACAAAAGTGTATTTAAAAACGCAGCGTGGATAGTTACGGCTTTTACTCTGGCCCACTCACTTACGCTGACTGCCACAGCAATGGAATTAATCACACCTAATAGTAGATGGGTGGAATTAGGCATTGCCATTTCAGTATTATTGACGGCCTTAAATAATATTTGGCCAATTATTCTCAGACTTGGTTGGATTACTTTCGCATTTGGTTTATTGCACGGCATGGGCTTTGCGGGTGTATTAGGTGAGTTAGGCTTAGCCAAAGATCAAAAGTTATTGTCGGTTCTCTCTTTTAATTTGGGTGTCGAATTCGGGCAACTTATGATTTTGGTAGTGGTGTTACCCCTACTAATATTAGTCAGTAAAAGAAGCTGGTATCAGCAATATGGTGTCAAAGTTGGCTCAGGATTGATTGCACTCATTGCACTAAGCTGGAGTATTCAACGCTTTTGAAATATTCATCCAAAAGCAATTTAGTGTAAAGGTTTGCATGCTATAGGTGAGAATACAGTAGAAGTAGTTTGCTGTAAGACATTGCTCAGTTATAGTAAGTGCTTATATACGTAGAAGAAAAACAGCGAAACGCACACTGAACTAAATATATGAATTCTGACGTTAACCAAAATCATCTCGACCGCATTAACCAGCTACTTAAAACGTATCCATCGCTTATGGATGCTTATCATAAGCTAGAACCCTTTGTTTTGGGCTTATTTGATGCTGAGCGCATGAGTATTTTTCAGCGTCGCCGCCAACATCAAGACTTAGTCGCACGCTTTAAAACCGGCAAAGAAACCCGCGAAATCAAAGTGCCTATTAGCCCAATGTCGATTGCGGGATATGTGGCTCTGAGTCAATTACCCCTGATTATTAACGACCCATATAATAAGGAAGAACTAGCCAGTATTCATAAACGTCTAAATTTCGCCGATAAATTCGACAAAGGCTCAACCTTTAAAACTCGTAATATTATCTGTATTCCGATTCTCGATTCTGGCGTATTGATGGGTGTAATGCAGATCATCAATAAAAAAGATGCGGCCTTTACTGAAGATGACCTTGCCCTTGCCAACGCCATCGCAGAAATCATGGGGAAAAAGTTTCGTTACGAATTAGGTGGAACCAGTCAACCTTTTGATTATTTGGTGCACCGCAATCTTATTGCTGAAAAAGAATTAAAAAAACTTCAAGAAACAAGTCATGACAACCGCCAGTTAGTACAGCGCCTAACGTCTGAGCACAGAGTACCTGAAGACGACTTAGGTAACGCGCTATCCGTACACTTCCAAGTGCCATATTTAGCCTATTTACCAGATAAGTATCATCTGTTTCAAAGTGACAGTAAGCTAAATTTATCTTATTTGAAGCGGAATTTTGTAGCCGTTTTAGCTGACGTAAAAGACAACCCTATAGTGTTGATGTCTGAGCCCAATAACGCCACTTTGTTAATGGAAATTGAAAGTGCGTTAGGGATAGACAGTTACGAAATATCCGTTAGTTTACCTAACATTATTCTGCAATATTTAGGCGAGGCTGCAGGGGGTGGAGCGGGTCCAGGTGCAATGGATGAGATCCTTGATGAAATCGGTACCAGTGCAGATGAGTTAGACGAACAAGCTGATGAAATGTCAGACGACGCACCTGCTGTTGTTAGGCTAGTAAGTAGAGTATTACACGATGCCAAACGCCTAAACGCATCTGATATCCACGTCGATCCTGAAAAAAATGCCCCCACTCGAGTACGTATGCGTATTGACGGGGTATGTAGAGATGTCACCCAAGTGCCGGCATCGCACCATAGTGCGGTAATTGCCCGTATTAAAATCATGTCAAATCTAAACATTGCTGAAAAGCGTGTGCCCCAAGATGGCAAACTGTCTTTTAGAATGTCAGGTCAGTTAATTGAAGTGCGTGTGGCCACCATCCCGACCATAGCAGGCGAAGGCGTAGTTATGCGGATTTTGGCTGCAGGTGGTGCCATGCCGCTGAGTAAACTCAATTTATCACCTCGCAATCATGAAAAAATTCTTGAGCTGGTACAAAAGCCACATGGCATTATGCTAGTAGTAGGGCCTACTGGTTCGGGTAAAACAACCACCTTGCATGCAGTACTAGGCCATATTAATACACCAGAAAAGAAAATATGGACCGCGGAAGACCCTGTAGAAATCACCCAGCCCGGCTTACAACAAGTGCAAGTCAGTGCCAAGATTGGTTTTACTTTCGCCAATGCGTTAAGAGCGTTTTTACGTGCCGACCCTGACATAATACTGATTGGTGAAATGCGTGATAAAGAAACTGCACATGCCGGTATTGAGGCGTCACTGACTGGGCACTTAGTGTTTTCTACACTGCATACCAACTCTGCTCCAGAAACGATTTCTCGTTTATTGGACTTGGGCCTTGATCCAGTCAACTTTTCTGATGCCTGTGTGGGTATTTTAGCACAGCGTCTAATCCGAACCATCTGCCCGAATTGCAAGGAGAAATACCCTGCAAGCGAAACTGACCTCGCATTTATTAGGCGTCAATATGGCGAAGAATATATCGCAGAGCTAAACCTGCCTGAACCGTTAATGCTTTTCAGAGGCAAAGGATGTGAAGAATGCGGAGATACAGGTTATAGAGGTAGAACCGGGGTACATGAATTGTTATCCATGACCGGAGAATTACGCTCTTTAGTATACAAAGAGGCCTCAGTTCACGAAATGAAAGCCCAAGCCATGAAGGATGGAATGCGCACACTAACCCAAGATGGCATTCTAAAAGTGCTCAAAGGTGATACAGATATTCCCCAAATTCAAATTATCAGCGGCACCAGTTAACTATTTGTTTCGCCAAAAGTGCACTGCTATTGATCCTGGGGCATCCTTAGTTTCTGACTTATTTTATTCAAACATTTAGAATAATTGCTTAGGATTTGATGGTTTACTGTGTTGATTGCGATACACCATAACACAATCAGTTTTAAGCATTTTCGAGCACCTGTATTGTAGATATTAACCAAAATGATATGGTGTTTAATGTCAGCCCCCAATTTTTCAACATCAATATAAAACAACTACAAAATCAATAAGAAGCTAGGGAATTCACTATGTTACCTATTAATAAAAATTTGCTGCGAGCAGCGGGTTTAAGCACTGCATTATGTTTTTCATCTTTGACATTTAGCCAAACTGAACAAGATGAAGAGCAAAAATCAACCGAACAAGAGCCGCAACATCAAGATTGGGACGTACTCAACCCTCCCCTTGATTTAGCCACTGTTTCTATCAATACAAACAACACCACTTGGTCTAGCCTAGATATCACCCCCGATGGCAAAAGTATGGTGTTTGATATGCTTGGCGATATTTATATCACTGATATAAATGGTGGCAAGGCCAAAGCACTCACACAAGATTTTGCCTGGAATATTCACCCTGCAGTTAGCCCAAATGGAGAAAAAATAGCCTTTATCTCTGATCGAGATGGACTATCTAACCTTTGGGTGATGAATCAAGACGGCACTCACTTAAAACAGCTCAGTACAGAAAAAAACAATCTGATCCATTCACCTAAATGGAGCCCCGATGGCCAATACATAGCAGTGAGTAAAGGGATCATGTCGAGTCGCAGTATTCCAGCCGGTGAAATTTGGCTATATCACCATTCTGGCGGTGACGGCCTAGCCATTAAAAAGCGCGTAAACGGTAAAAAAGATCAAAAAAATATTGCCGACCCCGCTTTTTCACCAGACGGAAAATATCTGTACTTTACTCAGGATGTCACTGGCGGCAGCACTTTTAGTTACAACCGCGATCCGTTAAAAGGCATTTTTGCCATTACCCGTTACGAATTAGCAACAGGTGAAGAGGAACGTTTTGTTAGTGGAACAGGCGGTTCAGTAGTACCTACCCCATCACCAGATGGCAAACATTTAGCCTTTATTCGCAGAGTAAAAGAAAAAACCGCGCTTTTTGTCAAAGATTTAACCACAGGCTTGGAAACCGCGTTATATCTGGACTTAGAAAGGGACATGCAAGAAGGTTTTGGCTCTGAAGGTTATTTCGCCTATTTTGATTGGACTCCTGACTCTAAAAACATTGTATTTTGGACAGGCGGTAAGTTTCATAAACTAACTATCAAAGATCAATCTGTGGCCACCATCCCGGTAACTGTTAATGCCGAATTAAAGTATGCCGATGCGGTTCGTTTTGATGTAGATGTGGCGCCAGACAACTTTGCTATTAAAATGACCCGCTGGGCACAAAAATCCCCCGATGGAAAATCAGTGTTATTTCAGGCTTTGGGCAAACTTTATGTAAAAGATCTCAAAAGCGGAAAAACCTCACGCCTAACTAAACAAAACGAGCATGATGAACTGTATCCCCGTTATTCAAATGACGGCAAATATATTGTGTATACCACTTGGCATGATCAAGCACTAGGTTCAGTGAGGATCATCAAGGCCCGAGGCGGCAAAGGTAAAAAATTAACTAAAACACCTGGTCACTATATTGAGCCAAGTTTCTCAACTGACGGCAAGTTAGTGGTGTATGACAAAGTCACAGGAGGTTATTTACTAAGCCCAGAATATTCAGTCGAACCTGGCATCTATGTCGCACAGGTTAAAAGTGGCGAGTCCAAGCGTATTGCCAAGTCTGGCTCAGCGCCGCACTTTGCCGGTGACAATCAACGCATTTATCTGACCACGTCAGTTAAAGGTAGTGATTACGCAGAATCCCAATTAATCAGTGTAGATTTAAATGGAGAAGATAAACGAGAGCATTTATATGGCGCCGACAAAGTCACTGAATATCGTTTATCTCACGACAAAAAGTGGGTCGCTTTTGTACATCAATACAATGCTTATGTGGCCCCTTTTGTGGAAACAGGAAAGCGAGTCAGTATTGGTCCTAAGATGTCTACTTTGCCGGTGAAAAAAATATCAAGTCGCGCCGGTGAGTATCTAACATGGAGCGCCGATAACCAATTTGTTAGTTGGTATCACGGTGCCACTTTTTATGAGCGAGAATTAAAAGACGCATTTGCTTTTTTAAGCGGCGCTCCAGAGGAACTCCCAGACCCAGTCAGTGAAGGCATTGACTTATCTTTCCAACAAAAAACCGACAAACCTACAGGTTACAAAGCCTTAATTGGTGGAACTGTGGTCACCATGCGCGATGCCAATAGGCAGCGAGAAGTGATTGAAAATGGCGTGGTCTTAATCAAGGACAATAAAATTGTCGAAGTAGGAAAATATGGCGAAGTAACTATTCCTGATGAAGCATTACTCATCGATACTAAAGGTAAAACTATATTGCCTGGGCTAATTGACGCTCACGCCCATGGCTCACAAGGCAGCAATGAAATCATACCCCAGCAAAACTGGAGTATGTATTCTAATCTCGCTTTTGGTGTGACTACTATTCACGATCCCTCAAACGACACCACCGAGATATTCTCAGCGGCGGAGTTACAAAAAGCCGGCAAAATTCTGGCTCCAAGAATTTATTCCACCGGCACCATTTTGTATGGTGCAGAAGGTCTAGGATATAAAGCCATAATTAATAGTTATGAAGACGCCTTATTCCACATGCAACGCTTAAAAGACACGGGGGCGATATCTGTCAAAAGTTATAATCAACCTAGACGTGATACTCGTCAGCAAGTATTAGCTGCAGCTAAGGAATTAGGTATGATGGTTGTCCCAGAAGGTGGCGGCAAGTTCCAGCAAAATATCTCGATGTTAGTAGACGGTCATACTGGCCTTGAACACTCGCTGCCCATTGCCAAAGGTTATGATGATTTGACTGCTTTGTGGTCAGCCACAAAATTTGGCTACACCCCAACATTTGTGGTTTCTTACGGCGGCATGATGGGCGAAGAATACTTTTACGACAGAACCGAAGTATGGAAAAACCCTCGTTTAATGCGTTATACACCGAGCTTTTTGGTAGACAAACGGTCAATAAGACGCCCCACTGCACCAGATAATCAATATAACCATGTATCAGTTGCAGAGTATGCCAAAACCCTACGAGACAAAGGTGTGAGTGTGCACATAGGTGCCCATGGTCAACGAGAAGGATTGGCCTCTCACTGGGAATTATGGATAATGAATCAAGGCGGATTCACGCCTTGGGAAGCATTGAGAGGCGGTACAATCGACGGCGCGACCCACTTGGGAATGAACAAACAAATAGGCAGTATTGAAGTGGGTAAAATAGCCGACTTGATGGTTGTCGAAGGTGATGTACTCAGTGATATTCGTCGTAGCGAATATGTTGAATACACTGTGTTAAATGGCCGTGTTTATGAAGCTGCAACTATGAATGAAGTGGGCAATAAAAAACAACGTCAGCCGTTTTTCTTTGAAAACAACAATCAGTTGTTTATGCCCAAAGAGACACAACAAGCCATAGACGCTAAGGCACAGAAGCATCATTGGGTGCATTAATTTCTCTAAAATGCCTTAACAACGTTTTGTTAAGGCATAGTGTTTAAATAACCTTACTTAAAAGATAAGAAGCGCTAAATATGAAAAAACACTTAGTTTGGGATATTCCAGTTAGACTCTTTCACTGGTTATTGGTGCTCTGTTTGTTAGGGCAATGGTTAACGGCTGAAGTGCTGGAAGATGCCATGGATATCCATTTTTATATTGGATACTTTACCTTAGGGCTAATAATTTTCAGGCTAATATGGGGATTTGTTGGCACTAAATACGCCAAGTTTAACAGTTTTATTTCAGGCCCAAAGGTCATGCTGGCCTACATACGTAACATTAGAACTAAACAACAACCCTTGAGTATTGGTCATAACTCTGTGGGCGGGCTACTATTACCAGCGGTACTAATTTTAGTGGGCTTACAGGCCATCAGTGGTTTATTTACTTCAGACGACATTGTCTATTCTGGCCCCTATTACGACAGTGCTAACGCCGATTTACAGCAATGGATGCAGTGGTTACACCATAATATTTTTGATGTCCTGTTGGGCATCATTGGTTTACATTTGCTAGCTATTGGATGGTATTTAATTTTTCTTAAACACAATCTTATCAAGCCAATGTTAGATGGCAAAAAAGCGGTCGCTTTAAAAGACGGGATCACCCATTCGCAACTTCTTAAAGCAATAGTGATAATATGCTTAGTGGCGATATTTGTTTATTGGTTGGTAGAAATAAATCCGCCTCCAATAGAAGACGGATATTACTATTAAATCTAGATCCCGGGGCAGAACTACTGGGATCTAGGTTAAAGTTTAATCTTCTTTATAGTTATCGTGACAACCTTTACAACTTTTGAATACTTGCCCAATAGCGGGTTTATATTGAGAAGTATCACCGGCTTTAGCGACCTTATTCAAATTGCTTGCGGCAGCTGTCAAAGCACTTATTTTGTCTTTGAAGTCGGCTTGGTTTTCCCAAACTTTATCCAAAGCCGCAGTTTCAACATCAAAGCCAGTTGTATTGGTAGCAAAATAGTCTTCCAACATCAAAGACAATTGTTCAATACGCAATGCGTTAGTTTGCATTGTTGTTGCGTCAAAAGGGATAGCACCTTTATTCATGGCTCCTAAAGCACCCACGTTACTTTTTACAAGAGTAAAAATCGCTTGTCTAAACTCAGTGACATCTTTCGCTTGTTTGGCCGATTTGGCGGGCTCTGCTAATACAGAAAATGTACTTAACATAGCCGAGCCTATCATTATTGCTATTGCCTTTTTCATCATATTGCCTTCTCCAATAGTTAACGTTGATTTAATATAGAACGATGATAACTGTTTTTGCTTTTGTATTCTTACTATTTAAAAACAACTCTTTTGCATACGATTATTTTATCTCAAATCGTAACTGTTCCCTTCTGACATACCGTGCAAATAGTGTAATTTACCATTGTGATTGTGCTGGCTCACAGATAAATATATAAGTGAATCGGCAACCACCTGAATAGGATGATTTGAACCGCTGAATTCGGTACCTGCCGCATCCACTGTGCTGTCCTTAACTTTCAAGGCTGTTTCGCCATGTACACGCACATTAGTCATAGTGACAAACGAATTATTCACTTCCATAGTCAAACTATCTGATTCAACATCAACCTGCTGCATTGTGACATCCGAGTTTTCAATATAAATCTGCTCAGCAGAGAGGTCAGTTAAGGTAATATATTGACAGCCACTAATATAAACAAAAGCATAATGCCCACTGTAAGACCGATCATTTTGGTTGTTGCACGTCAGAGTAGGTAATGGTTCACTTTTTACATAGTGTGAGTCTTTGTGCTTTTTAGGTGGGTTATTTAACGCGTAGTTCAATTTCAGCATAAATTCAGTGGGTTGATCTTTCATTGGCACATGCCCTGCCTCTTGGATAACATGCAACTCAGCATTAGCAATGTGATGCTGCAATAACTCTCCCGTTCGTAGTGGTGCCACTCGGTCGTATTCGCCCCAAATTATGTGGGTAGGTATCAAAAGCTTATCTATTGCCTGAGAAAAATTTTCATTAATGAGTCCAATGGCTGCATTTAACGTGGGACGATCTTTATAAACATATTTTTGCGCATAATCATTTTGTAGCAATACTAGTGTGGGGTCCGGCAACTTATCTAATTGATTAAGCACTGAGCCACTGACTCGATTAATAAAACGATTAAATCTGCTTACCGCCGTATCAACAATATTAAAGCGCTGTTGATATTTTGCTAGCCACTCATAACGATCAGGCATTTCAGTCATATGCCGCACAAATACTGAGCGCTGCAACACCCCTGCGGTATCGACCATAACAAGGCGTTCAACCATGTCGGGAAACTCTGACGCAAAACGTAAACTGATTGCCCCTCCCATAGAATGACCTACAACTGTCACTTTTTGTGATGAAAACTGCGGAATCAGCCATTTAAGTAGTTGTGCATAACGTTGAGGTGCAAGTTGTAATGAAGTGGGATCCGACTCACCAAAACCTGGCAAATCTAAGGCGATGATATGATAGTCAGACTCAAGTTGCGGAATAATATCCACCCAATCCCGCAAACCACTATAACCAAGACCATGTACTAAAATAATGGCTTTTTTGTGTTTTTGCCCCGTGTCGATGACGTGTACTACACCACCAAAGATAGGTTCATTTATTCGCGACTGTTGCCAATGTGAAGGCAGAGGCGCTAGGGTTTGTTGTACAACGCCATCGTTATCTATTTTTTCTTGGGCATAGCTATTCATGGCAACAAAACAGCAAAAAAACACAATTTTAAAATAGCCCATAGCGACAGTGTTATCAGTTGCACAATAGATGACTTTTAAATTAAAGATGAGTTAGTATCATGTCAAGTTAAGCAATTGTTAATCACCTCAGAGATTGACTGCAACCATATACAAGATTGGGCGCATGAGACTAATAGACATAGATGTGAATTGATCTTGAAAACACTGTAGAGATGGGACGTATTTAATGGCAGACAATAATTTAGAAAACTCTTTCGCTACATTGAAACAAACCATCCCACTATTGTTGAAACATAAAATTTCTGCCATTCCTACCAATTATGCACTTTGGTACACCTATGTTTCTAATGACTCCCCTGAGCTAAAAACAGCAATTGATTATGTATTAGATAACAAATTACAATTTTCTGAGGCAAAAACCAAAGAACTTTATCGCAGTTATCTAGCTGAAACTGAAGAGGTCTCGGCCTGGGAATTACGCCAATCGGTGGAAGCTATGTTGATTGAGTTATCGCAATCGTTACAAGACACTCACTCAGAAACCACTAGTTTTAAAGAAACCATGGACACTTGTGTTGATGACCTCGCTAAAGTTGAAAAAGAAGGACTGTCAGTAAAAGAAGTGATGGCCTTAGTTCGCAATTTGGTCAAAGACACTCAAAATATCAGACGTAGTACCATCAGTTTTAGCGCAGCCCTAAAAGACGCACAAAAAGAAATAGAAGCACTTAGAGGCCAGCTTGAAAAAAGCCAACAAGAGGCATTATATGATGGGCTAACGGGGTTATGTAACCGCCGTTATTTCGACGAAGAACTGGCTACTCAGTCTTTACAGCCCAATTTATGTTTACTGTTGGTTGATCTTGATCACTTCAAAAAAATCAATGACAACTATGGACATGTCATGGGTGACTTGGTGTTAAAAGCAACCGCAAAAAAACTTCAGGCTAGCTGCAGAGATGGTGCGCAAGCATTTCGTTTTGGTGGTGAGGAATTCGCTATTATTGTGCCCAACTCAAATCTGGCCAAAGCGCGAAGCATGGCCGAATCGATGCGTAAAGCTATTGAAAAAATTGCAGTGAAAGACAAACGTAGCGGCGAGATATTGGGCGACATCGCGGCCTCAATTGGTGTTGCTGAACTCACAAAAGGCATGAACCCTCTCGCACTTATTGAGAATGCCGACAAACAACTCTATGAAGCCAAACGATTAGGCCGTAATCGTGTTATGCCTATGGCGTAACACAGCAAAGCGTTGCCGGCATCAGAAATATCCTAAGCCCAGCCGTTTCATGGGCTAAGTACTGTTTACAGCACCATGTTTTCCCCTTCGTAAGCCCCCAAAAAAGAAGCTAATTCTATTTAGCTGATTTTTATATAAAAGAAAAACAACATCAATTCAAAATTTCTTGTATAATCCCGCGCAAATTTTACTCAGACTGAAGTTGGAACAATGACAGATTTAGCAAAGTACAGAAACATAGGTATTTTTGCCCACGTTGACGCGGGTAAAACAACTACAACAGAACGAATCCTTAAATTGACTGGTCAAATTCATAAGACCGGTGAAGTACATGACGGTGAATCTACTACCGATTTCATGGAACAAGAAGCCGAGCGCGGTATTACTATCCAATCAGCAGCGGTAAGCTGTTTTTGGAAAGATCACCGTTTCAACGTAATCGATACTCCTGGGCACGTTGACTTCACAGTTGAAGTGTACCGTTCACTAAAAGTATTGGACGGCGGTATCGGTGTATTCTGTGGTTCTGGTGGGGTTGAACCTCAATCAGAAACTAACTGGCGTTATGCGAATGACTCAGAAGTAGCACGTATTATCTTCGTTAATAAATTAGACCGTATGGGTGCTGATTTTTACCGAGTAGTCGATCAAACTAAAAAAGTACTTGCTGCTAACCCACTAATCATGGTTCTGCCTATCGGTATTGAAGATGACTTTATTGGTGTAGTTGATCTACTTACTCGTCAAGCTTACGTGTGGGATGACACTGGTCTTCCAGAAAACTACGAAATCAAAGATGTTCCTGCGGACATGGTTGATAAAGTTGAAGAATATCGTGAAATGTTAATCGAAAGTGCTGTTGAGCAAGACGATGACTTAATGATGGCTTACATGGAAGGTGAAGAACCTTCTATTGAAGACATTAAACGTTGTATCCGTAAAGGTACGCGTACTATGGACTTCTTCCCAACATACTGTGGTTCAGCCTTCAAAAACAAAGGCATGCAATTAATTCTTGATGCCGTAGTTGACTACTTACCTTCACCTACAGAAGTTGATCCACAACCTCTTACAGATGAAGAAGGCGAGCCAAATGGTGAATACGCAATTGTATCTGCAGATGAAACGTTTAAAGCGTTAGCCTTTAAAATCACAGATGACCGTTTTGGTTCACTAACCTTCGTACGTATTTACTCAGGTAAATTGACGAAAGGCGATACCATCATGAATGCTGCAACAGGTAAAACTGAACGTGTTGGCCGTATGTGTGAAATGCAAGCAGATGACCGTAAAGAACTTAGTTCAGCGCAAGCTGGTGATATCATCGCGATTGTTGGTATGAAAGGTAACGTGCAAACTGGTCACACTTTATGTGATCCAAAACACCCAATCATTCTTGAAGCAATGGTATTCCCTGAGCCAGTAATCTCTATCTCTGTTACACCAAAAGATAAAGGGTCAACTGAGAAAATGGGTATCGCTATTGGTAAAATGGTGGCAGAAGATCCTACTTTCCGTGTTGAAACTGACCAAGATTCAGGTGAAACCATCCTATCTGGTATGGGTGAACTTCACTTAGATATCAAAGTAGATATTCTTAAGCGTACTTATGGCGTTGAATTAACAGTAGGTGAGCCTCAAGTTGCTTACCGTGAAACTATCACTCAAGAAGTTGAAGATTCTTATACCCATAAGAAACAATCTGGTGGTTCTGGTCAATTCGGTAAAATTGATTACCGCATCAAGCCTGGTCAACCAAATACAGGCTTCACGTTCAACTCTGTGGTTGTTGGCGGTAACGTACCTAAAGAATTCTTCCCAGCGATCGAGAAAGGCTTTAAAGGCATGATGGATACTGGTGTGCTAGCTGGTTTCCCAGTACTAGACGTTGAAGTTGAATTATTCGACGGTGGCTTCCACGCAGTAGATTCATCAGCTGTTGCTTTTGAAATCGCAGCTAAAGGCGCTTTCCGTCAATCGATTCCTAAGGCTGGTCCTCAGTTAATAGAACCTATCATGAAAGTTGACGTGTTTACGCCTGACGATCACGTTGGTGACGTAATTGGTGACTTAAACCGTCGTCGTGGCATGATCAAAGATCAAGAGCCTAGTGCCACAGGCGTTCGAGTTAAAGCTGACATCCCTCTTTCAGAAATGTTCGGTTATATCGGAAGTCTACGTACTATGACGTCTGGTCGTGGTCAGTTCTCTATGGAATTCTCACATTACAATCCTTGTCCACAAAACGTGTCTGAGAAAGTAATTGCAGAAACCAAAGAACGTAACGCAGCTAAGAAGTAATTTCTTTAAATAATTTAAAAAGCCCCATTAATCCAAATTAATGGGGCTTTTTTGATCTTATCTACCCTTTCAGGCTTGAATACTGCGGCTTAGAACCATATTGTACTACTAGCAATTTAATAAACCGTAGCACAAGTAAATCTGCTCTTTATGATTTTTTAATTAATAGGTCAGTTTAACTACACCCATTAATCCCCACCCAAATATAGGAAAAATACATGAAATTAAACACTCTTGCTTTTTTGACGGCATCTTCTTTATTTCTAGCTGCCTGTGGCAATGACAAAACAGCAACACCAGAATCTAAAACAGCAGAAGTGCCAGAAGCAACAGATCTCCCGTTAAACAGCCTTGAACAAAAACTGAGTTATATAGTAGGTACAAACTTAGCTGGCCAATTTCAACGTGATGAACTTTCTTTAGATCTCGATGCCTTCATTTTGGCCGTCAATGATGTGGCATCTGGCTCAGAATCACGCTTAACTCAAGAACAAATTCAAGAAGCGGTTGCAACTGTTCAGCAACAAGCTCAAGAAAAGCAACTACTTGCACAACAACAAGCAAGTGCCAAAAACGTAGCCGAAGGCCTAGCTTACCTTGAAGCTAACGCGAAGAAAGAAGGCGTAGTAGTAACAGAAAGCGGTTTGCAATATAAAGAAATCGTAGCTGGTGACGGCGAAATGCCAACTTCTGATAAAACAGTTGTTGTACATTACACAGGCACATTGACTGACGGCACTGAATTCGATAGTTCTTACAAAAGAGGTGAGCCAGCTGAATTCCCAGTAACGGGAGTGATTAAAGGTTGGGTAGAAGCGCTACAATTAATGAATGTGGGTGATAAATTTGAACTAGCGATCCCTTCAGATTTAGCTTACGGTGCTAAAGGTAGCGGTCAAACTATTGGACCTGATGCCACTTTGTTATTTGAAGTTGAACTGCTTGAAATAAAATAATAAGTTAATAGAAGCCTTGTGATGATCATTGCAAGGCTTCCATTCTAGTTAACTAAGATCATCCCTCATTTTTAAAATCCTAGACAGCACTCTAGGTTATCAACTGAGCTATCTATTTCACCAAAGAGTGGTCCTGTAACTGAGCTGCAATATCAGTTTTTGGGAGGAATTATAACTTTTATTATAGTGATTTCTGGTTGACCATTAGGGTAGTTGGGCAAAGGTTTTGAATCCCAACTTTTAGTACTCTTTTCTAGAATCGTAAACTTTATTTGGCCTTGTTTACTGGTATCCATTGTCTTACTGTAAGTTGCTGTAGCAAACAAACTGCTTATCAATAAAAAGAAACAACAGGGAGTAAGCTTCATATCTGAGCTAACCCTCCGTCAACTTGTAGGTCTGCTCCGGTAATAAAACTCGCTTCGTCTGAGCAAATGAAATAAATCGAATTAGCTATTTCCATAGGTGTGGCAAGACGTCCAAGAGGCGTTGTGGCTTCAACTTGTTTGACGATTGCCTGTAAAGCATTTTTTTCAAATCCAAACTTCTCTAAAATAGGAGTTTCGGTAACACCAGGAGATACACAATTGACCCGTATTCCTTTTTTACCGAGCTCTTCTGCGAAAGCACGAGTTAATGAACGGACAGCGGCCTTAGTTGCGCCGTATACAGCCCATGAACCATTACCGCGTTTCGATTGAATTGACCCTATAAGAACAATAGAAGCTGTAATAGATAACAAAGGTATCGATTTTTGAACGGTGAAAAATAACCCTTTCACGTTAATATTGAATGAATTATCGAAGCTCTCCTCAGTAACCGTCAATAAATCTTCGGCAAGCGCAACACCTGCGTTGGCAATCAAGATATCAATCTTAGTATTCAAACAAGACATCTCATCATAAACCGCGTTCAACTCGTGCAGCTTAGTCACATCGCACTGATGCACATGTAAAGTATCAGAGTATTCGCCATGTAGTGTGTTTAAAACCCCTACGTTTCGCGATATCGCAAATACATTGTGGCCTAGAGATAAATATTTTTTAGTTGTTTCCAATCCAATACCCGAATTGGCACCAGTGATAACTATATTAAGTTGTCGCATTGTTATTCCAATATTCCTGTTTAAAACACGAATATATACAACTTGCCTATGCTTGTATTTGATATACTGAAACTTTTCCAATATAACGGAATTCACAAATAATATGACACAAAACATCAAAGACAAATTTGAGTATATTGGCGTTTTTATTCGTAACTACAGGCAGGCAAATGGCTTAAGTCTAGAAAATTTAGCTAACTTATCTGGGGTGAGCCGTTCAATGATTTCGCAAATCGAATCCTCATCGACCAGTCCAACACTGATGGTGTTGCAAAAACTAGCCTCTGCCATGGAAATTGACCTACGGGATTTGGTCCAGCCTCCAGATCAAGGCGAGTCCATATCCGTCGCCGTTGCAAACGAATCGAATCTAATTAGCAAAGCGGATAGCCCTTTTGTTTGCCACCTTATGCGCAAGTACCAAAAACAGACATGCACAGAAATTTATCATTTTTATTTTCGGTTCTCTGGAAAAACGGCTTTTGGTGCTAACATCAAAGGCTCCACAAAAAGTATTTGGTTAGAATCAGGGACGTTAATGCTGCATTTATCATCAAAAAAAATATTGATTAAAGAGAAAGAGCTTATTAGCTTTGCTGCGAGTACTCCCCACAGGTTTGAAAGTGAATTAAAAAGCGGACTAGCGAAAGGTACTTTTTTTGTGGTTTATTAACGAAAAAATTAAAGGTCTGGTACTACTATTAAAACTCATTATTCAGACAACTGGCCATGACACAATCCCAATCAAACCATCAACTACTTAGTTAACATCGCGGCCTAGTAGGACGGGGCGGAATCATAGAAGAGAACTATGCCTAACAATTCTATATTTAATGCCCGCTCATCATTAATAGCTTTAGCAAGAGCGGGCGATAAGTAAAAATATCGAAGGGATTTAACTAGCGCTTCAACAACCTGTTTTTTTGTAACAAGGCTAAACCTAGAAGAAGTAACCAACCAAAAGCACCACCACCAGAGCCTGAATCGCCTCCACCATTTGAAGAATCAATTAAGGTATTCGCTACTGGATTAAGACTGGCAGCAGTATCAACGTCTGAGTCAATCACAACTACATCAGAAATGATGACTAAATGCTCATCGGTAATAGGTTCATCATTATCCAAATCTGTTTGTGTGTAATTGCGAATAGGTAAATCGCTAAAAGCGCCACCTGCATTCATCAGGCTTAGCTCAGCAATCGCATCTATTACTTGCATACCCTCATCAGTTACTTGACCAAACACGGTAAAACCACTGTTTTGTAGATCTAAATTGGCGCTGTTGTTAGCTAAATTAATAAACCATTCTGATGTGGCGCTGTTCGCTTGATTGCTGAGTTTTGCCATTGCAATAGTGCCGCGTACATTAGACAACTTCGGTTCGTTAACAACTGCAGTGCCGGTTTCGATTTCATCAAGCGTAAAACTATCTGTTATTGGCCCATTGTATTGGTATCCACCTGCTTGCACGATAAATCCACCGACAGACCGATGCACTACATTGTTAAAGTAGGCACCAGAATTAACATAACTTAAAAAGTTATCGACTGTTGCTGGCGTTGTATTGTCATATAAGTTCACTTCTACCACACCGAGTGAAGTGCGAATTTCTACTATAGTGCTTTGAACATGGAACGACAACAATGCCAAAAGGGCTGTAGCTAAAACAATGGGGTTACTTTTAAAAATCATAGTTAGAGAGTTCTTCTGTAGTGGCTGTTTATGTAATTAGAATAAAATAAATCCAATTCAATACAAAGCTAACACTTGCATCAATTTGTAATTGCAGAAAGTACTAGCTTTGCCTAGGGTATAAACATTAAAAAGGAACGGGGTATTCTCTAAAGACTTGTTCAATAGACGTTAATGCTGCATCTGACAAGGGTGTTTTGAACGCCGCAATATTTTCTTTTAACTGCACCATGTTAGTTGCACCAATAATTGTAGAAGTCACGCCGTCCACTTGATCACACCAAGCTAGCGCGAGTTGTGATGGAGTGAGTTTATAGGTTTTAGCTAACTCTACATACTTTGCGGTTGCGGCATGAGTAGCTGGCGTATCACGAAAAATGCCATTTCTTTGCTCAAAGGTCCAACGGCTACCTTGCGGCAGCTTTCCTTGCAAATATTTGCCGCTTAACACACCACCAGCCAAAGGAGACCAGGGCAAATAAGCGACGTTCTCACGCACACAGTTCTCAATCAAATAGGGCCAATCTTTGGCATGTAATAAACTAAATTCATTTTGAATTGACACCATTCTTGGCAAGGCGTGCTGCTGACTCAATTTTAGATAAGTATTGATCCCCCAAGGTGTATCATCTGACAAACCACAAAAACGAATTTTTCCCGCTTTAACGCAGCTATCAAGGGCTTGCAGGATCTCCAGCATGCCATTAGTTTCTCGTTCAGAATCAGCACTAGAAAAATTCACTTTCCCTGGCCAATGTTTGGAAAAGTGGGGAGACATACGATTAGGCCAATGTAACTGAAAAAGGTCGATATAATTAGTTTGCAAACGCGCTAGTGAGGCATCTATAGCTTCAATAACGCTCTCACCAGTTATTTTTGCTCCCCCACGGATATAACCTAAGCCAGGGCCTGCTATTTTGCTGGCAAGTATCACGTCTTTCCGTCGTGTTGGATTCTGTGCAATCCAATTACCAATAATTGTTTCTGTTCCGCCATATTTGTCTCCCGATGGTGGAACCGGGTATAACTCTGCAGTATCAATAAAATTAACGCCTTGGTTTAAAGCGTATTCAATTTGTTCATTTGCTTCTGTTTGCGAATTTTGCAATCCCCAAGTCATGCTTCCCAAACACACTCTAGATACTTTTTCGCCACTACTACCAAGCACGCTATATTGCATGTATTACTTCCTAATTTATTGTATTGTATTTTATTCAATTTACGATTGTCAGAATAACAGGCCTCTAATCAAAATTATAGATTTCGAGGATGTTGGCGACTATGCTTTGTACATGTCAAACAAGTAAATAAACATGATATACCAATTCCCATGTTTTGAAATTAACTCGCTTAATAAGCAGTTATATATTAATGGTAAATCGATTGCTGCTGATGAGCGATTAGTAGACTTGTTGATTGAATTAGCACAACACTATCCTAAGCATTGTAGTAAATCCTCGTTATTAAAAACAATATGGCCTAATACTGTGGTATCTGAATGGTCTATTTCTAAATTAGTTTCAGAAGCGCGGCACCTATTTAAACAACACGGATACAACAAAGACGTCATTCAGACTTTGCATGGTAGAGGATATCGCTTAGCAAATAATTTAGGTGAACAGATTCGAAAAATTGACGGTCAAGTCGTACCAACCGAGCTTACAAAGCCTAAAACAGTCACTTTTATGGTTCCTAAAATACACATATGGCTGCCCATTGCAGCTGTGATTTTAGTATCAGCAATTGTTTTCTACTTTGTTAATTCTTCAACTCATACCTTTAAAAAAAGTGAACCTGAGCATTCAGTGGGACGGCTGTTGTGGGTTGACGATCATCCTGATAATAATATTGTTGAAAAAACCTACTTTGAAAACCACAACATCACTGTGTATCAAGTGACAAGTAGTGAAGCAGCATTGACTAGTTTGTCTCTTTACCAATACACAGTCATCATCTCTGATATGGGAAGAAATGGCGAAGTGTTGGCAGGACTAAACTTGTTAAAAGCGTTACGAGAGCGAGACAACCACACGCCATTTATAATGTACACCATAGTCCTTACCCAAGCTCAGCAAAGCCTGCTTGAAAAATATCAAGGTCAAGGCGTAGCAGTTGAACCAGACAAATTATATCAGCTAGTTTTACCTTATTTTCACTCAATCAATAAAACTAGCCCTGACTCTGAAAAATAACGCATTGATTTTAAAGAACTTCACAACTTTTCCAAAGCTTTCAAAAATAAAATATCCACGCTGACTTATATGTTTAAAGGCCCTTTGGCATTTTAAATTTAATTAACTTCAAGTTTACGCTTGTATGGAAGGAAGTCATGAAAGTTAACAATTTTACCCTACCCACTCTGCTCTATTTGTTGTGTATATTGATACTGTCTGCTTGTGGTGGTAGTGACAACACAGAATCCAGCCCCACACCAAGCACTAATAATGCTCCCTCAGCCAATGCCGGCAGCGATCAAAATATCCAAGAAAACCAGCTCGTTACCTTAGACGCCAGCGCCAGTTCAGATACAGATGGCAGCATTAGTACATTTCAATGGTCACAAACGGCCGGTACGGCTGTGGCTTTATCTGCTAGTGATGTGGCTATGCCTACTTTTACCACTCCTTTGTTAAATGCCTCAGAAACCCTGACGTTTCAGGTGACAGTGACTGACAACGACGGCGCGACAGCCACCGCCACAGTCAACATAATGATTGAACACCTCAACCTTTTACCCACAGCCGATGCTGGTGATGATCAATACGTGGATGAAAACACAGAAGTGAATCTATCTGCTGCCCAAAGTAGTGATCTCGACGGGACTATTAGCCAATACTCTTGGACTCAAACCGCAGGGGTAAGTGTTACTTTAAGTGATGCCGCTGGGGTCAATCCCAGCTTTACCGCACCTGATGTTGATACTGTGACTACCCTGACTTTTGAGTTGATGGTGACGGATGACATGGGTACCTCAGCTAGCGCTAGCATTAATGTCATAATCAACCCTATTGCTGACAACGAAGCACCTAGCGCATTATTTGAAGATTCCATTTTAATCAACGAACTATATTATGAATATACCGAGCGTATAGGTGACAAAGTTTGGGTGATGGGTTACTTCGGTAACACCACTATTAATGAAGATGGCGCGGCTTTTTTAGTGGATAACATGCTGCGCTTAGAAGTAGATGAAGCCTTCCCCCATCACACATTTATTCGTCTTGATGGACAATTACCGCCTGATAGTTGGCATGGCGACATGTTATTGGTGTACGGTGAAATTAAGGATTACGCCACAGAATCGGGCGAAATGGCCATTCAACCTACCCCTTTGCTCACAGTAGAAAAATTTGAGTTACTCAAAGCTTTCGAACAAAATAATTCATGGGACAATATTTTCTTAAAGTCCGACATTACCGCGGAAAACACTGTAGAAAAATCAGCATTAAGCCACAGCGATGCCGTTGATGATTTCATCTTACCTATAGCAAAATCTCTATTTACGGCTCAATTAGCCGGTACCCAAGCCCAAGAGTGTGATCGCTCGGTGATCATCAGTGGAGGGGTAGATTTGTCCAACAACCATAAACGTTATGAAGACAACGTGATGGCTAAATTCAATAAAATGAAGGAGCTAGGTTTTACTGATGATCAAATAGAAATTTTCTACAACGACGGTGGTGAAATAGACGTTAACGGTACTAATATTGTGGATGAAAAAACCACTAATGCAAAGCTCAAAGCCCACTTTGAAAAGCTAGCCGAAGACATGCCCGGCAGCTGTACACTCACTATTTTTGTAACCGACCATGGCATTGGTAATAACCTGCAACAAGGCTATGTGGGTGCGCGTCCCGCTTTTACCGGTGAAGAAGCCACCAATGGTAAATTACATGATGAAAATACGTTTAAGTTTGATGCTAGGGCAAAAACCCGCGTGATTTCTGATTCCTTTGTTTTTCAAGAACAAAATTGGCTTATCAAAAAAGATGAAACCGGCAATGTGTTTGTCTTTAAATGGGATGGAGAGCAGTGGGTATATCGCGGTGAAAATACTAATGGCGACAATATCGTAAGCGAAACTGAATTAGGAGGTGAGGATATCAACGGCGACGGTGACACCACAGATAGCGATTTTGGTATCTCAGTCGCATGGTTAACTAATCGCGCACTAGGTAATAGAGTCTATTATGGCAATAATTGGGATACCGATGGCGATGGCAAAAACGATGTACGGCTTCGCTGGGATGGCACTCGTTATGTAGTTGAACGATTAGTGGGTACACAATGGCAAGAAATGGGCCGCGACACCAACGGTGACTATGTGATTGATATTATCGATGGTGGGGTCGATTGGAACTTAGACGGTGACAAAGCCGACCAAGTGGCTTTTCATGAAGGTATTAACCTGTGGGGTAACGAAGTTTTATGGGATGACGCTTTTGCTGAACTAATCAAACCTCTATCTGATAAAGGCGTACATATCATGATGGAAATGGTGTCTTGTTTCAGTGGTGGTTTTGTACCTAATATCAAAGATATGGTTGAAAATATTTATACTGGCTCTAGCGAAGATACCAAACATTGGAATAGAGTGGGCGACGATGGAAAAATAGTCGCCACAGACGAAATGGTGTTTCTAGAAAAGTTAGTGGGCATAGATACCGATAGTTGGAATGCTGCCGCTGACGCAGCCACTGCAGCGGATGATGCATTAGCCACTGCACAAAAAGCCACAAAAAATATTCATGTGCATGAACAAACTACCCGTTTTGCCACTGATACTTTGTTTGAGCTCAAAGCAGAAGGAGAATATAACATTTTGCTAGATCTACCTGATGATTTAGTGGGACAGATTTATGATTTCGAGTTTATATTAGGGTTACAAAAACCTCGCTGGACTAATGTGACCTTTCCAGACGGCTTACCCGATGGCTTGCAAATAGAAGATGCACCAGGCGGCATCAGAGTATTCAGTGACAATCCTATTGATGATGAGCTTATTTTTGCTATCGCCATCGAAGAGGGAACCCCAGAAGAACAAATTAGGATCGAATTCACCGACGTTAATCATAAACGATTAGGATATACCATGGCGCAAATGGGTTCCTTTGAAACACCGTCTGAGCAAATTAGTTTTGCTGAAAATTACCATAACTGCGTAAATCACACTGATCATGGCCAAAGTTCTCCGAGCATTTTAGAGTGGGTTTTATTTGCCGAACTGTTAGAAACATCCCCTTTTAGCGATATAGCCATAACTGTGGAAGTGACTACACCTTCAGGCGAAAAAAGTACACACGAGATTGTATTGAATGCCGAAGGCAAAGCGTTTTTGTTATATCAAATATTTGTCTATGGTGATTATGGCTTAGAAGTCATAAGTGCCGAAAATGTACCAACTCAAGAAGCACTGGTATTAGCCGGGACCTTACTGTTTCCTTTTTTAGTCACAGCGGAAGAAACCAATAAAGGACAATGTGGAGAGTAAAAAATACCTTAAATTTATTCTGCAAAAATAAAAATGCCTCGTTATTGACTCTAAGGTAACGGGGCATTTTCTTATTTATAGTAAATATCGCCTATAAAAAAAGGCCACCTAAGTGACCTTTCTTGAATTCTTAATCTTTTAGATTAAAGAATTTTGGCAACTACGCCAGCACGGGGTGCCCCGCACCTACAGTACGGCCACGTGATTCCGGGCGTCCTGCCCTTCACCCCTTCGGCGCCATCGTCAAAAGGCGACGATGTTCAAAATCGTTCCTGACGATTTTGTCACGGAAGATATCCGCTCAGGGTACCGCACTGTAGATGCTGGCTCCAATAAAAAAGGCCACCTAAGTGACCTTTCTTGATTTCTTAATCTTTTAGATTAAAGAATTTTGGCAACTACGCCAGCACCTACAGTACGGCCACCTTCGCGGATTGCGAAG
>TARA_R110000751_G_scaffold251430_1_pt1 | contig 31269 bp, 42 predicted proteins | sample TARA_R110000751 | Tara Oceans TARA_R110000751 (sample SAMEA4398001) | marine metagenome | biome: Polar Biome; feature: [MES] marine water layer (ENVO:01000295) within the mesopelagic zone...; material: water (ENVO:00002006), including particulate matter (ENVO:01000060) such... | reverse complement strand
TGAATCTTTGAGGTCGATATAGAATTATCGCCAATTTGTGTGCTGGTAATTTGCCCGTCTAAATCGGTAGCTGAAACGGTCGATACAAACGCGGTTCCGTTGTACCTATAAAGTTTATTGTCAGTAGTTAGAAATACCTGTCGACCTTGAAAGTTGCCTGTTGTTGGCAAGCTAGAAACAATTTCTACAGGCCGTAGGTTGTTTGGAAATAAACCCGAACCAAGTGTTCCAGATATATCGCCAGATGCAATACTGGAAATAAAAGCAGAGCCGTTGTACCTATACAATTTGTAATCGGTTGTTAGGAACACCAACTGCGGCCCAGAGTAACCAGACGCATTCGGTAAGCTGGAAACTATGCTAATTGGCTCAATGCCGGACGCGAACGAGGCCGCATCTACTGAGCCGGTAGTGATCGAAAATATGTCATCAGTCCACGCTGATGCGGAAGAGTCCCATCGATAAAGTTTGTTCGTGGTGGTGAGGTATTTAATCTGGCCGTTAAAATCGCCAGTTGCTGGCAATGAACTTACGGGCTCAATTCCGTATGCGCCAGATTCAGAAAAAAGGTCGTTTACTGCTTGGCTGAAAGAGTCCGTATCGACAAACAAAGTGGTAGCGCTGGCAGCGGATGAAAACCCACTAATATTGCCCGAATAATCAACAGACTTTACCCAGTAATATCTCAGTACGTTATAGGCTAGACCAGTGCGAACAAAGTTGTCCCCGCTTGCAGTTGCAACTTTGGTCGCAGTGGCAGAATTGTTGACTATGTTTTCCCATACTTCAACGTGAGAATAATCCGGTTCTGTCGGTACAATCCAAGACAGGGTTATCTCGCGCAAAGAGCCGACCGCTGTTAGGCTATCAGGTATGCCACAAGGGTCGGTATCGCCCTCTGCCAATCCTGACAATGTAATAAAGTTACTTTTAACTCCAAGGTTGTTAATTCCTCTTACTCTAACATTATAGTTAGCAGAAGGAATAACGCCGACAATTACATATTGATTTGTCGTTACAAAGGTGGAGTTGTAATTTGGTTCGTCTGTTTCGGTTGGATCATCAATCGAGCCGTAGTCTAAAGTTATAGACGCGGCATTAGTAATTAAACCTTGGTCGGTGGTGCTGGTATAAGCATCTGCAATATTGCCATAATCAACCAACTCGGAGGCGCGCTGATACTGCACCTCGTATTGAGTTACAAAAACATCGGCGCTGGCCGCCCATGTTAATCTCAATGACGGTAACAATGAACCATCTGATGCGATTGTGGTCGTTGATACGGCGGCCAAATTGGTCGGCGGCTGGGTAGTAAAGCCGTCATATAGATCAACTTCGCCGCCAGTGATAAAGCTCTGCTGATCAGATGTTGCCCAATCATAAATGGCGGACGCGGTTTCTATTGCGTCAACATTTACAACGATGGTCCCATCCGATTGAAGGTCAAGCTGATACCCGGTGACTTCAAATACTTTCTCAGTCCACCCCATTTTTGCATTAGTAACATTAATATTATCGCCCGCCTTAAACTTTAGGGCGGAAAGATTGCAAGGAATGGTAATCTGCGTCTGCTGTCTTGATTGGAGGAGGGCCATCTTAGCAATGCGCTGCGCCCTTACGTTATTAGTCGTAAACGGCAACGGCATATCCAAATAGACAGGGTCGCCATCTTCTGCGCTGTATGCGCTGCTTGTTATGGAAGGATAGTCCGCAAGTGTATAGTTTTCCTCCTCTGCCAAGTAAACGCCTTTAACGCCATTGTAAAGGCTCCTGCGGCTCTGTTTGGTCTTGACCGATAATCCGCCGACAAGAACAGACTCGTCAACTGTAACCGTTGGCGCTACATAATCAGCACCAACAATAAAATATTCGCCGCCTGAGTAGATCAGCTTGCCCGCCATACTAGAAAGCATCGCTTCAATGTTATCTTTTCGGCTATTGGAAGTGTCTAGAACGCCATCTAGCACATATCGACTCTGCGTTCCGCTTGGCGATAAGTTTATAGACTCGTCGCACAAGTTTTGGGCCACTATGAGAGCCGCTGAATTAACGCTGGCGGCTGATTCAGCAAGGCCGTACTTTTCGTCCTTTAGATAGTCGAACACGCACAGAGCGGGATTCTGGGACCATGCAGTGGTAGCTGATACGGGGTTATAAACCTTTTTGCCCCTGACTACTGTCGAAATGTTTGGCAAGCCTTGAGCAAATTGATCAGCATTGTAATTAAGGCGCACATAAATATAAGCGGTGTCTAATAGTTTGTGGTCAGCAGTCCATCCGCTAGATGCTGCAACCAAAGTGCTGTCTGCGGTTGTTTGCGTACCATCGTGGAAGCCTAGATAGACGTATGAACCCCAATTACTTTGGAAGCTACCATCCCAAATCTTGGTATCGTTAAACCAGACCTCCTCAAATCCATCAATCGCATGACCTGCTACCGCGATAACGAGATGCAGGTATTCATTATTTGAGCCGGTTGAGTCAAGATAGACTATGGCTCCGCCAACTTTAGCGCGGCCATACACTATCTTTCTGGATGCAGCGGGTTCCCTGACAGTAACAGCGTTGCCTTGCATTTGTGCGCCAAATGAAGGGGCTTGCGGCATAAGGGCGCGAGATACAATGGAAAGCCCAGCGCCTATAGCAAACGCGGTAAGCAAAGAACCACCAAATAAAGTGCCTAAGCCAAATGCGGTTAACCCTCCTGCGGCTGCAACTGCACCCCCTGCCGTCATCAATCCTGCTATTGCCGCAATTGCCATCTATTATTTCCCTAAAAACTTAGAATAAACGCGCTCGATTAGATCAAAGCCCATGCCAACCATCAACTTGTCAAATGGTATGTGCACCTTCGTATTGATCGTCATTAAAGATACGCCAACATCGCGACAATAATTCTCGGCATATTTTATTAATTTATAGCCAGTTGCGCCCCTGCTATCCGGCAAAACAAATAAAACGTCATTGCTCGCAAAATAGTGATCTTGATAATGGAGGCTTTTATTTATAATTAAAACGAAATACCCGACTAGCTTGCCTTCATCTCTGGCGGTAAAGATGTTTAATATCCCAAGCGCGTCGAGCTTGGCGTATTGCTTCCAATCAGGGTTGAGCTTTATCTTGCCCTGATTCAATGCAACAAGTCGCCAATGTTCCTCAAGAAGCGGTTTTATATCTTCTTTTACATTCGTCAAATTTTCATGCTGGATTTTTATCATTGTTAATAAGTGCCCGACGATGACGAAGTTGGCCTGCCCCAGATAATCTCTTTTTCTTGAATCTTTGTTACGAACTCAAATCCTTTATCTGAGGGGTTGTCGATCTTCTGATCTTCGTTCGTGTAACGTCTTACAGAAGAACGCTCAAAAGCAATCAGCTTATTTTCGACGCTAATGGATATGCTCGAAGAATCTCCAGAATCCGAAATGGTCATTACATCCATAAAGCCGCTAAATATAATGACAGGCGAGGCAATAAGATCACCGCTGCCATCTAGCGCGCCCAAGCGAATGCTTAATGGCCTGCCTTGATAGGGCTCATCTCTAGCAATAGTGACAAGAGATTGTTTGATTCCTGTCAGGGTAACGGTTGCGCCGTTGGCTTGAAGCTCTGCTGTTTCGCTAACGCTGCCAATATTAAGCAAGTCGCCTGCACCGATGTAATCGTTGCTGTTAAAAGTAAGGTTGCCAACACCTGACCAAAAGAAAACGCTGCCAGATGTAAACTCCATATCTATTAAGTAGATCGGCCGAACAAGTTCTGCGGTTGCAACCGCTTGCATTTCAGTAGATAGGGTTCGGCTCATTATATGGCCTCAACGCAAGCCATAGTAAAACCGTAAATCGACGCGGTATCAGTTGACCACCCAATATCGTTGGATGCCATACGCCATAAGCTTTTCGGTAAAGTGAAATCTAAAGCTGTGCCTGATGCAATATCTCCTCTCAATGGCGGTTGAAACTTTAAAGTTCCCGCCCCGGATGCTTTATCTTCCGTTGCCATGTAAAGATAATCGCCCAACTGGAAATAGGTTCCTGCCGTAACCGCACTAGACCCGGAGTCTGTGGTTAACTCTTCCGCTCTAGTTGAGGTTGTGCCGGAGGTGGTAGTTGTCGCTGTGCTTGTGTGCAGCGGGTGGCCGAATGTAAACGTCCCAGAGCGCCCCTTTAAGCCGACAATAAACGCCTCGACCGATCTGGCCTCTGCATAGTTTAAAGCCGGAAGAGTGATCTCTGCTTCCCATCTAGCCCCTTGATGTTCGTACACTTGTTGGGTATATGTGAATGGCGATTCAGATACAGCTACAGTCCGTCGCAGTCGCATGTTGATATGCTGTATTCCTACAGATGGAAATGCTAACGGCATTTTATGCTCCTACTAAGGCTTTGGAATAACCACCACCGCGCATTCTTGCGTCTACAACTGCACCTTTTGCGGCGTTGGCAATCTGAGGCATAAGTGTAGCAATTTCTGCCCTTACTGTCTGCTGCACTCCGGTGCTAACATTGATAGTTTGATTTACTACTACACCGCCGCCTCCGCCCATCTTGTTGTTTGGTATGATTGCGCCCTTTTGATTAGGGACAAACATTTCGGGGCCGCGTTCACCAACAACGTAAGGTGAGCCAGCTTCTACCGGGCCACCAATTGCGGCATACCCCCTAGCATTAAATGATGAATTTCCAGACACACCGCCACCGACAAGTCCGGTCGATCCAGTGTTGTTGCCGCCGCCGCTGGCTCCAGTGATCAAGCCAAATGCCGCGTCCACAATGTATTTCTGAACTAGCATTTTTATTAGGCTATCTACTACGCTTTTAGACATGGATCTCATGGCATCAGCAAAACTAGCCGCGCCAGTGATTCCGGCAGTCAGGGCGTTAGTCATGCCATCCAGCCCTTGCTTTGTTAGGTCTTGAATTTGAATATTAAGGTCAGGGATGAGTTGGCTCCATGAGTTAAATCCCACCTCCAAATCACTTATTTTTTCAAGCGCCGGAACAACGGCCTCAGTGATGCCGCTGGGGATTTTGCCAAGACTATCGATGACCGTTTGTATTTGGGAATTTAAGCCACCCGCAAAGCTCACCTCATCCATAAGGTTTAGCGCGTCGCCTGTTTCTTCTGCTTGGGCCATTAATGCCCGTAAAGTTTCTAGTCTCTTTTGGTCTGATGCTTGGGTAATCGCAAGACGCGCCTTAGCTGCATCACTATAGCCTGACATTCTTTGCGCTCTACGAGCCATCTCTTCTTCGAGCTTTTCTACCTCAACTCTAAGCTGGCGAGCGTTTTTCTCATTGTCAGAAGTAAAAGCGTTAGTCAGCCCGTCCTTCATTGTTAGGGCTGTGTTATAAACTTTTATAAAGCCGTTGGCTAAATCCTCAAACCCTTGCAATGCAATCTTAACACCGCCCAAAAGGTCAACAGCTAATGTCCTAGCAAATGCCTCAATTCCTCCTTTTGCTTCAATAGATCGCTGCAAAAAGCCGGTAAATCTTTCGACAATCATTTCTATAGCAGGGGCAAATGCCGCTACAGTTTGGTTTGTAATACCTTTGAACAAACTTTGTAATTTGGTCAGAGAATCGACCGTATCTTCTACACCTTGAGCCGCCCCGGTAGACATTGCAAGACCTAAAGACCTAGCCTCGCCTAGCATGCCTTTTAATCCTTCCGATCCTTGTGACAAGGTATTGACTAACGCCGCACCTTCCGAGTCAAACAGCTTAAACGCTAAACGCAATCGATCCGATTCGCTTTCTACATTTGAAAAAGCATCAGCAAGAACAATCATCCTCTCGTCGAGTGGCATCTTGTTTAGTTCTTGGGCATTAATTCCAAGCTCTTGAATTGCGCCTTTTGCCTCGCCCATTCCTTGCGCGGCTTCCGCAGTTCTACGGGTGAACCTTTGCAGGGCCATATCCATCGTGGTGGTAGAAACGCCAGTTAGGTCTGCGGCATACCTTAACGCGCCCAAAGCCTCGGTAGTTGTGCCGATTTTTGCTGCGGTTTTAGATAAGGAGTCGGTAGACCTAAGTGAAGAAACTGTAATTGCGGTAAAGGCGGCAGTGACTGCTACCCCCATAAGCGCGGCCTTTTTGGAAAGGCTTGCGAGAGATCCTCCGACCTTGTTCAGTGTGGCCTGTAACCCGCCAAACGCTTGCTTTGTCTTGTCAAGCGCGCTTATTGTAATCTGGACGTTTTCAGCCATTGCTTTCGCTCATTATGTTAAAATAAGCCAGCCACTCGTTTAAGTGATTGACGGGCATTTGTTCTGCTTCTGCAATGGTAAGGTTTAGGCGGTCGGCCAAGGAAAGCAGATTCATCCTTGACAGATCGCCTTTTAGTTTCCCTCTAAATCCTCAACAGACTCAATCTCTGCAAACATCTGATTTGCGATATTACTAATAACATTAGTTTCCTCACCCATCAAATCCATGCGATCCTCGGCAGAAGTGAATAGCTTGGTTCCGCCTTCATCCTCCGCCTTCATGCAAATCAGGTCTACCATTGCGCCAATAGTGGTGTTTTGCAGAAAGTTAGGGTGCTTCTTCTGAAGCTGGTCGAGGTCATAGCAGGTAATTGCTCTGCAATATATTTTAAAAACTCCAGCATCATCACCCCACTCAGGCACTGCAACCTCCCGAGCTTTTACCTCCCTCCTGTTGCGTAACTCTTTGGCTAATCCCATAACTTTCTCCTGTTTGTTAAATTAAACGGTTGCTTCTACAACTGCTCCGCTGCATTGAATAGAAAAGCTTGCCTCTACCATGCCATCAAAAGAACCAGTGATTGAGCGAGAAGTAACTATGCCAGCGCCTGAGAAATAAGTTTCGCCCGACCCGGTTCCCGTTGGGTAAACTTCAAAATCTATTGCAGCACGTTCATCTAAGACCAGTTGCTGTGCATCAGCCTCATCCCAATAGCACTCGATGCTAACGGTGTTAGTTTTCAAGCCTTCTTTATAGGTTCGGGCTGTATCGCCCATTGCTGAGTCCTCAATGGTATCTGCTGAACCGTCAAAAGTGAAAGACCTTACCTCTCCAACCACGGCTTCAGTGCCGCCAGATACTGCTATTTTTACTACTCCAGATGCGCCTGTTTTGGTCGCCATGATAAATACCTCTAATTAAAGTTTAAGTTGTGCCGCGAGTGTATTGATACAAAACCCGGACTGTAATAATAACCCCACCAACGGGATCAATGGAACCTTCGTCTATCTCGACTCTTGTGATTTGCGTATCAAGAGCATTGCCCCCGCGCAAGCGATCAACATCAAGACCTTCTTCTATTGCTTCAATAATGTTATTTCTGGCCGAATCAATAACGGCACCTTTAACATAACAAACAAGCTCATAGTTAATATTTCCCATGCGCTGGGTAATTGAGCCACCAATGCTGCTATCTTCTCTTTCCTCGTCTGCGCTCCTTACAAGAATGGCAGGAAACTGTGCGCTTGATAACTTCGTGAAATCAAACGGCTCCCTTGTCACATACTTAATATCAACCGGGGACGTTACCGCGTTTAGTGTAGACACCAAATTGGTTGCAATGCTTTCTCTGGCGCTCATTTCAGGTTCCTAGAGAATACTTTTGCTAGTTCCTTTTCTTCTATCCTATTAAACCCAAAAAAGGGTCTAGTTTTATTGTTCATTGCGGCCTTCTTTGATTCAGCCGCTCGGGAAAAGAATATTTCTGCCCGAGTACTACTTGCTTTAGATGTCATGGAGCTTAACATCTGGCCTGTAAATTGAAGGTCTGGGTTTGTGCTTCTGCCTTTGCCAGCCCTAAATGCTGCATAAATAGGAGCGTAATCTTTAAAATCGCCTGACTTGAACCCAACACCCTTACTGGTGCGATCTTCAATAATATTAATACCGGCTTGAGCCGTAATCGAAAGCGCCCTTTTAAAGCTCGCTGATAGCTCTTTGCCTTTCTTGCCAATACGCTTTGAAACGGCTTTGGAGTTGCTTTTGATTTTTACTTGCATTATCTATCCAGACGCTGACTTAAGGGAAGTCGCTCGTCTTCTTTAACAGCGCCATCACCATCTTCGTCGTACTCAACACCATCGGCCAGAACAGCATCAAACTCTTCGCTGTATCTAGCCTTATAAAAATCGATCATATTTCCAAATCGGTCGCCATCTACCCAGTTAGTTAACTGCGGTAAAGCATAACGCGACATCACCAAGTAGGCCGATGTAGTCTTAAATTGCGACCCTGTTAATTTGCTATTATCCATCTCGCCGGATATGTTCTTTTTGGGCCACCATTTAATGCGCAACTCTCGCTGTATATCTTCCTCTGCCGTTGCGTGTTCATCTGTAAAGGAAGTAATACCTAAGCTGAGAATATCAGGTATAAGTTTTACCAAATCTGCATCGCTTGAATATGCCATTACTTTCTACCTTATCTTCTCTGTATTAGCCGGATAAAAAACCCCCTCCGAAGAGGGGGCATACAGTCTTACAGTGCAGCGTCGGAAAGAATCTCAATACCAAAGCTGTCGTCAAGCTCTGCAACACCGTAAACGGCAGTTGCGTTAAGCTCAAAGGCTCGTAGGGATTCATCGCGTTGCGGCGCAATGTTGAAGTCTCGCTTCATGGCGATCATGATTGCTTCTGGGGCGAATACAGCGCCTTTGGCATCATCGTTTCCGTCAATGGCGACGTTGGCAGACTCGTACACGTTTATGCCTGCAATAGTTCCAACATAACCGCTACGCATTGCTTCATTTTGCAAGTCGCCACCATTTGGGTTAGCAAAGGTGTTGGTTAGGTTAGCTTTTAACTGGTATGCCTGAAACGGATGAACAACGGCATTAATAGCACCAGTTACCTTATTGGACCGAAGAGTAGCAGCGGCTTTGAATAAATCCGCCACAGTGATCTCAGCACCAGCTGAACCAATAGAGCCAGAGAAAGTATCAAAGAGGGCTATCAGGTCAGTATCAATTTTGGTAGCAATAGCGTTGCCAAGAACAGTGCCTAATTCAACAGCAGGGTTGCCGTCGCCGTAAGTAGCCATATCAGTCAATAGAACCTGTGCGCCTACTTCGCCAACAGTTACAGAAACTGAGGAAGTAGAAACGGTGGTGCTTGACATGTCGGTGCCTTCGGTCAAAGCGGCAGCAGCAATTGCTGGATACTTAGGAACCTGAATGGTTTTACCGGCTTGAGATTGGATATTGTAGTTTGTTACAAGACCCATCATTAGTGATTGCTCTTCCGCAGTGAAACGCGCTTGAGCGACGATATTGACAAATAGATCGTCAAGAGTGGTTGAAGTTGTTGCAGCCATGATTAATGCCTCTAAATTAAATTAAAATTGTGGTTTGGTGGTTACTTTTTCTTCATAGCAGCAAATGCTTCTTTGCCGCCAGATTCCCAGTTTGCAACCATATCTGCCACAGATTGAGGCTTCTGCGTAGAGCCACCAGCGTTACCCATCGATCCTGTGCCACCTTGGGAGGCTTTGACCATGTGTGGGTTAGCTGTCAAGAACTCAGTTACCATTTCATTAACTGATAACAAATCACCGCTGTCATTATAGCGCGGAGTGCCATTACCGTCTAGGACTTCAACCATGCCATCTTCCGAAAGCCTAGTTTGCTCCTTAAGCAACTGAGAAACTTGATTAGGATTTACGGCGTTATTATTACCAGCGGCTCCCAGTATTGCTCCATCAACTAGAGTCTGTTGCAGCTTGCTTTTATAACTATGTATTTCCAAATCCTTCTTTTCAACCGTTTGTTTTAGGATTTTATCAAACTCGCCGCGCTCCTTTTGTCGCTCAATCTCTGCTGATTCTTTTTTTGCAAGCAGGTCTTTTGCTTCGTCTAGGTCTACGCCAGAAAGCCGTTTATCGAACTTTCGCTGCTCTCTAGCAACACGATCCGCAACAATGCGGTCCAGTTCATCCTGAGTAAAGGTCTTGCTTTCCTGAGTTTGTACTTCAACAGTTTCAGTCTCTGCTTCTGTTACCATGATTTCATCGCTCATGTTGCGTGCCTCTTAAAGAGTTGTGGTGATTCGTTAGTTTATCATAAATGGTTATTTTTTAACCGCTTTCTTGCTTTTCTTTGGTTCGACAGGCTCCGGGGTGTCATCTGCCACCTCATCGACTGTGGGTTGCTCTATACCAATGCCTGCCAAAAGCTGAATAAAATCACCCCTTTCATCTTCTGAGGCCATTTCAGAGTAGGCGTTTACCTGATCCGCTATATTCTCAGGAAGCGGGTTTATTCTAGTTAGCTTTAGAGCCCTATCATAAAACTTGCTCATGAATGCATCCTTTTTTATATTAGTTACTTTTTAACTTTCTTCTTCTTCTTGGGACGGCCCACTGTTGAGCCGTATGTTCCTTTACCTTTTGGCATGTCTTATTCCTCTTTTAAGTTGATTTTTAAAAAATACCTCTGAACCTATGACGGCAATTATAACCGCCACGCACTACAAAAGGGTCGCCGCTAATCTTTCCAGCCCAATCGCCGGACCAGATTTCCTCAATCTCTTCCTTGGTGTATGTCTTTCCTATATGACGATTGCAAAATTCTCGGGTCGCTTCATCATCTGGACCGTAGTATTTGAACTCAGTTGCACCAGCATCTAAAGCGATCTTGGTGTTTACTGTAGCGTCAAACTGCAAAAGCCCGTCATGTAGTGACTGCTTTGCGTATCGCCCCAACCCTGAGTCAACCGATTGTTTAATCGTTGTGACGCTTGATGCAAAAGATGTTCCCGTCAGAGTGTTTTCGTATATCTCTTTCGACACAGCATCTAAAAAGTTTCCGCCTAAGTCGTCAAACCCTTGAAAGGTTAAAGTTTGAAGTTGCGAAATTATGGCAGGGTCTAATTTGTTAACGTCGCCATAAGTGCCCAGCATGGAAGCAATATCATCGGCCAAAACTGAATAATCCCTGACGATTCCATCGACTACAGATAAGTAATCCTGCTCTATAGCCTCTCTCAGTTGCACCCTAGCTTGAACCGCCCAATCTAGGTCGAACAGAGCGCCATCCCGCAGAGGAGCGGTAGCCATAAGATCAGCTATACGGCTTTCCAGCTTTAGCAGCGCAGAGGCCAAAAGAGCCTGATGCCTGTCTGCTTGAGCAATTACCGCATTAAGCTGATCAACGTCTGCCGCCATTAGAACTGGCCTGCCCCGCCCTCTGACGCGACATCTTCTTTAGGCTCAATGAGGGTGTCGCCACCCGCAATGTCATCAAGTCCGATCTTCTCTCTAACCTCGTTTGGTGTAACCACACCGGCATCAATATGATAGCTGTATATTTGGGTTTTATCGGAGAAGTCACCAAGGATAGAGGATCTATCTTCAATCTCAGCATGTGCTTTAGCAAGAGCTTCATCATCAAGAATAAGGTCGCTAATCTTCTTGTCAATCTCCATAGCTAGGGTGGCTGACTTCACGCCTGTAGCTCTCATCTGCTGTAGGAACATCAATTCCTTGTCATAGTCTCTTAGGTCAAATGCGTCCGGGTAGAATATCTCTACATCTGGGGTGACATCTTGCCAATCACAGAATAGCAACCAGAGTTGTTCTTCGGCCAACTCAAGCAAATCTGCCTTCTCAGACAGTTTAGCGTTTAGCATCTGGAACTCAGTCTGCATTGCCACGCCGCTCATTGTCATGGCTGTGGTGCCGCGCACTGCGCCCATGTGACTCATGCGGTTGATCGACTGTATTTTATCGTCAATCGAAGCGCGTACAGCATCAAGGTTTTGACCGCTTGGTTGCAACTGGTAAGGCTTCAACTGAGAATCCATATCATCCGGCATGTTGATAATTGCACCAGCGCCAGCGGATGCGTCAGTACCAAAAGACTTAACCAGTGTCGGGTGGTTAGAAATACGGATCAACTGCTCGACTTCGGATAACTCTTGATAGATCGCTCGCTGCATATATGACGCGTCGGATATATCACTCAGGCCGATACCTCTAGTAATACTGCGGTTAGCAGGTAGAAACACCGCAGGGATTCGGCCTAGTACGTTATCAGATGACTCAATCATTTTGTCTAGGTCGTTAACAGAATGCCATTGCTCTACCCGGTCCTTATACCACACCCGGTAGTAGGATTCGGTGGTGGTCTCATCAACACGAATAACGCTCTCCCTGACCTTCAGGTAGTCAAGCTCAAAGCGACCACTAGGGCTACGAACGTAATTCCAATCAAGGACGTTTTCAGGAGTGAACATCGTTACATAGGGTCTAATCTCTTGCTCTAGTTCTTCTGCCTTCGTGCCAGCAGTAGATTTTGGTTTATCCATCATTAGCCAGACGTGGCCGTAAACTGAAGACCAAATTTGAGCTTCGCGCATAAAAGCGTTAAAACTTCTGCCATCTAAATCGCAATCGTCCAAGAAAGGCTCAAGGGCTACGTTGTTTGCTGCTGAGTTGTACGCCCTAGTCGGAGGTACGCGCCAAAGAAAGCTGCTGTAAATGTGGACTATGTTTTTGCAGTGGTTATCTAGCGGAGTTAGATCGAGCCTGCGGTCATAGTCATCGGTTGTTTCTGATATATAGCGCGTTAGGTATGCGCCATTAAAGTAATCTTGCCCACCCATATAGCTGCGAACATAAAACTCCCAGCGGCTTTCGTTTTTATCATAGTCGGGGTGTGTGGCGTCTGCGGTCAATCTCATCAAGTCCACCTTTGTGGTTGTGGTGTGGCGTATTCGGTAACGACAGGGAACAGATATTCAACAAGATAACCAAGCGCGTCGTTCATGTGATCGTAACCATCGTCTTTGTTTGGAATGCTCGTGCCCTCTTTATAGGTTTGCCGTTCGAGCGACTTAATCATCTGCGTACATTTAGGGCTGATGTACAAATGCCGCTCACCATCTCCCGACAGTAAACGACTGTTCACGGCATTAATTCTATCCCTGACTAATGCGTGCGAGTTCTTCGCCTTAACGCTAAATCCTGCGTTTTGTAAGATCGATAAATCTGTTCGACCACCAGCAGATGTTTTCCGCTGTCTTGATGCTGGATCGGGGTAGATAATGATATTGCGATTGCCGTATCTATCTTTAATCTCCGCGACCATTTCGTCAGTGTTGGACCCATACATGACTATCTCATCGACTGCAATCAGCTTCCCGCCTTTACGATTGCAGATAACGGCAGACATCGGGTCCAAATTGAAATCCATTCCTATGTGAAGTGTACCATTATCATCGCCCATATCCAATACGGACTCTTCCCGACTGAATCCGTAATAGATCAACCCTGAGTAGGTAACGAACTCAGCGCAGTATTCTTGGTTAAATGTTCGCTCGTCAAGATCGGCCCTTGCTTGTTCAATCTCGGCTTCGGCTACGTTTCCTCCTTCAAGGGTGGTGTACTGGAACGAATCCCAATCTGACGCACCGTCCTTGCCTCTAGCCCAGAGATCGTAAAAGTGATTACGGCCTTTGGGTGTGCCAATGAATAGGGCTGAACCCTCACGATCTGATAGCGATGGCCTTAGCACCTCAAACCATGCCTCTTCTCGCATGTCAGCGTACTCGTCCAGCACCACGAAATCGAGCGCGCGGCCTCTAAGATTCTGGGCCTTCTCAGCGCCTTTCAAGCTAATTACAGAGCCGTTGATCAATCTCAGGGTCAAAGCGGTTTCGTTGGTCTTTGATATATATTGCTGCGGGATGCTATGAATCAGCATATCCCATGCAATCTCTTTTGCAGCGCCGTAGGTTGGAGCAACATACCAGCAATTCTTGTCGTTGCCGCTAATTGCCGCCTTGAGCAACTCCCCGGTTGAAAGAAAGGTCTTGCCAAATCTTCGACCTGCAACGCAAACCCGAAAACGGCTAGGATTAAGGAATATTTCACTCTGCGGTAGGGTTAATTGCACGCGGGTCTACTGTGATATTGATCGCCGGGATCTCTTGAGCTTCGGGTTCGGACTCCTTCCAGCCAGCCTGAGTCTTTAGATAAAATATATTCGCCGCCACGTTGCCCTCTTTTGCCAGTTGGACAAGGTTTCCGCCCATATCAAGAACTTGGTCAACTCTGCCTTTTTTATAGGCCGCAGAAACGTCGGGCTGTCTTTTCTCTATAGCCCTTAATGTGTTTTCACAAATGCCGAAATAATCGGCAACTTGCGCTTTGTTCAATACGGTCGCAAGGGCTTTTAGCTCAATCAGCTGGTCTCCTGTAAGCTCTACGGCAGGTCTTCCACCCCCATCGCCTTGATTGCCTTTCTTCATTTAAATTGCATTTCCTCGGTTTTTAAGTTGGTAATAAGCATTTGGCAGTTAGAGCACACGATCCGGGAGTCCGCCATTAGATAGAATTCTGCGCTGTTGCATTCAGGACAAGCATCAAGAATGTCATCATCTTGGATTCCATGCCAGAAATTAAGCCCAATGACATCGCCCATGTTGTCTCCGTAAATAAGTGGCGGTTTTACGGTCCGCCAACCGACCAAGAGGAGAGCGCTTGGCTCGCACATTATACAACAAAAAAAAACCCGCTGTTAAGCGGGCAAAGTAGGGGGTCGGAAAAATCAATTATTAGCTACAACGGAATCCCACAAATTGCCATGCCTAGCATCAGGCCAATACCTCCGGCAAGCCCTGCCGCTATGACTGCGCCAAGCCATTCTGATCTCTTACTTGGTTGATACTCGTCGTGAATGTGCTTCCAGTCTTCCCTCATGTGAACTCCTTACCTATTAAGTCTTGCCAGAATGCGCTCGCGAACAAAGTAGCGTCCAATAGCGTCTCTTCGGTATGCTTGTGGCAATTATCGCATCGGGTCTCTATCCATATTGCCCACTGATCCGCATCCTCGCGAACCTCGATGTTCATTAGCTCGGTTTTATGACGGTACAGTGAGTCGTTTATTTTTTGAAGTTGCATTGTTTTTCATCCTCTAATATTTCGTCAGATAACCTTTTAACGTCGGCCATTAAGTCCATCATGGTTGGCTCTGATTGAGATTTTGAAGAGAGCCAAGGATAGGCGCGTGGCTTCCATTCGGGAGCCTCTTCTTGATGGCTCAACGGATAACCATAGGCATCTATATCTTCATCGGTCCAGCCGTCGGGTAAGCTATTGTTCATAATATTCTCCAAAGTGCCCCGAAGGGCTTTTGTTAGTATTTGGTGCTGTGCAGTTATTAGTATTTAAGGTTTAGGCTAGGATAAAGAAAACCGTTCTGCTAGAGATTTACATATTGGCCCAACTACTGGCTGGCTAACCATCCCGTCCAAAGCGTTTTTTATCAGGCTAGACTCTCCCTTCATAAATGAAATTTCAATATCCCCTGTATTTATCAGGGACAAGAATCGGCTTCTAACACAGGCAGAGAAATTATCTTCATGCCAATTTGTTAGTGCTGACAGTGTTGAAGATATTATTTTTACTTCGTCGCTAGTTAATTTCATAATCTTTTTCCGTTCCCTTAGTTGATGCAGAGACTATACCCGCAGCATATAACCAAGTCGCCCTTTGTTAAGATATTTTACAATTCTTTTTACCTGCGACAAACTGACCGCGACAGACGTTACAGCGTCACACTCCCTAAAGGGAGTGTGTGACGGTTGTAACGCCATGACTGCTTCGCCAAAAACCCAATGTAACGCCCACATATTAAAAACCTATTTTACATTAAAAATCAATGACTTAAACCGTTACACTTTGTTTTTGTAACGCTATGCAACGCCCTGTAACGCTTTACTCATATTTCTAGGCAAAAATACACCTTTCTTTTATTTATCAACAGCTTAAGGCGTTACACTTGCCCCAATGTAACGCCCCCTGTTTTTTACCCCTTCAAAATGTTCATTATTGAGGCGCTTCCAACATCTTTTACAATGAAATTCGGCCCGCTTTCAACAATAAATTCACTATCTAAAAGCTGTTTTTTGATGCGGTGAAACTTGGTTCTAAACTGGCCGCTATTCAAATCGGCCAACTCACCCTTCAAATATTCCCGAAATGCTGACTCAGATAAGCATGGAATTCCATCATCGTTATCTCCGAATTTTTGGAACGCTTCCTCAAAATGCTTTCTAGATACCGAATGCGCGCTCGTTTCTTTTATCTCAGGTTGGTAATTATCATCCCTAGAAATAACCGCACTAGATACCGCCTCCCCATCCTCATCGACCCAAGGTAATTCGACCGACATTAGGCGCATATAGAGGGGCGGGCATATTTCTGCGTCTTTCGACTTGCGCTGTATTAATTCAATCGGCTTTTCTTCGTTACCCGGAACCACGCTGATTTCTATATCTAACGCTCCGCGCCATGCGCTCGAGCCACGCGCCCGGTGCTGAGTCTCATCGTTAACGCCTGTATGGTGAACAAGCAATACACTGGCCCCAAACTCCCTTTGAAGGTTAGCGCAAGCGTCTAGCATGGTTTTAGCGTCCTGCGCGCTGTTTTCGTCACCTAAAAGAAATCTGTGCAGGGTATCTATTACGATAAGCACCGGCTTTTCTGGTAGCGATGCGATTGCCTCGCGGGTTTTCTGGTAGCCATCAGCCGTATTAAGATCGGTCCCTGATTTGGAAAGGTACATATCGAGCTTTTTAATTCGATTGAATAGCTTCCAAGCCGCGATCCTTCCCTTTAGCCCGTGATGACCCTCGCCCGCTAGATAGACCACCGAGCCGCCATGCACCTTGTTATCGCACCATTGCTTTTTGCTTGATGCTATATGTAGGCACATATCCAGAACGGCAAAGGTCTTGCCGCCGCCGCTAGGACCGTGAACCATTATTAACGCATCGCGCTGTAAATGGTGTTTGATTAGCCAGCGTATGGGTGCAGGTTCGCCACAGAAATCATCGGCGGGTATTAGCCAATCGGTTTTTGGAAGGGTTAGAAGCGCGGCCAAGTCGTGGCCCGCCTGTAGGTAGTCATTCGCATCCATACCAACATTGGGTGGCATGATAACGCGAGCGCCGGTCAATTCCGCTGCGCGCCTTGCGTATCGCTCACCAGTGCCGCTTTCGTCATTATCCGCGACAATGGTCAGGGGTTTTTCAATGCGCTTGGCGACGGCTGGTAGCTGCCCGGCGGTGAATCCGACGTAACAGGTGCAGCCGGTCGCCTCGTGAATAGTCGCGGCGGTAGCGTACCCCTCGGCCAAATAGTGCATATCGCCGGAGCCGTGAATAACGAACATGCCGCCTTCAATATCTCCGCTTGCCTGATATTTTTTAACGCCATTAGCGTCGATAAATTGAAGGCTAGTAATTTCTCCGCTTGCATCTATAACGGGCACAATCAACCGGCCATCGCCTGAGACTTTTAGCCCGTAGCTTTTAACCTGTTTGGCTTGCAGGTATGGATGCTCGTCGCTTGCATCGCTCGCGCCTTCCCAAATAGTGGCGGCGGTTTCTTTTGCCGCGTCGGATTGGAGTTTTCTTAATGCGTCACTGGTCTTTTTAGCTTCGCGGACCTTGGCAGCGTGTGCCATTTCTTCGACGGCAGTTAGATCGCGGCCTATATTTTGCCGCCAATTGTGAGAATAACCATCCTTCCAATCACCAAACGCGCCCGCGCATATCTCCCCGTTATAGCCTATATACCAGCACGATTTTTTTTTGCCGAAGCGGTGAATTTTACCGTCGAAAAAAACCTGAGTTGGTGGCGTGAATCCGGCGTTATGTATTGCGTCTTTTAACTGGACCTCGGGCGGGTCGGTCGGCAATGTTTGTTTTTGTTTTGGCGGTGTGAAATCGCCACCGAGGATATTGGTTAAGTTGCCTTTACTCATTCTCAAACGCCTGCACCAAATCATAAACGCGCTGGATTTTAATATCGTCCTTTATATCCAGTCCCTTACCCCCACGCATAGCGCGGTACATTTTAAAATATTGTATCCCTGTTTTGTTAGCAATAAACGTCAAGGGGAATCCCCTGCTTTTAATGTACTTTATTTTTTCGAGTGCTGTCATTATTTAATTCTCCTTAAATTCTGCCGTCTATAATAAAGATATAAAAACCTTTTGCAAATATATTTTATCTGTTTATAATACGCGCAACGCAGCAATCCGAAATCCGAACCGCTGCCAATTGAACAGGAGAACAAAATGGCTATTGAGCTAAAAAGCACGAAAGGGCTTCACGCAAACGGGGTTAAATTACTCGTTTACGGTGCAGCCGGATCGGGCAAAACTTCATTAATACCCACCATGCCGAACCCGGTTGTACTATCTGCCGAGGGCGGGCTTCTATCTATAGCAGGGCAAGAAACGCCCTACGTTGAAATTGCGTCTATAGATGATTTGTATGAGGCATACGCTTGGCTAAACGAATCCGATGAGGGCAAGGCGTTTGATTCTGTCGCGCTTGATTCGATCTCAGAGATTGCCGAGGTTTGTTTGTCCTCGGAAAAGAAATCCGCCAAAGACCCTCGCCAAGCATACGGCGAAATGCAAACCAAGATGGCGGATATTATCCGCGCCTTTCGAGATATATCTGGCCGCAACGTATTTATGACCGCCAAGCTGGAAAAGCAAACCGACGAAATGGGGCGGGTTCTTTATGCGCCATCAATGCCGGGCAATAAAACGGGTCAATCCCTGCCGTACTTCTTCGATGAAGTATTTGCCTTGCGCGTTGAAAAGGACGCGGAAGGCGCAACTCAGCGCGCTTTAATGTGCGACTCGGATGGCTTATGGCTTGCCAAGGATCGATCTGGAAAACTCGACGCATGGGAGTCGCCAGATTTGGGTGAGATTATTAAAAAAATTGGGGGCGAATGATGGACCATGATATTTACACCCAATGGCTAGACCTCAAAAAAGTCGAAGCATCCGCCGCTAAAGAGCGTCGAGAAATCGAGGATAAAATCTTTAGCATGAACGGATTAAACGAAGGCGAGGAAGGCGTTAATAATTTTAACGTGCCGGGCCATGCGGTAAAAATCACCCAACGCCTAACCCGCTCCGTCGATGCCGATGAACTGCAAATGCTGGCAGCGGAAGCGGGCCTTTCTGGGCATCTATCCACCCTCTTTAGATGGAAGCCATCGCTAGATATGAACCGCTGGAAAGCTACGGCGGAAGAAATTACCGGCCCTTTGCAGGGCGCAATAACAACGAAAGCCGGTCGGCCTTCGTTTTCAATAACTAAGATAGAGGATTAATTATGCAGCTAGGAACATCATTTAACGTAAACGAAATGCCGGAATCGACCAACGATTTTGAGCCAATACCAGCGGGTAATTACACCGCTACCATCGGCGGTGCGGAAATCAAAGATACCAACGCGGGCGACGGTCAATATATATCTATGCGATTAGATATAACCGGGCCAAGCCACGAGGGTCGCGTGGTTTTTACGAATCTCAACATCCGCAACAAAAACCCGAAGGCCGAAGAAATAGCCCGTCAGCAATTGGGCGACATCATGCGCGCAACCGGCCTAGCATCGCTTGAGGATACCGACCAGCTAATTGGCGGCGCTTTAGGTATCAAGGTTGCAGTCAGGGCGGCATCTGAGCAATACGCAGCCAGCAACGATGTGAAAGGCTTTAAGGCTATTTCTGGAAGCGCGCCACCAGCAGCGGGTGCAACACCATCGGCATCTGGTGCAGCTAAAGCTCCTTGGCAAAAATAGCGTGAAAATTCCCGAACCGATAAACAGCGTTGCTGCTCTGATTGATTTGCACCATGCGAATCAGTTGGAGTTGACGCGCCCTCACTTTGGTTGCAGCCAAGCCGGTCATAATTGTGATCGGTGGTTGTGGCTAGGTTTTAGGTGGTCGGTTCGGGAGGTTTTTCCCGGTAGGATTAAGCGCCTTTTTAGGCGCGGACATAATGAGGAAGAAACGGTTGTTGCCGATCTTCGCGCCATCGGTTGCGTGGTAACAGACACCACTCCGGACGGTGAACAGATACAGGCTAAAATTCGCCCGCATTTATCCGGCAGTTTAGACGGAATAATTGAAAGCGGATTACCTACCGCACCAAATACGCGGCATATTTTAGAGATTAAAACCCACGCATTAAAGTCGTTTACTGAGTTGCAGAAAATAGGCGTGGAGAAATCCAAGCCCCAACACTTTATTCAAATGCAGTTATATATGCACTCGCTCGGCATTGACCGCGCCCTTTATTATTCAATATGTAAGAACGACGACCAGATTTATACCGAGCGCGTTAAATACGATGCGGCGGTTGCTGAAAAATACATTACTAAATCGGTCGGCATTATCGCAAACGATAGATCTCCCGAACCAATGCCGGGAGCATCGCCTACTTGGTATCAATGCAAATGGTGCGCCGGATATGATATTTGTTATGAGTCCAAGAAAACCAAAGAGGTTAACTGCCGAACGTGCGCGCATTCTAGCGCCATTGATACAGGGTGGCATTGTGCAAGGTTTGATAAGCCTTTAACCGTAGAAGCGCAACGAGATGGGTGCAGAGCGCACGTTCTACACCCTGATTTGGTCCCTTGGGATTTGGTTGGCGGCGATGGCAAGAGTGCAGAATATAAAATTAATGGGGCCATTGTTATTAATGGCGAAAGTGGGATTAGTAGTGGAGATTTATTAAATGGGAACCATTAGAGATTTTGCAGTTGAAAACGGCACAACGCCGGCGATGCTTGCCAAGCACATGATGAAAATTAGATCGAAATTAACGGCGGAGCGAAAACGCGAAAATAAGTGGGTTATCGCGTATCTGGCCATGTCTTATATTAAAACGCGCTCGGTGATTACAACATGAAGGTTTTAGATTTGTTTTCTGGCATTGGTGGATTCTCACTAGGGCTAGATCGAGCAGGGTTTGAAACGGTAGCATTCTGCGAAATAGAGCTTTTTCCATGCAAGGTATTAGCAAAACACTGGCCCGAAGTGCCAATTTATAACGATGTAAGAGAGCTAACTTATGACAGACTCAAATCAGATGGAATTACAGGGATTGACGTTATCTGCGGAGGATTCCCCTGCCAAGATATTAGCGTCGCCGGGAAGCAAGCCGGAATCGGTGAAGGGACCAGATCGGGCTTGTGGTCAGAGTGCGCCCGTCTGGTTGGGGAAATTCGACCCAAGTACGCAATCTTTGAAAACGTCACAGCGTTGCTTAGTGGAGAGCAAGGGCGATGGTTTCAGCGAGTTTTGTTCGACCTTTCCGAGATCGGGTATGATGCGGAGTGGCACTGTATACCAGCTTCCGAACTTGGCGCGCACCATCACAGAGATAGGGCTTGGATTGTGGCTTACCCCAACAGCCTCGGAGCACGAACAGGATATAGTGAAGTTCCAAAAGAGAATGGAGAAATACCCCTGTGGGACAAAGGTTCCAAACCTATCAACACAGGTGATAACCCCGGAATACTGGCCCACACCAACGGCGCACAACTCAAAGGAGTATGCAAGCCCTTCGGAATACTTGCGAAATACGCCGACATTGGCGGCCCAAGTAGGTGGGAGGCTGAACCCAACGTGGGTCGAGTGGCTGATGGGGTTCCCGACAGGGCACACCGACTTAAAGCCCTCGGAAACGCCGTAGTGCCACAAATACCAGAACTAATAGGCCGAGCAATAATGGAATTTGAAAATGCTTCGTGACTACCAGCAACGCGCAATCGATGATGTTTATACATGGTTCCGCGCCAACGAAACCGGCAATCCTTGTCTGGAAATGCCAACCGGCTCGGGCAAATCTCACGTTGTGGCCGAGCTATGCAAGAACGCGGTTAAGGGGTGGCCCGATACCAGTATCTTAATGCTAACCCATAGTAAGGAATTGATCGCCCAGAATTCTATTAAGATGCGCCAGCATTGGCCCAATGCGCCCCTCGGTATTTATAGCGCCGGGCTAGGCCGCAAAGAAATAGATCAGATTACCTTTGCCGGGATTCAATCGGCGCATCGATACGCGGACCGTATCGGACACCGCGATCTAATTCTGGTTGATGAATGCCATTTAATATCGAACAAACAGCAAGGAACCTATCGAAAGCTTTTAGCAAATCTAAAGGCCATCAATCCAAATATGCGCGTCGTGGGCTTGACAGCCACGCCATACAGGTTGGGACAAGGGACGTTAATCGATGGCGAGGATGCGTTATTTGATGCGATATTAAAGCCTGTAACCATGCAAGAGTTAATCGCTCGCGGATTCTTGGCAACGCTAAAAAGTAAGCATACGAAATCCATGCTGGATATTAGCGGCGTGCATAAGCGCGGCGGCGAGTACATCGAAAGCGAGCTAAACAGGGCGGTTGATAATGAGGAAATAAATCGGGCGGTAGTCGCTGAGACAATAGCCCGCGCCGATGGCCGAAGTAAGTGGCTTTTCTTTTGTTCCGGCGTTGCTCACGCCGAGAATATACGCGATGAACTAATCGCCCAAGGCATAAGCGCGGCCTGTGTAACTGGCAACACGCCCAAAAAAGAACGCGCCGAGATATTGCGAGCGCACGAGGCGGGCGAGATTACCGCCTTAACAAACGCAAACGTATTAACGACAGGCTATGATTCGCCCGATATTGATCTTTTGATCTATCTTAGGCCCACGCTATCCCCTGCGCTTTACGTTCAAATGTCGGGGCGTGGTATGCGCGTCAAGAGCGCGACCGATCATTGCCTAGTGTTGGATTTTGCGGGCAACGTCGAAAGGCATGGGCCGATTACTAATGTTAGACCGCCAAAAGCTAAGGGCGATAAAGTTGGCGAAATACCGACAAAAATCTGCCCCCAATGCGATGAGTTAGTGCAAATATCAGTTATGGTTTGCCCCGATTGCGGCTATATCTGGAAGGAAAAACCGAAGGAGTTTAATTTATCCAATGCCGACATCATGGGCATCGAGCCACAAGAGGCCGAAATTACCGAATGGAAATGGATTAAGCACACCAGCAAGAAAAGCGGCAAGGAAATGGTCCGCGTGACTTATTACAGCGGATTGGCAGGGCCATCCATAACCGAATATTTCGCCATTACGCACGACGGTTATGCTGGCGCTCGAGCGAGGGCGGCACTAATGACATTGGTAAAAGATTCCGGCCTTGATCCTGACCGAGTATCGTTGGACGATATGAGCGAACTGGCCGCATACCTAAACACTGGCAAGCAACCGGACCTTATTCAATACACTAAAAATGGAAAGTTTTATGACATTAGCAATAGACACTTCGCACCGCGAAATCTACCGAACCGCGAAACAAAGCCTGATGGATTCGCGCACCGAATTGGATAAACCGCGTTGTTTTACTTGTGATCGACTAGTTGAGGGTAAATGCGAATTTTACGTTGTTGCCGTTTCCGAATCCCACTTATATACACCAAACGAGTGTTCAGAATATGATCGATCCATTCCTTTTTAAATCGTTACCGCTTCCCCTTATGCCAAAGGGTCGAGTGCCAACCGAGCATGAGGAACAGCGCGCCTTTGTTTCTATATTCCGCAAGTCATTTAAGCCGGTTAGAATCTTTGCGATACCCAACGGCGGGAAGCGAGGAAAGGCGGAAGCGGGTCGCCTAAAAGCCGAAGGGGTTAGCGCCGGAGTTCCCGACCTGTTTGTACCTGAGTGGCTTTTATGGATTGAATTTAAACGCCAGACAAAGGGCACTGTTTCTAAAGAGCAAAAAGAATGGCATGAATACCTAACCGCCATTGGTCATAGTGTAAAGATTTGCAAAGGCGCTGAAGATGCGCGAGAAATCGTGCTAAATTTCGTGCAAGAAATGGAGGTTTAAAATGAATTTAAAAGAGCGATATAAGCTAATCTACTGGCGCGCCGTAAACTCTGAAAATGTTAGATACTTCTATCTTTCAAAGTGGCCGGAAATCATTCACTCCGGCTTGATTGGCGCAGCGATAACGACCCTGCTTTTCGCCATTATTGTCGGCGCACTTGCAGCATGTGGATTAATGCCGAACCCTAAAGGCTTGTTTTTTGGTGTATTATGGACCTTGTCCGTTGGCTTTTTACTTGGAATATTCTGGAGAAAGTTATGAGCAAAGAAGAAGAAACCCTTGATTGGACTCACGGCGAGCCTTTAGAAAACGTATCTGCAAAAGTCAAAATAGATAGCTGGCCGCTTAAGCCTCAAGAAATTGACCTTTCAGAATGCAGGCCACCTAACGCGCCTCCAGTTTGCCGGGAGTGTGAGTGATGAGCGCACTAGATAAACAAATAGGCGGCGACCACTATAAAAATCAAGGAATCCAGCCGTTAGAGGCCACGCTTGCAAACTACGGCTATATCGGTTTAGAGGCGGCGGTTTCTACCAAGGTTAATAAATATATAAGCCGAAACAAGGGCGACAAGGTTGAGAACCTTCAAAAAGCCGTTCACGTTTTACAAATATTAATTGAGGCCGCCGAAAAAGAACCGGCCAACGAACCGGCCAATATAGGCGTTTGGCATAATCCTAAATCTGGAGACAAATAAAATGCCTTTGTTAACACAAGAAGAAATTGACCGAAGGATAAAAATCTGGCGTGAATGCGGGCAATCATCGAAACAGGCTGCGCCCATTGCCGGAGTGACTAGGCGCGTATTTGATAAATTTCTAATTCGACATGCCAGAGAGGAAAGGCTGGTCACCCTCGGCCAGCTAGCGCAAACCCAATCCATTAAAAGGGAATTGCCCGCCAAAGGCTGCAAGCGGTATCTCTTAACGTGCGCGCAGAATAATACCGATATACACAAAGGCTTTTGGAAAAACCTTTCTATTTTTTCCGATACCGTTGGCGCTGAAATAATGGTTTCCGGGTTTACCTATATGAAAACCACGCAAAACACCAAGAATGAAAAGCGCGAGAAGAAGTCAGCTTTAACCAGCGCCGAATGGTATGCGATGGAAATCCAGCCGCACATTACTAGCGAGCTAACATTGTTGGCCCCAACCCTTGCATGGTGCTCCAATCTTCAAATGATGCCGACAGCGGTTAACCCATTTTCAGGAATGGCCGATTATACGGGCGAGGCTTCTAGCGTTATTCCGCACCCCAAAATGCTAATGCAACCAGTGCCGACAGCAATGGATAAGCCGGCCAAGCACCTGTATTCCACCGGCTGTTGTACAATGAAGGCATATATAGCCCAAAAAGCCGGCCAAAAAGCTGAGTTTCACCACGTTTTCGGTGCATTGCTTGTCGAAGTTATGCCCGACGGCAATTGGTTTACTCGGCAGATATCCGCAAACAGCAAGGGCGACTTTGATGATTGTGGCACCCAAATATCCATGCGCGGAGGCTCTGCAAAGCCCCTTAAAGGCGTTTCCGTTCTGTCTTGGGGCGACATACACCGCGTTAATATGGACAAGGATATTCGACGCATGTGCTGGGGAGATGGCGGCATTCTGGATACGCTTCGCCCTAAGTATCAAATCTTTAATGATCTAACCGACGGCGAGAGCCATAATCCGCACGAACAGAAAAACCACCACGCGCAGCACCGATTGTTTTTGGAAGGCAAGAACTCTATCCGAGCAGAATTTGACGGCGATCGAGAATTTTTAGATGTCGAGGCGTACCGGGATTGGTGTAAGAGTATGGTCATCTGGTCTAATCATGATGAATTTATAAGGAGATACCTACTATCTTCTGACTATCGGCGCGACCACATAAACGCATCTTTTATCTTACGCCTAGAGCTTGAGGTTTATACCGCCATAGAAGAGGGTCGAGATGCGGAAGTTTACGCAAAGGCACTCAACTCTCTTACGGCGCAAGTTTTTAGTCACGATAAAGAATCGCTGGTAATCGAAGGCGTAGATTTTAGTCATCACGGACATGTCGGGGCAAGCGGTGCTAGAGGTTCAGTGAAAGGGCTGGCCCAACTAGGAGCTAAGACTAGCACCGGCCATTCTCATGCGGCGTGGATCATTGCCGGAGCATCAAGCGCGGGAACGTGCAGCAAGCTGGACCTAGGTTATAACAAAGGGTTTAGTAGCTGGTCGCACACTCAGACCGTCACCCATAAAGGCGGCAAACGTCAGCAAGTAACGTGCAACGCTTCAACGGGATTCTGGCGTGGTGGGGCGGTTAAGCTATAACCAAGCGGTATGGGTTGCTTATTCTTTGTTTTTAGCATTCCCAAAATTACAGGCTAAATAGTTCAATATTTTACTCAGGATTATAAGCACTTCGTCATCCTTTGGGTTTTTAGTTGCAGCCGCAATAAGTGAAGCTGTACCTACCACGCTTAGTGCTATGGTTAGATAGTCGCCAAGATTGGCAAGTATGTTGCTGATAATATCCATTGTTTCTTATCCTATGTTAAACAGTAATTAAGTTGTTCGATATGCTGCAAGATTTTGACCATTTCCGCATCTCGTATAAATAGACCCTCTGGCATTTCTTGGTATTCAAAATCAAGTTTCGGAATCTGGCAAGTCTTTGCTGTCGCGCACCCGGTAATTATCACGCATATAGCCGCGAACATCAGTGGCAATTTCTTCCATTTCCTTTTCATGCTCATCGGTTTTGTGCTCTCGCCAAATATCACGCACTAATTCTAACAGAATTCGGATAATCTTTATCAGATCGATCACCCTTCCCACCTCGCGTGTCCGGTTCTGGAATCAACATGGGTAAAGCTATCGTATGATCCTAGTCCGCCCGGTAATAGCTCATCTTCGCAAAACTCTTGAACACTCCACGCATCCAAATCGGCAACAACAATATCCGCAGCCCTTCCGTAAAGATGCTGCGAGTTAGCAGAACCGCCAACCTTTTTATTGTACTCAAAGCATCGGCATCCGCTGGTAATCGTTACTGGGCCAAGCTCGCTGCGTATAGCTTGAAGGTTTTCAATCAGCTCAACGTCTACGGTATCAAAGCCGCAGCCACATTTACAGGCAAATTCCAATCGACTAAAGTGCTTTGAGAGATCCCCCATTGTAGAGTCTTAATTCTGCTGGGCTAGGAGCGTTGCGACCAGTGCTTGAATCTGCTCGTTTGTCTGCTCTTGAATCTTTTCTTGACGGGCCAAACTTTCCACGATCGCCTGAACCTTCGCTTCTGTCACTGCTTGCGCTTGTCCGTTATCTTGTGCTTTCCTTGCGGCCTCATTGGCAATGGTAGCGATACGATCACGCTCCTCAGAGGCAAAGCTGGTATTAGCCTGCAACACACCCCAAGACACCGCTAACGTCACAAAAGCAACCCCCAGCGGTACACTCCATAGCGGCAGGCTTATTGTACTCACGCGGCTTCTGCTTCTGTAATAGCGGCAATGATGGTGGACATATCTTCACTACCCCAATCATCCAGTGCTACGCCACTTGATAGGTATCCTGAACTTCTCATAACACGTTCTTTAACTTCTTCAACTGTCATCTCAGAACAGAAATCATTGTCACCATCTAGGGCACTTGTAATAACGCTAACACTGCCCAGCATAGCTGAATACATTGCTGCTTTTTCTTCTTCTGTACGTTCTTTTATTGTGAGTTCCACTAGAGCTTCTTCTTCCACTACAGCTTCTTCTTCTTCTTCCACTAGAGCTTCTTCATAATCTTTATTCATAATCAGTTACCCTTCTAAGGTTTCTATTCTTGCGGTGAGTGCTTCTACTTGTGCAGATAGCTCTTGAATTGCTTTGGTTAGTACAGGTATTAATGCGGCCTCTGCTACTTCCTGAGAGCCATCATCTCTATCGTCCCAAAGTCTAAAGCCATCTTTAATGCTACTGTCGGCATCTATAGCCGCTTTAACTTCTTGCGCTATAAAGCCGTGGTTCGTATCCGAGTTTTTAAAGACCTCGGTCGAGTCGGCTTCATAGGCGTTAAAGGTTTCAGGCAGTTCGCCAAGGGTTTTGTACTGCCAAGTGCGAGGCTGCAAAGCATTAATAAAGCTTAAACCTGCTGTAGAATCTACAATGTCTTTCTTGTAGCGTTCATCAGAGACTGTTGCCCATGTAACATTGCCATGTGCCGCTCTAATGTCATCAGCACCACTACCTATTGTTGTATAACCTGCTGCACATGAAACATTATAGCCAAAGCCTTGCGCTTTTTCAGAATCGACAGCCGTGGAATCGCTTAGACCTCCGAAAATGACATTGTAATTTCCAGTGGTAAGTGCATCACCTGTGAGGCCGCCAACAAGGGTATTATTAAGGCCTGTAGTGACTTCAACACCTGCATTATAACCAACAGCTACGTTGTGTACATCGGTAGCTGATGTGAGGTTTTGTGATGCTAACGCTTGAAAACCTACTGCAACAGAATGAGAACCAAGAGTGTCACCGCTTAAAGCACTTCTACCCAATGCGACATTTTCACTTCCCGTGGTAAGTGCATCACCTGTGAGGCCGCCAACAAGGGTATTGTTAAGTCCTGTCGTGACTTCATATCCTGCCTGATAACCCAGTGCAGTGTTATAAACATTGGTAGCAGAAGTGAGGTTTTGATGGGCTAAAGCATTCCTCCCTATAGCTACGCTTCTGCTCCCTAAAGTATCAGTGCTAAGAGCGGCGTAACCTACGGCAACATTAGAATCAGCGTCTGTAAGAGCATCACCTGCGAGGCCGCCAACAAGGGTATTGTTAAGGCCTGTGGTGAGATCATTCCCTGCGTTATACCCTACCCCGACGTTATAACTATCGGTACTTGAAGTAAAGTTTTGATTTTGTAGGGCGAGTACGCCAACGGCTACGTTTCTATCGCCTTTAGTGTCAGTACCTAAAGTATGAAGACCCACAGCAACATTGCTGTTTCCTGTAGTAAGAACATCACCTGCAAGACCCCCTACCAAAGTATTATTTGTGCCTGTAGTGATAGCATTCCCTGCGCCATACCCTACCGCTATATTGTAACTATCGGTAGTTGAAGTAAAGTTTTGATTTTGTAGGGCGAGCGAGCCAACGGCTACGTTTCTATCGCCTTTAGTGTCAGCACTTAAAGTAGCATAGCCCAGAGCAACATTATGGTTTCCTGTGTTTAATGCATCGCCGGAATGCGCGCCCACCAAAGTATTACTTCCGGAGGTGGTTATTTCTTTACCTGCGTTATAACCTACTAATACGTTCCTATCGCCAGTACTAATTGCAGTTCCCGCCTGATCCCCCACCACAGTATTATAATCACCGCCGCTGGCAATGCTATTACCTGCGTTGACTCCTGCGCGGAAATTAGAGGTTCCAGCGGTTGCTGTTTGTATCGTCCCAGAACCAGCAACGATAATATTGCCTGATGAGTCTATGCGCAGGCGTTCTGAGCCAGAGGCTGTATTTCCAAATACGAAATTATCGCCCTCACACTGTAATTGTGCTTGACCGGAATTGTCTTTTAAAACAATACGAGCAGTTGCATCTGTACTTTCAAAAGTAGCAACTGTATTAGTAGTACCTGAATTTACATGAAGTTTATTATCTGGACTAGTCGTACCAATACCCAAAGACTCCGCAGACGCATCCCAGAACAACTTAACCGTTGAACCTGTGTCCTCGTAGAAGCTGATATCGTTATTGTCTATTTGTAGAGCAACACCATTACTTTCATAAAAACGGAATCTAGGCGCTTCAAAACGAATATCGCCATAATTACTACCACCTTTGATTTTGTAGGCGGATGAGTTGAATTGAACCTGTGCATCAGAGGGTTCTATTAAAACAGCATCCACCGTGGCTGTGCCAGTAACGTCTAACGCACCGCTCGCTAAAGTGCCTGTAGTACTTAGGTTTTCATTACCAAAGCTAATAGCTCCAGAGGAGTCGGTAATTGAGCCTGATCCAATCGTTAAGGTTCCTGCTGCTAGGGTATCAAACCAGCCCTTCAGCCATCTAACCGCAGTAGAGCCTAGGCTGTCAGTGCTGTCTGTGTCGCTTAATACGCTGCCGCCAACTGTAGTGGTTCCATCAACATCAAGATCAGTAACATTTAAAGTGCCAGCAACACGAGTGCCGTCGTAATTATTTAAATCAGCACGAGCCAATTCAAAGCCGCCAGCGGTTGAGCCATCATGAACATGCACCGACTCATTTGTGGTATTTACACTAATTTCGCCTTCCAATCCGGTGAAAGAATTGTGTTCGGTGTTAGTTCCTCTGCGGCGTTTTACTGCTTGTGACATGTTTTACTCCGGCTGAATGGGCCATATTATATCATCTAAAGACTCGGCTTTAGAATGTGATTGTGGTAGGTCGCGCAATGCTTGTCTGTACGTTGCCCACTGTGATTTCTTGGTGCTGGTGAGCGGGCTGTCTGCAAATTGCGTCCAGTCTGATGCTTCTAACAGGGCGTTTCGTTTTCTTTTGCGCTTGCCTTCATTGCTTAAAACAAATGGCAACTCAATCTCTGATGGAACTAACGCTTTAGCGTTTACATCAACCGCCATGCCTTCAGTAGGGTCACAACACTCAATATAGTCATAACCATCAGGAGCATCATTTTTAGGGTCACCGCTAGTTGTAACTACAGATTTTATAACGCCAGTATCTAAAGCATAAATAATATACTTCCTCATCGTTTGGCCGCCCCTATTGATATAATGCCTAAGTCAATATACATAGTGTCAGATGACCCACTTCCTGATGGGTCTCTTGCCTGAATCTCGTAAGTAAATGTTCCGTTGCTAGGTGTATCTACATACAAAAACGGTATTACAGATGTTTCATTAAGGGCAAAATTTGCCATAATATATGCTTCAAATTGTTTTAGTACAGTACTACCTACCACTAGCCTGTAATTAAAAAACTTACCAGTTGTAGATACATTTGTAGCTTGAACAATACCATTAATAATTACAGCGGATGAAGCAGACAGATCACTAAGAACAATGCTTTTAGATACTACTGTAGCCCATCCATCCGCAGGGGATATACCTAAACCAGATGCAAGTGAGGCTGTTTCTTCAACGAATACCGCTTGATCTGCAATTTTGATTGTATCAACCGACAAGTTAGCGATTTTTCCCTGAGTAACCGCAAGATTCGCAATTTTAGCCGACTCAATAACAGCATCGTTAATTTGTGCCGCGCTAGTAATCACGCCAGACGCAGCAATTAGGCCGCCAGTGATAGAGTTTGCTGCTAAATCGCCTGTTTGTATCGACCCTGCCAATATCTTGTCTGAGGTAATGGCGTTGGCCGCTAAACTGTCAGTGCTAACTGCGCCCGCTTGAATAGCGCCTGCGGTGACGGCATTGGCTGCAATTGCGTTGGCTGTAATAGCATCGGCAGCAATAGCCGCAGCCCCTATTGAACCCGCACTGATAGAGTCAGCAGTGACCGCACCCGTTGCGATAGTGCTGGCAGTAATTGCATCTGCCTGAATCTTTGAGGTCGATATAGAATTATCGCCAATTTGTGTGCTG
>TARA_R110000751_G_scaffold235969_1_pt1 | contig 31291 bp, 15 predicted proteins | sample TARA_R110000751 | Tara Oceans TARA_R110000751 (sample SAMEA4398001) | marine metagenome | biome: Polar Biome; feature: [MES] marine water layer (ENVO:01000295) within the mesopelagic zone...; material: water (ENVO:00002006), including particulate matter (ENVO:01000060) such... | reverse complement strand
ATACTATGATAATTTTTTGTTTCATTTGGGAACTTTATTTTCATCGGTAGAAATCTCTATGAAAATGGGCAACAGGCCCAAAGTCTTAACTTAGAAATTACCACTTAACAAGTTACATATATTAAATTATTTATACTAGAATTAGAAAATATTTCACATTTCATTATGATGCCGCAATATTTTGAAGATCACAAAAACTTAAAAAATATTTAATAAGCCATATCCAAATATAAGAATAAAATAATAACTATGTATATACATATGGACAAAATGATTTAATTAGTACTTTTGAAAAAAAGCAACTCATAATGACTTCAAGAGCAGCCTTAAACTATAATGGATTATTTCAAAAAATTTTAATATTCATTTTTGTCATTTCCAATGCAACTTGTAGAAGTAGCCAGAAAACCCACTTAGATCAAGTTAAACCAAATACCTCTCACTTAGTGACACAAGCAGAAGATTTCACCAATCTGCTAATAGTTGATAGCTTGGGCATAACAGGCGCAGATGGATCAATTTCCTTTCCTTTAGATCAAGACCAATCACTATTCATGATGGGGGATTCATTCTTATCCCCGATACAAAACAAAAAAAGAGATCCAAAAAGTATTATGATCAACAATACTTTCATATTGATCCATAAAAAGAAGGAAAGTCATCATGCCCTTTATAACAATACCCCCAAGGGTCCGGATGCCCTATTGAAACCAACCTATGGCAATCCAAAGGAATACTATTGGCCCGGACATGGTTTTCAAAGAAATGGTATAATACACCTTTTTATGTCCAGGTTTTTAAGTGGTGACTACGACTGGGGCTTTAAATTTTCAGGAACTGACTATATTCGAATGGACAAAAATACATTTAAGGTTCTCACACAACAAGACTTTCCTTACTCAAACATTAACAATGTACATTATGGTCATTCCATATTAAATGAAAAGAAAGAAACTTATATTTATGGAGCATGGAGCCGCAATGATTCTACTGCCATGCATGTAGCAAAAGCAACATTGAACCTTAAAAGTAACCAAATGAACAGCTTTGAATTTTTTGATGGTAAGAACTGGACTTCAGACCCCTTGAAAAGCAAACCTTTGATTGGAATCCATAAACCAGTACCAGAACAATTTTCCGTCTTTAAGCAAGGAGATGTATATGTTTTGATTCTGCAAGCAAGGGAGTTGGGCAATGGAAATATATATTCATATATTGCAGAAACCCCCACAGGTCCATGGAAGAATGAAAAACTCCTTTACCAAACCACGGAGCAGAAAAATGTTGAGGATCAAATCTTTACTTATAATGCCATGGCACACCCTCAATACATAGCAGATAATAAATTACTAATTTCCTATTGTGTCAACAGCTTTGACGTCAAAAAAATCCATGAGGTAAATACGGATTACTATCGACCAAAATTCATCTGGGTCCCAATAGAAATAATTTTGGAGTAACGTAAATAGCCACTTCGGATAAGCAATAGAGCCCATAATTTTCTTCAACAAAAACCTTTTATTATGTTGATTACTTTGACCATAAAACTAACATTAAGTAGGTACATTTCTTCTTCTGGCACACCTCTTGAAAAGTCAACTTGGCTGCTGGTATAATAGCCTTAAAGAAATTACTCTGATTTATGGTAATCAAAAGTATACTCCCAAAGACAAAAGAAATGGATTCTTTAAAAGGCCATCCAAATCATACTATTTTTCAACGACAGATAATCATTGTTCTTGATAAAAAGAATTCCTTTTTGCCCACTCCTTAAACATCATAGAGGATTTTGCAAGTACGCCAGCTGAACCCTTAAAATCTGCAGATCCAGCTGGGGTTCCATCTATTTTATACCATTCATAAAAACCATCATTTTTCAATACCCTTTCATACATTGGTTTGGCAAGTTCATATGCCTCCTCAACAAAATCATTGGCAATCAATTGTTGTATCATTCTTCCCCCAAACCAAGTCCAATCACCCCCGTTTTGGTATTCATAGGGACCAGAAACATTTTTACCTAAAACCTCTGGCGGATATGGGGGATACAGCGTTAGCCCAATGGATGGTGCTCCGGACAACCTTACATTCTCTATCATTTGGGCAAGAACGGCGGCAATTTCTTGCTTGTTCAGGATACCCGCCTCAACGGCAACGGCTGTACCACCGTGATAGTCAATAGCATTTTCATCAAAATCTTCAGGAAAAGGGGAGTCCGAAACATAGATATGTGGAATAAATTTATTTCTTTCCACATCCCAGAGATATTTTTTGCTATTCATGCCAATCCTTTCATGTAAATCGCCCCACTTCTTTTTATCTTCGGGTTCAAGTGCAAATTCCCGCATGTTTTTCAAGGCAATGACCAACATAGCATTATCATAAATATCTATACTCCAGTGGGTAAGTTCATCCACGTCGACCACTGCCCCACCTTCTACCTGTACATCTCCCCAGTCAAAAGTGGTCGCCCCGATAATTAGGCCATATTTTTCGGAATATCTCTCTTTTAAAAGATATTCAATGGACATTGTCAATCTTTCATAGACTGTTTTTCCTGCTATTTTCTCAGTTAATATGGATCGATCATTGGTTTTGCCAATATATTTTGAAATTGCCTGAATCAATGAGGTTTCCTGATCAGTTTCCACGGTATTTTTAAATCCAATATATCCTGGAGCCGTTACCGATTCGTAGGTATTGGGATCTCCCCAGGTAAAGGCTTCCTTTGGCACATAACCATCCAGAAGTTCCCCATTTTCTTGCTGAAAATGAAAGAACATCAATAAATTTTCACGAATGATATTGACATCATATTCTTCACATGATAATTCTATAAACGTATTTAAATCACGTGACCAAACCATTTGGTAACCAGAGCCGGCATAAAATCCTTTTTTCATTAAGTCTCTAGCCATATCCTCAACCTTCTTCATAGATTGATCTGACATGATTTTCTTTGCCAAATCTGCCGTTTTATCAACCTTAGGAACGCATGATATTGTTAAAAAAGACATTACGGTTATAATGAGTATTTTCATTTCACAAGTATTAATTATTAAAACCAATATATTTCTATGAGCCACAAGTTATTTGTTTGTCCATGATTCATTAAGACAACCCTGTTAGCTTCACAACAATCCTAAAAAGCACTACATTGATTCCAGTGATTAAAAAAAGGACCACAAACCCATCCAACGAACTAAATAAATGAGAATGTGGCCCGACTACTAACTCAAACTAGCAATATCCCAAATTACTATAGCTCAACTATAGCCAATATATTTGCTCTTATACTGTTCCATGAATTATTTTAAAAATAATTTATGAATAAAACATTTCTTATTTTGTTAGTTGCAGCAACTGCAAGTTATCATTGTTCTTTGCAAAAAGTATACCCTCATTTCCGCCGGCGAGTTTCATCTTTATTGCCGCTTTGACCTCCCCTTTGACCATCAATCCACTATCATAGGGCATTTGTGAAATAAATCTTCCTTCCCCATCACCAATCATAAGTCCTCCAAAACTTGCATCCCCTCGTGGCGTTTCAACCTCCGAGCCATATAAATTTCCGGCATAGATGACATCCAGATTTCCGTCTTGATCTACATCCTGTACAACCATTGAATTTATTGGAGCTATCTGCGCTAGGTTATCCAATGATCTAAGTTTAAATTGTCCGTTCCCTAAATTTTCAACATAGGTATTAGCAAAATTTTTAACTTGATAGTGGGTCGATTTGGACAAATGTTCAGTAGAATATATGTCTTCCAAACTTGCAGTGGCAAAGGAATGATAATCCTTGAATTTCGTTTTTATTGCGGGAATCTGTTGTGAAGAACACTCCCTTCCCCGAATTGGAACCTGTACATTTTTCTCCAACTTACTGAGTACAATATCATTTTTCCCATTGTTATCATAATCATAAGTGTAAAGACTAAAAGGGGACTCGATCGTAGCTTGATATTTATAATTGTTTCCCAAATTTCCTAAGATAAAATCCATATCGCCATCATTGTCAAAATCACTACTTGTCATCCCAAACCACCAACCAGTAGTATCTGACAACCCAACAGAATCACTATTGTTTACAAATTTGCCATTTTCGTTCTTAAGATATGTGATACCCATCCATTCCCCTACAATTATCAAGTCTTTGTTACTATCCCCATCAATGTCTATCCAATTGGCCTGAGTTACCATTCCTAAATCAAGAAGCAGAGGAGCTACTTCTGCAGTCACATCCACGAATTTTATGTTTCCATTATCACTATCGTTTCTTAAGATATAACTTTTAGGGGCCATGGGATAGTTTCGCGGGGTGACTCTTCCACCAACAAATAAATCCATATCACCATCGTTATCATAATCCGAAGAAACTACTGTTGAACCACTTCCGGTCATAACGGGAAGCGCTTGGTCATCCTTCACAAATACACCATTCCCTTTATTTATGTAAAATTTGTCTTGATAATAAACGTTACCCTCTGGGTACTCATTACCCCCACATACCACATACAGGTCCAATAAGCCATCTCCATTTGCATCAAAAAATGTAGAACTTACATCCTCCTGATCTTTACTTTGCCTCCATAATTCTGTTAATATTTCCGAAAATGTACCGTCCGGATTCTGGCGGAACATGGCTCCTGCAGACCAATTGGCACCCCCAATATAGAAATCATCCAATCCATCATTATCTATATCACCTACTGATAAGGCAGGTCCATGTTGTGAAATTTTATGAGGCAACAACACTTGATATCTAAAATCATCAAAATTATTTTCTTCATGTTTATAATGCAATCCGAACTTTTTGGTGACATCTTCAAAATAATTCTTCTTACTAACGGCTAAATTATTCATGGTAGGTATGGCATTTTTATAAGCCATTGAAATGACTTGATCAGTTTTGACATTATTTATGCTTTCCGATCTACCATCAGGCCATATAATTCTTACTGTCCCTATCACTTCTTTTTGACCCACACCAAAATGAACCACAGGTTCCACAGACGACTGAAACCCTCTTGTCATTGTCATTTCTTGATATTGTTGGCCCTCGTTATCTTCCAACCATACCTTACAGCCAATGCCAAAAGGATTGTTATCGGGACCAAGCAATTTTATTCTTAAATAATTGTTACTTTGATTATTACTTGTCCTATTTTCATAAACGACACTTTTGTCGTCCAAATTATTTACTACCAAATCCAAATCACCATCATTATCGAGATCGGCATAGGCCACCCCATTTGAAAAGCCATTGAAGTTGAGCCCCCATTCTTCAGAGACATTCCTAAAGGTCAAATCGCCATTATTTTTAAATGCATAGTTATCAATTTTTTCTGAAGGAATTTTTAAGGTAAGATCCAGTGGGTTTTCATTTTCAAAATTCTGAACTTCATCACTTCTAAAGTAATCACTATTGTTTATATCCCTACGCACCCCATTGGTAACATAAATATCCTTAAAACCGTCATTATCAAAATCAGCAAACAAACTTGCCCAACTCCAATCTGTTGATGAAACCCCTGCTATTTTTGCAATATCTCCAAAATGGGGAAGACCTATGCTATCATTACCCATATTTAATTGCAAGGTATTAATGGAATACTGATAGTGCATATCATGATCTATCATATTATAGAATCTTTCAGGATCCATACTGTCCATATTCTCCTTAGCCCTTCTATGGCTTTTAGGCATCATATCTACTTGATAAAGATCCAATAAGCCGTCATTGTTAAAATCGGCAACGTCCGTTCCCATTCCAAAATAAGATGTATGATTGGTCAGATTCAAATTTTGGTCAATAAATGTCCCATCTTGATTATTTATCAGAAAATAGTCTGGAGTACTAAAATCATTTGACACATATATATCGGGCCAGCCATCTTGATTATAGTCCCCTATTGAAACACCTAAGGATAGTCCAAACTTGTTTAGGCCCGAAGATTGGGTAACATCGGTAAATTTACCATTACCTTCATTTTTGTACAATCTATCACTCTTGTCATAGGGTGCATTATCGCGATAATTTAAGAATTCCGCAATACTAGTTCGAGAATTAACCAAAGGATAATTAACTACATATAAGTCCTGATCTCCGTCTAAATCAAAATCAAAAAAAACTGCTTGGGTACTATTCCCACTATCGGCAACCCCATAGCTTTCAGCAGATTCCGTAAACGTTGGAATCCCATCACCATTGGCATCATTGATATACAATAGATTCTTGGTAGTGGTCCATTTTCCTGAAACGCTTACATAAATATCCAACCAACCATCTTGATTAGCATCGCCCATGGTAACACCTGTAACCCATCTACTGTCACCACCAACCCCCGAATTCCCGGTAATATCCCTGAATTTTAAGTCTCCTTGATTCAAATAGAGCTTATTCTCCACCATATTGCCTGTAAGGTAAACATCGGCAAGACCATCGTTGTTTATATCACCAATGGCAACGCCGCCTCCCATATAAATATACATGTAGTTAAAATAATTCACGGAGTCATTCTCGGTCAGGTTATTTGCAAAACCAATACCTGTTTGTTCCGAGGACAATTCAACAAAAACTTTTTCCTTGTTCAATTCTTTGGAACTGCAGCCAACAATAGACAACAACATCAATAATATCCCAATACCTACATAGGCACTTATACCTTTAAACCTCATATCCACATACATCCATTAAAACGAGCCTAATTACCTAGATCATTATTATTAACATTTACCTTAAAAGACCACAGACCCTTTTACATTGTACGTGCAATCGAATCCGTGGTCCTTGACTAAAATAACTAACTGCAACTTTATTAAACTACTAACTAAAACTTAATTTCCGTACCCTGGATTCTGTTCAATTTTATTATTACTTCTTTGGATTTCCTCCCTGGGTATAGGCAAAAGATAGTAATAATCTCCAGGCCATTCAAACCTAGGATCGGTTGCTGTAATTTCGCCATATTCATAATTCAGCGTTCCCAAAAGATCCCCCTCTTGAGCTCCCGTCCAATCCATTTGAACACTGCTAAGCCCCCTAATTGGATTTAGGTCTATATTCCCTGGGGCCGCTTTCCAACGCAATAAGTCCCAAAAACGACTATCCTCCAAATGTAGCTCAACTGCCCTTTCATTTCTATATTCCCTCACAAGATCTGCTCCTGAACTGGTTATATCGGGCATGTTTACGGAAGGTCTTTTCCTTACCAAGTTAATATATTCTCTAGCCACATCTTCGTTACCAAGTGCTATTTGGGTTTCAGCATAGTTCAAATAAAACTCGGCCAATCTCATAAATACGACTAATTGACTATAATCATAATCAAAGCTTGCCCTAGGCCCATTAAAATCCAATAGCTTCCTGAACGTATATCCTGTTTGCACTCTCCAATGGAACGGGGTTAAACCTTTGACCCAATAAGTTTTGGAATCCCTTCCGAAATCAAATAGTTCCTGTCCGTTTATAGGGTCAATCTTATTGGGGTTGGCATAAGGCGCTGCATTGTCCGGATTGGGATTTGCATCCTCCCAATATTCATAGAGCCTCGAAGTACTTTTGGCACCATCATTTATGGTAACTGGCCCAGCCCCTGGATACAGGATATAACTGTAATACCTATGATCCCTATTCTCATTGGGGTTTTGATCATCATATCCAGAGATAGGATTAATAGTAATCCCATCCTCTAAATAAGGATACTCTCCATTTACCAACTGAAACATATTAACAAAATTCTGGGTCGGCATGAGTCGTTGTCTTGCATCGAAACCACTTGGCCAATAATCGTAGTTGTAGCCCCAATCAGGAATTCTTGTACCGGCCGTAAAGGAGCGGCCAAATATAGTTTCATCTTCCTTAACCGGCTGTAAGAACAAATCTTCGTGGGTCGGGTGCAATGTAAACCCTGCATCGATAACGTCTTTAGTAGCGTCCGCAGCTGCCTGCCATTTACTTAAGTCATTGGAGGGATTGTTTAAAGGGCTTGCCATATACAACAACATTCTTGCCTTTAGACCCATGGCCGCAGCCATACTTATCTTTCCGGGTTCAGCAGAGGCACCATCAAGCAACTCAATCGCTGCCTCACATTCATCCAAAACAAATTGAGCACAATCGGCATAACTACTTCTCGTAACTTCAAAATTTTCACTGTCCAACTGAAAACTACTTGTAATTATAGGCACACCACCAAATGTTCGAATAAGCTCAAAATACATCCAGGCTCTTAAAAAATGCATTTCGCCCTTCATTTTATTGAGTGCCCCAATTTCAATCTCGGAATCTTCCGTTTTTTCGAAAAATATATTCACCCTGCGTATATAGTCATATTCTTCGGCCCAAACATTGGTCAAGGATGTAACATTATCAGGTGTGATATTACCTTCAAGGTACTCCCTAATACCACCTGCTCGATCATGTGTATCCGGCGCCGCAACCGCAATATCCGTCATACCTATAAACCCCCCTGAACCGGGACTCCATGGCGGTCTAATGCCATTGTAAACATTATAAACGTAATTCTGTAGAAAAACAGGGTCATTAAATACATTATCTTCCGAAATAGCATCCAATGGCTGCTTGTCCAGCATATCCTCACTACAAGACGTAATGGTAACACCAAAAGCGAAGATTAAGAATATTCTTAGCACTAATTTTTTATATATTTTTAAATTTTTCATAAGTCTCTAATTAGAAAGTAAGATTAAGTCCAAAACCTAAAGTCCTTAAATTGGGATATGATGCTCCTTTGCCCTGCAAGAATTCAGGATCACCCGCCCCGTACTTTTCCAAGCTATTATAAATCATAAAGAGATTCTCACCGGAAACATATAATCTTAATCCTGATATACCTATTTGAGTCATTACATCTTGAGGAAAGTTGTACCCCAATTCAAAAGACTTAAATCGCAACCAAGTTGAGTTCCTATACCAAAAGTCATTGTTTTCTGCAGCTACTCCGGTAGGCCTTATCCGGGGCAATATGGCATCTACATTATCCAAACTATAACTGTTATTGGCAACATATTCCAATCCATTTCCGTTGGCACCTGTACTAAAGCCGTTGTCCAATCTCCATTTTGCGCCATCCTGTCCCTGAACCAACATGGTCAGATCAAAACTCTTATAATCCAATCCCATGGTGAATCCAAATTGCGATTTTGGAAAGCCACTGGCTTCGAACCTATACCTATCATTGCCATCAATTACGCCATCATCGTTCAAGTCTTCGAATATTAGCCCTCCAAGACTAGCATTGGCATAATTGACATTATTATCAAGATCTGCCTGTGTCCTATATATTCCAATTGCTTTATAAACCAATTCCGAACCTATGGGATTGCCTTCTAATTTCTGATAGGGTTCGGCTTGGGGCACCTCATCGAAGAAGATAATCTCATTTTCGTTATATGAATAATTACCACTTAAGCGCATGTTTAATTCTCCAAAGTTCTGTTTATAACCCACTTGAAATTCGATACCCTGGCTTTCCATTTCCCCTATATTTTCATCGGGGAGGACAAGGCCTGTATATCCGGGTATGGAAGCCTGTCTTGTTCCCAAGATATCTGAAGTTTTAGTGCGATAGACATCCGTTTCAAAAGTTAGTCTATTGTCCAAGAGTCCTACTTCCAGCCCTATATCGGTCGTCTCCGATACTTCCCAAGTAATATTGGGATTTGGAGTTGTGGTAGCCGCAATACCCCTAGCATCATTCCCGTCAATAACCCAGCCATTACTATAGCCAAAGGCGCCTACATATTGGAAGGGGTCAACCCGGTCATTCCCTAACTGCCCCCAAGAGCCTCTTATTTTTAGATTACTAAAAACATTCTCCGGCATGAATGACTCATTACTAACTACCCAACCGGCAGAAACACCTGGGAAAAAACCCCAGCGTGTCTCTTTGGGAAAAATAGGAGATCCATCATACCTAAAATTAAATCCTAATAAATACTTCCTATCAAAATCATAACTGGCTCTTCCAAAATAATTCTGCCTTGCGGATTCACTTGCACTACCGTTATTGTTCCAATTGCTCCGGTCTGTACTCCCCGCAAATAATTGGTCGATCTGAGCCGAATCATAACCTAAGCGTTGTGCCCAGAAATAATTGTCCTTGTACTCCATTTGTTCATAGGCTACAAAAGCATTTATTCTATGGTCTTCATCAATAACTGTTTCATACCCTAGTTTTGTGTTCAATGTTATTCGGGTACTTTGAGAAAAATCTTCCCTAAGTCCAATATCCTCCACAGTTCGAGAAGTTTTTTGAACAATTTCCCCTTCGGAATTCCTTTCAAAATACTCCCATATATAATTAAATGCTTTGTCGTAATTCACTGTTTTGACAACAGATGCAAAACCTTCCAGCGACAATCCTTTTAAAAATGGCATGTCGTATTTATACCTCAAGGTACCACTGGCCACATCCGCAGTATATTTCCTATAACCTGGGCTCAAAATCCTGGCAGCTGGATTTAAGTGGGACCAACCTTCTCCTGGATAACGATAATCCCCTCCGATATAGGCCTCCTGAAGCGGACTGGTAAAGGCAACATATCCCAATTCACCACCGGCACCACCTTGTGGTGTTTGTGTATATTTCTCTCTTAATGATAGATCAAGACCCACTTCAAAATTCTCTGTTACCGATACATCCAAATTGGCACGAACATTATACTGCCTTAATTTTGTTTTGTCATCTCCTCGCAGAAGACCACCTTGGGAAGCAGTTCCCAAGGAAGCGAAATACCTGATTTTTTCTGTCCCACCGCGCATTGTAACAGAGTGACGTGATTGCTCAACAGGAGGATCCACCAAAGCATCCCACCAATCTTCGGCCCGCCTATCCCCATTGCGAAATGAGGCTATTAAATCTGGTGGGAAATCGGCATCGGTCCCGTCCAATGCCCTACTGGCATTAAGAACATTCATATAATCGAACACATTCGCCGATCTCACCTTTTTAGTTGGTGCTTGAAAAGATTGGGTAGTAGTGACATTAAAGGTCGGCTTACCTGTTATTCCACGTTTCGTAGTTACCAAAATTACACCACCTGCCGATTGAGCACCATAAATGGCAGCAGAGGCATCCTTTAATACCGAAATGGTCTCAATATCATTAGGATCCAAACGGTTAAGTCCATCCGGATCAGCACTGGCAACTCCATCAATAACAATAAGTGCAGAATTGTTTCTCGTCGTATTAAAACCCCGAACTAGAATTTCAGCATCGTCAAACCCAGGAACAGAACTTCTTTGATTTACATAAAGTCCTGCCAACTTACCGGAAAGTGAATTCGAAAGTGATACAGCAGATGATTTTTTAACTTCATCACCTGATGTTTGAACTACCGCGTTGGTAAGTTCGGATTTCTTTTTAGTTCCGTAACCTACCACAACTATTTCTTCCAACTGCTGGGCATCCAAAGCCATTTGGACGTTAATAGTGGAATTGGTACCGACTACTTCCTCTTTAGTAAGATATCCTATATAGGAAAACACTAATGTACTATTCACTGTTGTAGTCGTTAGACTGTAATTTCCATCAAAATCCGTAACAGTACCATTCGATGTACCCTTTTCAAGTACACTTGCACCCGGAAGGCCAACCCCATTCTCGTCAAGGACTTGTCCCGTAATACTTTTCTGTATTGGTTTAGCAAAGTCATTAGCGACTTTTATTTCTACTACTTCAAGGTAGTTGGTTGAATTAATTGTGTGTTTCTTATTGGCACGAACGGCAGAACACAAAAAAAAGATCAAAATGAATGCAAACATTCCACTTCTGGCCATAGGCCATTGATGATACAATAGTTTATATTTCATATATTTGTAAGGTTAATTTTTTAGTAAATTGACTATGGTTTTTCAGAACCTATTTTAGGCCAATCTTCCACCAAAGATTGGCCATTTTTATTATGAGCTATTCCATTTCTTCATTGTTTTTCATTTGGTTATAATTGGTTATTTTTTTTTAAAAAATAATTAAGAATTCCAATGAGAGTATATTAAGCAATCAAACGGGTATAGCCTCATCGACTAAATCACTGAACAAAATTACAATCCACCGTTAACCAGGACTCAATTGTTCGCACAATCTATGTACCTATGTATATACATATTCAAATATAATAAAAAAAACATGACAATCATCATATTTTTAAAATATTATTAACATGAAAGATTTTGAATTATCAAAAATTATTTTTTATACTATCTAATTTGGCAATTCACTATTTCCCCATGCTTTATTGGGAGTCGGCCCCATCCACAATTCCAGGATGCCACCTTTACTAAAATCCTCATGGCCAAACCAAAACTCTTCTTGTAACCTACCGTTCAGTTTGGCTTCTTGTATATACATATTATTTGCTGAGTTATTATGAGTCTTAATTACGAACTCCGTACCTTCGTAATAATTGCTATCAAGCTTAATAATAATTTCATCAAAAACAGGGCTAGTGATGTCGTAAACAGGACTTATAGATGCGGTACCCCTTAAACTGAAAAGCCCCATGGACATCAAGGCACTAACCCCGCCCATTTGACCTTGATCTTCATCATGGCCGCCATAACCCTTGTCAGGAGTTATAGCTCCATATGCTTGTTCGTTTACTTTACGCACCCAATATTGGCTCAGCCATGGTTTCCCTGCATAACTGAAAACATGAGCATTGGAACATCCAGGTTGATTGGCATAACTTACATAGCCATTGCCATAGGCAAACACAAAGTCTGTAGGTGCTGCTTGTTCAAAGGCAAAATTCAACTTTTCACAAAGCTCGTCATTACCTCCCATTAAAACCGACAACCCCTGAATGTCGTGTGAAACCGACCATGTAGCCTGCCAAGCATTAGCCTCTATCCATCCTTTGCCGCTAAGAGGCTCAAGATGGGACCATTGTCCTTTTTCATCCTTTGGAAAAATCAAACCTTGTTCTTTGTTGTACAACTTTTTCCACCCTTCTGAGCGTTTTAAAAAATAGCGGGTATCTTTTTTCTTATTCAACCCTAGGGCCATTTGCGACAGGGACCAATCTTGAAATGCCGCTTCTAAGGTCCTCCCGGCGTTTCCTGCAAAGTAGCCCTTATCCATATAATGGTCGTCAGCTTCCAACATTCCACCTGGCATATGGTTTCTTTTCATCACGGAATAAGCATGTTCATTATTTACTTTAGTCAACAAACCTTTGGTATAAGCCGAAACAATTAGCGGGGTGGCGGGGCAACCTGTCATAATATAGGAATATCCGCCAGCATTGGGACCTCTGGGCAGAAGTCCGCCATTGTCGGCATATTGTACCAATGAGGCTGAAAAATCGTCTAACACTCCTGGCCATGCCAGCCCCCATAGAATATTCAAATTCCATTGGGTAAGCCAGAAGGCATCCGAATTGTACATATGAAACCTGGAATTCCCACTGGTGTTTTTAGGTAAGGATCTTATACGTAATTTTGCGTCTATCGTCTTTGAACCCTCTCTTTTTCCTTGAGTGTAGTCGGGGTAATGTCCACTTAAATCATCTATTTTATGCCTACCCAACAAAGTATGCCACAAATCTGTGTAAAATTTTATCCTTTGTGCATCTGTCCCGCCTTTAACATCAATTTTTCCCAACCACTCGTTCCATTCATCTTTTGCTTCCTTTCTAACTTGATCAAAGTTCCAATGGTCGCATTCTCCTCTCAAATTTTTGCGTGCATTCTCGATACTCGTATAGGATATGGATATTTTCATTCCAATTTGATCACCTTTTTTTACCTTAAACAATGCATTTACCCCTGTCGTTGGTGCGTCTTGATAACTCCATCCTGAATTTCTTGGCGTACTATCTGGAGTACCTTCCAATTCAGTAATGTCGGAATATTTTTTTTGGTCGACCCATCCGTTTAAATTTTGGAATCCTTTGTCAAACTCTACTACAAAATATATCCTTACGTTGTCAGGGCCTCCCCATAATCTCCCGGTTGTATTAACCGAACCTTCAATTTCAGTGTCACTTACCTTAGTTACTTTTGCATCGGTCATAGTAGTCGTCCCCAGATAACCACCCAAATTCAATAAGATGTCCGCCATTGTATCCTCGGTATAGCTAAAACGATAAAAACTCACCCTATCCGTTGCCGTTTGTTCTACCCATATTTTATAATCTTGCAGGAATACTTTGTGATATCCAGGTTGTACAACTTCATCTTCATGTGAAAAGTTCGATTTCCATCCCTGTTCTCCCGATGAAGGATGGACCGGACCTGTTGTAGGCATTAGGTCCAACCCGGAAAGCATCCAACCATGTACTTGGGGGAATCCTAATATCTCAGTGCTATTGTAATTATAGCCCCCTCCCATTTGGTTTTTATTGCGAGTCATTGGGGCGGCACTTATCATACCAAAAGGACGGCTTCCCGTAACAAAATAAAAATACCTACCCCTGGTAGTCTCGATATAGGGATCTACCCATGAGACATAATCTGCGAAATCCGTTGGAGCAGGAAAAACTTCTATCTCCGACAAGCCAAGATGGTCACCATCCCCATCGGAAACCACAAACTTTAACCATTCTACTTTTTTTTCAGGAAAAGACACTGTTTTAGGACTCCCATCATTAGGTATAGCGGTAACACTTATTTCCGTACCATCACTAAAATACAATGTTCCTCCCGCCGTATGGGAATTCAATGTAACCCTATCGAACAATACAATCTTATTAATGGTTTGAGGACTGTCCCAGTCCAGTTGCATCCAGGGATAATTGACACCTCCCCAGAAATTCATTTTGCTATTGGAGGCCCACTCACCAATATTTAGATAGCGTGCCATACCATCATTGACATTAACAATATCGAAATCGGAATTAAGACTTGCACTTGCTCTAACTGAAGCCGTGCCTGCTATGTTTTCCGGACCCGCTTGGGTTTTGGTCATTATAATCGCAAATAGAATGGTGATTATCACTGTTCTTTGATGAAATTGAAATGGCATAATTATAATTAAGTATATGTGAATGATTTTTTCAAAACTAGTTTTGGAGACTATTCCTCCTTTATTATAATGCACTTTTGTATCCCTTTCAAAAGCCCTTTCCCTAATTTTTGTTCCAACTTTTTTCAATTTCTTCCAAAGTCCTTCCTTTGGTTTCTGGAACCATTTTATAGACGAAAATTAAAAGTAAAACGGCATTTCCCATAAAGATCCAAAAGGTATATGCCCCGCCCAGATTATCGAGCATGATCGGGGTAAACTGGGTGATGGCCACAACCCCAAGCCAAAGGGTCATTGTTGCGAATGACATAGCCAATCCTCTTATTTTCGTAGGGAAAATTTCTGACATCATGACCCATGGTATAGGCCCCAGCGAGGAGGCAAAACTTGCTATAAAGCCTAATATGAATATTAAGGTCCAAATACTGGAACTTACTCCTAAATAAAATACCAGACCTGTTCCTAAAAGACATATAATCATGCCCGATAATCCCCAAAGCAATAAGGTCCTTCTTCCCATTTTGTCAATAAAGTAAATAGCCACAAAAGTAAAAATGGTGTTAACAAAACCAATAATTACTGTCTGCTGCAGGGCAGAATCGGTACCGAAACCAATATTCTTGAATATTTCAGGAGCGTAATATATGATGGCGTTGATACCTGTAATCTGTGAGAACAAAGCCAAGACCAAACCAATTATCAATGCCCTTCTTAACTTTGTTGCAAACAACTCTTTTAAAGTTCCCTTTTCTGCTATGATGGTTTCTTTGATTTCATTTAAAATTTGTTTCCCCTTTTCTTTCCCATTTACTTTTTCCAGAATGGCGGTCGCTTCTTCTTCTCTTCCGTTTAGTGTAAGCCAGCGTGGACTTTCAGGTACTAAAAAAAGCAAAATAAAAAAAAGTAGGGCGGGTATAACCTCCGAACCTAGCATATACCGCCATCCCGTATCGATGTTCCAGGCTTCGGTTCCAACATTGGCTATTTTAAGATTAACGAAATAGACAAAGTTGATTCCCAACACAATGGCCAATTGGTACAACGATACCAGCATTCCCCTCATCCTTGCCGGTGCAATCTCTGATATATATAAAGGGGATAGCATTGAAGCCGCCCCTACACCTATACCCCCTATGAACCTCGCAGCTACAAATTGGGTAAGGGTATTGGGAAGCGCCGAACCTATTGCCGAAAATGAAAAAAGAACGGCAGTTGCCAACAACACCTTTTTCCTCCCCAGCCTATCACTGGCATATCCAGCAAGCATAGCTCCAAAAAGACAACCCCAAATGGCACTCGACGCTGCCCAACCCGTCATAGCGGATGATAATTGAAACTTGGTTTGTAAAAACCCTATTGCACCGGCGATTACTGCAGTATCATAGCCAAATAATAATCCCCCCAGGGCGGCTACAGCTGTTATTAAATAAACATATTTCAAATTGGCCTTCACCGTATTTTTGTCCTTCAAACTCATATATTCAATTTATTTGGTCATGTTATTCTAATATCCTCTTGATTATCTGGGTTTGGAAAGCACAGGAATTGGCACCCTTCCAAGCCCATAAGTCCTAGATTGGCAAATTCATTCATAGCTAACCTATATACAGATGTCATTATCTAATTATTTTAACAAGTATGTTATCTCATTTAAATAAATTTTCCTTTACGGTGGCACCAATGATAATATCCATATATTCCATATTGTTAAATGGGATCGAAATAAATAGGGTTACTACTTGAATAAGTCTTTATTGGGGATGTCCTTCATTTCCAATATCAACTCCCCTCCCTTTATTATCTCTTTTTGTGGAACTTTCCATGAATTCCATTGCTTTCCATTCAGTTTGGCTGAATTAATATATTTGTTATCCCTGGACGCATTATTGGCCCTGATAACAAAAGAATTTCCGTCATGATATTTATCACTTAAGTGAATAGTAATCTTTTCAAATCGAGGGCTACCTAATTCGTAATTTGGTTGTATAGTCGCTCCCCCATCCATCTGAAATAAACCTAGTGTACTCATCACGTACCAAGCACTCATTTGACCTTGATCTTCATCACCAGGATAGGCATCCCTGGGACCGATTCCATAATATTTTTCCTGAATTTCCCTTGCCCACTTTTGTGTCAACCAAGGCGAGCCCGCATAATTAAAAAGATAACAGGACTGCATATTAGGCTGATTACCATGATTGATGGGATATTTTGAAAAATTATCGCCCAAGGCATTAAAATTCACTTTTTGCGATTGATGCATTGCGCTATCCAAACGGGCAACAAAGCGTTCCCTGCCAATTGAATCAACCAAACCGTTCATATTGTGCGGAACAAACCAGCTAAATTGCCAGGCGTTACCCTCAACAAAACCTGGTGTATGATATGGATCGAAGGGTTCATGCCATGTTCCGTCAGCAGTTCTTGGTCGCATAAATCCAGTTTTGGAATCAAAGATATTCTGCCAGTTGTTCGATCGTTTTGTAAACTGTTCATAATCCATACTCTTTTTAAGTATTTTCGCAGCTTGGGCCAAACACCAATCGTCAAAAGCATATTCAAGAGTATTGGAGACATAACTTTGATATAGGTTTGTATTGAGTGGCACATACCCATGTTTCAAATAAGGTTCAAGGCTTTCGTTGCCCACCCTGCCCCCTCCTGGGTAAGTCTTAAGGGGCAAGGTAGTTTGCACATGGTACATAGCCTCATAAGCCATTTCAAAATCAAAATCCTGTATTCCACTATTCCATGCCCCAACTATCCAAGGAATACCATGTTCAGCCACCATGACACTGGAATATTCCCCGGCAAAAATTCCTTTGGACAGCCAGCCTCCCTTATCATAAAAAGCTAGTAAACTTTTAACCTGCATGGACGAAAACTCCGGTGCAATTAGCTGGTTCAATTGCTGAACATTCCAAAAGGTATTCCAAAATTCCCCGCTACATAACCTTTGATCAGGGTCGGCAAATGTTTGTACATTTTCGTTCATATCCATCCACTGACCGTTTACATCTCCCCAAGCCATTCTACCAGACAAAGCCCGGTATAAATTGGTATAGAATTTAACTTTTTGTAGATAATCATCGGTCTCTATTTCTATCCTGCCCAGATACCTATTCCAGATTTCCCTTTGATTTTGGACCACTTGTTCAAAATTCCAATTGAAAGGTTCGGTGATTTCCTTTTTTAAATTTAACCATGCATTTTCAGTACTTACCAAAGAAATGGAGCTTCTCACCAATATTGTATCATTTTCGGTTGTTTTGAAATTCACAAATGCACCGACCCTTCCTGAACCTTTAATGGACTTTGTATCGCTCACAACCGATTCATAGGTAAGGCCATGGTTCATTTTTTCCAATGCCTTGGACTTGTCTGTCCATCCGCCCATACTTTCAAAAGGCTTGTTGAACTCCAATGCGAAATACAATTTATAATCTTGGTTCATCACATACCCCGTCTTGTCGCAAACATGATGCACGTAACCTTCTATCCTATTATCGTCTACTCGGGTAATTTGGGTCTCTATATTTTGATAACCGTATTCGGCATCGGGATACCCGTCAATTAAAACACGTGACACCTCCGATTTGGGAAATATATATCTCTGCAAACCTGCTCGTGTGGTTGCTGTAAGGTCTACATGGATATTGTAGTCTGTTAAGTCTACGCTGTATTTTCCAATCTCAGCTTTTTCGGTCGATTTGTCGATTCTGGATCGATACCCTAGGTCTGGAATATACTCTGGACCCGGGTTGGTTTGCAATGCACCTACGGTTGGCATCATTAAAAAACCGGCCATGGTCCATTCCTGTGTATGGTTAAAACCTGTTAAGCTTTCAATTTGGTATTCATAGCCAGCCTTCCACACCGTCCCCTGATTATTGGGACTAAGTTGTACCATGGGCATTGGATTACGTGGACCTGGTGTTATCATCCACCTAGAACCACTCGTTCCCATGAATTGATCTACATAATCGGAAAGTTCAACGTGATCCTTAGGGGTTCTTTTCAGTTGCTCCTTATATTTTAATTCCCCATCAATGTATATTTGGACTTCGGACATTTTTTTCGAGGATACCGCCGGAACGTAGAATTCAAGAACACTGTGACCTACCTCAATTTTTTTTATCGTCTCGTAACGATCAATTAAGACCTTGATCTCTGAACTTTTTTCATGCTGTAGGATATCCACCAAAAGGGGTTGAACATTTTTTTTCTTTTCTTTCATTTCAAAATCGCCAAAAGCAACGGACTTCAAAACGGTATGGCCGGTCTTGCCCAAGGCGAGCTCCTTAGGGCCAATTAACTTGATGCCATCAAACACACACCAACCACCGGTCATATTTTGGAAGAGAATTTCGTTTACACCCTTTTTTAATTCCTTCGATGGAAATGAGAATGTTACGGTCTGGATTTTGGCACTTAACTTTTCTGACGGGCCTCCTGATTTGCCCCTCCGTAGTTGGTGTTCATAAACTTTCCCATTAATATAAGCGCGGAAAAGGGGCGCATTTTTCGAACTGGTCTCTAAAATGTCGATTACAAGATTACACGTTGAAACCTCTGAGGTTTGCTCCAACTCAAAGTAAATAGGCAATTTATGTAGAGCTCGCCCAGCCCAATAACCATAACCAGCAAACCCGTCCTTAGGCCCAGGAAGAATGTAGGGCCAATCATACTGTGGATCCGATTCCCCCACCACATAATACCTATTGGCACCACCGAAACCTTCTGGGGCAAACTCCTCATATCCATTTGGAGCCAATGCAAATTCCGAAGCGGATTCATCGGCTTGCCCAATACTCCAGAGAAGTTGTTTATGTGTGGACTGAGCAATTACTCTAGATCCCAGAAAGAGCATTACACATGTACAAACAGTGAGATACCTAATAAATATTTTCATTTTATGGTAATTAATAATTTTCTACTAATTAGATTTATGTACTTGGCTCCAAAAATGGGAATCAAATAATTTTGCACTTCCAATAATGGCAGCCTCCTCCAATACATCCGACATTTCCAAATCAATTGGCAATCCTGCTTTATGTATCTTGCTTTTAAAAGAAGGAATAAAAAGTTCACTTGCCTTGGAAATATTGCCTCCAAAAACAATTAAGTCAGGTTCAAATTTATGGAGAAAAGGAACCATAAATTCTGCCATGTCTGAACCAAATTCTTCAAAAACCCTTTTTGAACTAAAATTGTTGGCTTCAACTATTTCCTTTACGCCACTGGTCTCCACACCAGTAAATTCTTTGTATCTTTTTATACACCAACGCGTAGAAAAGTAGTCATCCCCTAGACCGTTCCTAAATGGTTTATCCCACATAAATCCTCCTTGCGGAACATTGCCCTCCTTAACTTGAGGAATTCCATCCTTAATAAATGCAGACCCAAAACCGGTACCTAAGGTAATAGCCACCACCTTGCTACAGTTTTTTGCCCTGCCCATAGATGAAACTCCCACGCCAAATGCAGTAGCGTCGTTCAGAAACCTATAATCCATTTTACCGGCATTAAGATATTTCGCCATTTCTTCTGGAATGGACACCCCATTTAAACTTTCGTATTTTTCATTATTTCCTACGAACATACCTATTCCTTTTTTATAATTAAAAGGGCCAGGCATAGCAAAACCTATTCCTATTTCGTCTTGAACGCCCAAGCATTTAATAGAATTATTGACCGCCTTACTCCAATCTTTTAGAATATGATCCTTGGATGCCTTGTTATCTACCTTAACTGAAAATGTGCTTCCAAAAATTATCCTGAGCTCATCCAAGTCGACTATTGCACTTGTAATATGGCTACCTCCAATATCCACTCCAATTACCTTCCGGTTAGACATAGTCCTTATTTTTCATGTTCTAATGTTTGTACATATTAAATTGACAAAAAAAATTATTTAAGGAACCATTATAGCTCCCTCTTAATATCTATATCATATGTGAAATAATCCGTATGATAATAGACCACATTATATTCCACCGGCCTATCCCCAATGTCCAACACCAATCTTTCCCGTTTTAGGATTGCCACGTCTTTACCAACGTCCAACATTTCAACAATTTTACTATCCGCTTTTACTGCCCTAAGTTTTTCTTTTGAGGTGGAAACTATAGTATCATGCTCCTTCGCCAAAAGTTCATACAATGGGGTTACAAAGTTCTCATCACCAGTAATTCCAATCCTTGGATGAAAATAAGACACTGAATACAAATATTTGGCTTCCTTGGAACCCCGTATCTTTTCCAATTTCCATATTTTTTTTGCTTTACCCACCCCTAAGGCCTCGTATACTTCATCTTCCACGGTCACCAGCCCAATCTTCACTAAGTAGTTTACAACTTCAATACCTTGGTTCCGCATTTCTTTGGTAAAGCTGATCCAATTATCCAAACGGGTCGATATTTTTTTGGTCACTACCTTGGTGCCCACTCCCTTTTTCCGCTCGATCAATCCTTCGTGCACCAATTTATTGATAGCCTGCCTGATCGTATTACGCGATACCCCTAATTTCTTAGATAAGGTCACCTCCTTTGGTAAAAACTTTTCCCCTATTTTATATTCTTTCTTAGCAATAAGCCCTCTTAAATACTCCTCAATCTGGGCATGAAGTGGGACGGCGCTATTTTGATCCAATTTAAAATCCATCTGTATCTTGGCTTATATTTAGGTTAATAAATTCTCTAAGATATAATATTTTAAACCAAAGATTAATGTTACCACCCGTATTATTTCTGCTTTGCTGCCCAATCCTCCAATAGCTCAATGGCATTGTACAATACTCCGGCAGAGCCTCTAAATGTACCTGAACCTTCCGGTTTATTATCTTTTGTATACCATTCATAAAACCCATTGTTCTTTACCACACGATGGGTCATAGGCAGTAATTGCGAGTAAGCTTCCTTAACAAAACCGTATTTGACCAATTGTTGTATCATACGACCGCCAAACCAAGTCCAATCACCTCCATTTTGATACCCATATGGATACATCCCTTTATTCTCAAAGGCCCATTCCGGATAGGGTGGGTACAAGGTAAGTCCAATGGATCCAGCTCCAGAGGCATTCACATTGGCAATCATTTTATGTAATGAAATATCTATCTGCTCCTTGTTCAACAGCCCTGCTTCAATAGCCACCGCAGTACCTCCATGATAGTAGATGGCATTCTCGTCGAAGTCATCCGGGTAAGGGGAACCATCCAAATAAACATGGGGAATGAATTTCTGATTTTTTTCATCCCATAATACATTCATGGTATTTTTTGCTATACCGGCCCTGATAGCCCGCCACTTGGTAATGGTTTTCGGCACCAACTCCATTAGGTTGTCAAGAGCAATGAGCATCATGGCATTATCATAGATATCCACGCAAAATTTGGTTTCTTCCGTAATATAAACCCCCCATGGATGTGAGTGTTGAACATCGCCCCAGTCCGCTGTGGTCGCTCCATAGATCAGTCCAAATTTGTCAGACCAGCGGTGCTCCGTTAAAAATTGCATGGCATTCTCCATTCGTTCGGCAACTGTCAATTCGCCAACTTTTAACTTCAGAAAATCAGTATTTCCGGTTTTCTTAACATACTTATAAACTGCCTGAACCAGAGAACTTTCATGATCTGTTTCTACAGTGTTTTTATGGCCGCAATAATTGGGTTCCAAATCAGAATTAATATATTGGTAGCCCCCTTCAGTAGTGACCGCCTTTTCCTTTGGGATAAATCCATCTACGATATTTCCGTCATCGCCCTGCAATCTAAAGAACACCAAAAGATTCTCTTCAAGTTCTTTTGAATCGAATACCTCGGCAGAAAGTTCAATAAAGGTGTTGTAGTCCCTTATCCAAACTTCACCATAACCATCGCCCGCATTGAATCCGGTTTTCACCACCTCCAAGGCCTTGGTTTTTACCTGATTGAACTCCTTGTTCGACAAGATTTTATGGGCCAGTTCTTTGTTTACATCCTGACCGGTGCAACTAAGCATAAATACGGTTGTTAAAAATGTCAATACTTTTTTTATCATCATACTACTTGTTTTCGTTCGACATTGATGGGGGCACCTTTTCAACCCCCCACGTTGTATTAGGTTCAGCACCAAGCTCAAAGGAGAGTTTCCCTCCTTTCATCAATTCATCGTGGTACATCCAATTCGCGTTCAAGGGCGTTCCATTCCAAGTAGCGGATTGTATGTAATAGTTGTTCGGATCTTGATTTTTTGTTTCAATGACCAATTCATTCCCGGTAAAATATTTCCCGTTCAAATGAATGGTCACTTTATTGAACAACGGACTCCCGAATTGTAGGGATGGCCTTGCCGCACTATGCCCTTGTACATCGAACAGCCCCATTGAGGCCATTACGTACCAAGCGCCCAATTGACCTTGATCCTCATCTTGTCCTACGCCATAACCATGTAAGGGTTCGGTTCCGTAAAATTCATTACAAATAGTTCTTATCCATTTTTGTGTCAGCCAAGGTTTTCCCGAATAATTGAATAACCAGGCGTTGTGCAAACAGGGTTGATTGCCGTGATTGTATAATTTCTCAACACCCGAAAAGCTATGAATCTCTTCAGAGCCTCCGCCGAACATACTTTTTTGTGCATCGATAAACATAGTTTCGAGCCGTTCATTGAATAAGGACTTACCTATCAACTCAATCAGACCTGCTGGATCATGTGGCACATACCATGTATACTGATAAGCGTTTCCTTCTTGGAAACCATCCCAACCTTTCATAGGATCAAAATCTTCGATGAATTTGCCGTTCTCCATTTTCGGACGGATAAATTTGGTCTTGGGGTCGAACAGATTCTTATAATAGTCGGCTTGCCTTAGGAGCATTTCATGGCTGGGCTCATCCTTTAAATTTTTTGCCATCTGACTAACGGCATAGGAGCTAAAACTATATTCCAAGGTATGGGACGCTCCAAAATTAAAAGCCCATCCGTTCGAAATGATCGTGTCTTTGTAAGGAACATAATGACCTTTTACAAAATAGCTTAGGTCATATTTTCCGTTGCCTAGATTACGGCCCTTATACTCCAATTCATTTTTTAATGCAGCCTCATAACCTGTTTTTACATCGAAATCCCGAATGCCTACATTATATGCTGAGGCCATTAACAATCCCTGAAAATTGGTCTGCACTCCATTGGTAAAGACCCCGTTGGCGGCACCGTCATGCAACCAGCCCCTATTCTTATAAAAATCGATATTGGACTGTACGTACTCGCTAAAATATTCGGGATAGGCCAACGCCCAAACTTGGCTCAAATTCCAAAAACCGCCCCATATACCATCAGTGTTATAGTGATTGTATTTTGGGGCTCCGGTTTCATCTGTAGGTGTTTTTCCTATTTTATTGTCGATCAAGGGATAATCTCCATTTACGTCATTGGCCAAACCACGGCCCAACAAGGCATGATATAATCCGGTGTAGAATTTGACCCTATCCTTTTCTTGTCCGCCTTCGACCACAATTTTATTTAATTTATTATTCCATATTTCTTTGGATTCTTTTCGCACCCTATCAAACGATTTTCCTTTGGATTCGCTTTTCAGATTCAATCGGGCATTTTCAATTGAAGTGTAACTCAAGCCTGTTTGTATTTCCAACACCTCATCTTGCTCCATGGAGAAAGTCAGATACAATCCATTATTAATACCCTCTGTTTTACTTTCACTGACTTGTTGTACGGTATCGACAAATGAACCATGGCCATTTGGCTTTTTACTTAGTTGGGTTATGAAGTACATTTTTACCTTTTTTCCAGGATCGCAGAATTTTACATATTCAGGATAAGTTTCAATATATCCCTCAACCTCTGTTCCGTTCACAATTTGGGCAAATGCCTGGGTTACATCTCCACTTTCGCCTTGTTTGTGACCGATATCGATAATCAAATTTGCCTCGTTGGTTTTGGGGAAGGTAAAACGTTGATACCCTACTCTTTCGGTGGCGGTAAGTTCTGCCTTTATTTTATAATCTTGAAGTTCAACTTCATAATAGCCAACTTCGGCCCCCTCCGTAGATTTATCAAAACGGGACCGATAGCCTTCATCCGGATTTTCCAAGGTACCAGGAATAGTTTGTAGTTTCCCAACTGTCGGCATAAATATCAATCCGCCGATTTGGAATTCATGGAAATGCCCAAAACCTTCAATGGACGTGTGACGATCGTCATAGCCTGTAGGACCCCAACCGCCTGCACTGTTGTAGCCATTGGTATGTGGTGCCAATTTCGCCATTCCGAACGGACGTGCGGCAGGAGTATAAAAAAACCATCTACCATGAACAGAACCTATTTGAGGGTTAACATATTTGGTTAAATCCAATATTGGCCTTGAAAACACCTCTACTTCGCTCTTAAAACCGTATAATATCAACAGGGCATTTAAGGCCAACAAAAATCCGGATAAGAAAATCGCTTTTTTCATTATTCAGGTCTTGGATTTACAGATTCTGGCATTTTACCTACTCCCCAAGTTTTATTAGGTTCTGGTCCCATTATCAAATTTAGGCTTCCACCTTTTAGAAGTTCCCTGGCCGGAAACCAAAAGTTATTCAACTCCTTACCATTGAGGATAGCACTTTGTACATACTTGTTGTTGAAGGATGCATTTTCTGCCTCAATGATAAATTTATTTCCTCGGCCATACCGATTGCCCAAAGTGACTTCAATTCTTTCAAAAATGGGGCTTCCTATTTCGTAGATGGGCTCCGTTCTTGTTCCTCCATCTGTTTGAAACAAACCCAAGGAAGACATTAAATACCATGCGCTCATCTGACCCTGGTCCTCATCACCCAAATAGGCGTTCGAGATTCCGTAGCCATAGAACCTTGATAGAATATCACGATTCCATTGCTGGGTCAACCAAGGTTTTTTGACCCAGTTGAACATAAATGAAAAATGCATGGATTGTTGATTGCCCTGAATAACTGGAAAGTCCCAATATTTCTCATTTGGTGCATTATAGCGCCAATTGCTACTTACTTTAAACCCATCATCCAAACGTTTTGCAAATTCATCCGCCCCTATTATTTTGGCCAAAGCAGGAATATCCTGCGGCACAAAAAAAGTAAGCTGCCATGCGTTGCCTTCTGCAAATTGATGGTTACCACCAGTTTCTATGGGATCAAAATCTTGATACCAGGTGCCATCAGAATGCTTTAATCGGGCAAAACCTATCTCCGGATCAATGGCATTTTCCCACCAATATGCCCTTTCAATAAACTCATTATATTCTTTTGTTTTTCCAAGGGATTTAGCAAATTGTGATACGGTAAAATCATCATAGGAATACTCTAGTGTATTTGAAAAGCGCCCCTTATTATAGGGCACATATTGGTGTTTCAGATAGGTTTCCAAATCTCTATTGCCCGCATAACCTCCCCCCACCTGTTCGCCTATTGTGGTCTGCATCTTATAAACGGCCTCAAATGCTTTTTCTGTATCAAAGTCGCGAATGCCCATTTGATGGGCACCTACGATCAATGGAATCTCGTGCTCTGCAACCATGACAGGAATGTATTCCATACCTGCTGGTCCTTTGGCCAACCAACCATTGGCGTCATACATCGCCAACTGGGACTTAACCCATTTTGAAGACCATTCCGGTGTTGCCAAATTCCAAAATTGATTGAGGTTCCAAAAGGTATTCCAAAAAGCATCACAGCCCAAGGCCACGTCATTGGGATCTTTAAACTTTTGAATCCTTTCATCTGCATCCATCCAACTACCATCTATGTCGCTAAAGATATTTCTACTAACCAAGGTCCTGTACATATTGGAATAAAACCTTGTTTTTTCCGTGCGATCATTGGTGGTAATCAAAACCCTTTCAAATAATTCCTCCCATCTTTTTTCCTGGTCTTCCCTGACTTTTTCAAAACTCCAACCAAAAGGCTCACTAATCTCCTTTTCAAGATTTAACCCGGCATTTTCAATACTTACATAAGAAATTCCTGTTCTTGTCTGCACAACCTGATTATCTTTGGTGTCAAATTCAATAAATCCAACTACATCTTCAGGATAAATTAAAGTTAGTTGGTCAACATTATTTAGAGTTGATATATCTACATTTCCTTTCTCTTGTCCATCTGACCAAACCCCGAAGTTTTTGATAGGACGGTCAAATTCCATGGCAAAATGAACCGTGTACTCCTGTTCAATATCATCCCACTCCCGTTTTTTATCACCATTTTCTACCATCTGGCTTCTGTAGTACTGTTCTCCCCAAACTCCACTTGATTTTTGTTTACTATATCCTACAATTTTGTAATCGTTTATCTTTTCGAAATAGGCTTCTAAAACCTGATAGGCATATTCCGAGGGTATCTGTAAATCGACTAAAATGCGCGAATTGGGTAAATCTTTTGGATATGTATATCGTTGGAAACTTGCCCTTGTTGTGGCAGTAAGCTCCGCCTTAATCCGATAATCGTTTAAGAAAACCGAATAATAGCCCAACGGCGCTTTTTCGGTAGATTTGTCCACTCGAGACCGATACCCCTTATCAGGTTCATCCTGGTTCCCGACCTCCGTAATCAATGGCCCGTTGGTTGGAAACGTTCCAAGTCCCGCCATGGTCCACTCATGAATGTGACTAAAAGTTCCGACGCTTTCAAATGTAGGCTGGTAGCCCGCCTGCCAACCCTCATTTTGATTATCTGGACTAATTTTAACCATACCAAAGGGCATCCAAGGCCCAGGAGCGATCATCCAGCGTGAATGTCCCGTGCCAATTTTAGTGTCAACATAATCGACAAGCCGATTCAGTTTTTTTGGTGCTCTATGGATTTGGCCCTTTTCAACCAATTCTCCATCTATTAAAATGCTGTAGTTACTTTTTTGGAAGGTCTCCACAGCTTTCATGGGAACCTCAAAGTTATTTCTTCCATGTTCCACTATTTCTTTAAAAACAATATCACCGTCCAATTGCACCTCTAATAATGGAGTTCCATGTAAATGCTGAACATCTACCAGCAAAGGCTGAAAACGAGATCCGTTTTCTATTAATTCATAATCGGATGCGACAACGTTTCTGACAAATGCCTTCCCAGGTTGCAATAAGAGTACATTTTTTGGGCCTTCCAATCGCACTTGGTCAAAAACCAACCAGCTACCTTCCAGAGTCGTTAATTGGACACTGTTTCCCCCAATTTTCATTAGTTCGGAAGGAATAGGAACACTTAATATTTGCTCTTGGACGTTCCTTATATCGCCTTCCAACGCTCGTGTATTTTTGCCCTTTGCCAATCTGTATTTCCAAGATTTTCCATTAACGGATACCTTTATATAAGGAGGAGTTTCAGGATTGCAATCCAAGACATCAACTACCAATTTCCAATCCCCCGCCTTTGGCTTTTCACTGATTCCGAACAACAAATTCAATTCGTGGGGTCGTATCCCGGCCAAACCAGATGTACCTCCCCAATAATCGATGGCCCCGGGTAGCACAAAAGGAAAATCTTTTTTTTCATTCGAATAACCGATTACATAATATCGGTCTTCCCAGCCAAAGTCGTGTTCCAGAAACTTGTGGTACTCCCCTTGCGCCAATGCAAATTCTAAACTGCTATTGTCCGATTCCCCAATTTGCCATATTGTTTTATCCTGTGCGTTACATATAAATGGTATCATGGCAAGAGCCAAAAGCCTGATCATATATCGGAATACCAAATAGCCAGTTCTTAACATGCCCCGTCTTTTACAAATGAGACAATCACCTTAGCAATAGAATCCCCTTTGTTGATCAACTTGTAGCTTTCGGTTGCCGCCGGAATTGCAAAAGTTTCAGCATAGTGGAATTCCCTGACCGCATCTACAAGCTCCAGTTCGATACTGCTCCCCTCTACGAGCATCAATATATGGCATTGCCCCAAATTCTCAATAACCACTTCATCATTGAATTCATATCTATAGATGTCATAAAAATGATCCTCGTGCGTGGGCAAATGAACTTTTTTCCAAGTGTCACCAAACTCTTCAACCTTTGGTTTGGATACCAAAGTTTCCTTAACCACACTTCCCTTTCTACTAAAGTCTAAGTTCTTAAAGGCGTGATCTATATTTAATGGCCTGGGATTACCGTCCAAATCCAAACGTTGCCAATCATACATTTTAAAGGTATAAATATATGGGGTAGCGCTAATTTCCAGAACCATGTTGTTAATTCCGGAACAATGCACGGTGCCATGCGGAATTAAAAACAGATCGTGTTTTTTGGCATGAAGTTTTTGCACGTATTTTTCAACATCAAGCTCCTCCTTCGTTTCATAGGAATGTTCTAGTGCACACCTAAATTCATCGGGATCAATATCTTTTTGGAATCCGAGATAAACTTCCGCATCTTTCCCTGCATCAAGTATATAATAGGTTTCATCTTGGGTGAAATTTTCCCCAAATTCCTTTTTAATATAATCCGGCTTAGGATGACATTGGACAGATAGATTCCCCCCTTGAAAAGTATCGAGAAAATCAAATCTTATTGGAAATTCAAACTTAAACCTCCTGGCCGCCTTACCCAAGACATTTTGATTTTCCTGAAACATCAACATATCAAATGATACTTCCAATAATTTCCCCCCATCTTCAAACAAAATACCATTTTCAGGAACTATCATCTCAAAGGACCATGCATAATTGGGAACATTTTGATTTAATCCCTCAAAGTTTTCCTTCATCCATTGCCCTCCCCAAACTCCGGGTTCAAACCAAGGCCTTACCCTAAAGCAGGATTTTGACATTTTCGATAAACTAGCACGCAAGGCAGAGCCTTCCATCCAAGTAGGCTCTCCTGGTCTCTGTTGATCTACTATCCAAGAGGTTTTTGGCAATAAATTCTTTTTTTCCTCATTAAGGATTATCCAATCTATAAAATAAAAATGCTTATATACCTGTTTGTCATCCTTTAAAACCGTGGTTCCAAAATTTTGCACTTTCTTAGCGCGCATTCTAAATTGTAGTTCATTTTTCGGCAGATCAAAATAAACCAGGCAACCCTTAAAATTAGATAATCCAGATCCGGTTCCATAAATAATAAATAAATCCGATTCTTCTTCCTGCTTAATTGCCCTGACCTTGGTTAAGTCGAAATATTCTTGCAACCTCAAATTGGTTTTGAACCCAAAAATGGGATCATCCCCTCCCAAATAAGGCTTTACCAATTTTTCTATATCTTCTGCCGACTTAAGGCATCGGCTTATGTCATAAGTAATTACAGTACGTCCCAAATGTTGAAAGGCCGATACAAGTGATAAAATAACTTCCTCCCAATCAACACCAATATATCCATCCAAAATAATTGTATTCTCATTAGCCAATTTTGAAGCCAATTCTTCATATCCTAGTCCAATATTACCCCCAAAAACAGGGTGTACCGGTAAAATATCGTAAGTTTCTTTTGTAAATTTCTTCTTTGTGACCGGGATAATAAATTGATCCGTTTTTCTTTTCATTTTAAAATATTCAACAATTGACATTCAAATATAATAAAATATATGTTCATATGTATATACATAATGGGATATAGTCAAAAACTCTATTGCAATTACGAGCATACTCTTTAAGAATACCACCTATAAACAACTATGGAATGGACCAGAACTCCAAATATTGAGTATTGCACTTGACCGCACGATAATAATACTTAAATATATTGATCCAAAAAAAATATAGCCACACGAAAATTGACGATTTATATAGAGGACGACAATAACCTTAACACTCTCAAAATATTCCAATGTAAAACTTTGTGGTAGTTACAACCATTATTAAATTGAAACAAAGTAAAAAAATAGCCGAGTTGTAGAAAACCACTATAACAAATCCAATATTCAACGGTTAAAGTCCTTGTTAAAAATGCAAGAAGTGACCTAAAAATAACCCACATAACACCAATGTTAAACAACGGGATTATTGCGTTCTCAGATAAATTCAATGTCATACCCCAACCAATCTTTAAAAGATTAGTTCTGAATGCCAAAATGGCTATTCCCTAGTAATTGTTTCATCTAGATTGTAGATTACCTGGGCCGTCAACATCAGCGCGGCCGTTTTTGCCGGATCGGTATCCAATCTTTTATATTCTCCCTGGGCAATCAATTTTTCGGCATTCTCCCTGTTGTTCAAGAACTTGTCCAGGGCATCCGTATAGTATTCCTCCAAGACCTTTTTTTCCTCTTCCTTGGGATTCCTCACCAAGATACGCTGAAATACGGTGGTGACCCACTTTTCCGCATCTTTTGTATCCGTAATGGTATTCTCAGATAGTACCCG
>TARA_R110000751_G_scaffold98096_3_pt1 | contig 31297 bp, 31 predicted proteins | sample TARA_R110000751 | Tara Oceans TARA_R110000751 (sample SAMEA4398001) | marine metagenome | biome: Polar Biome; feature: [MES] marine water layer (ENVO:01000295) within the mesopelagic zone...; material: water (ENVO:00002006), including particulate matter (ENVO:01000060) such as...... | reverse complement strand
GCTAGAAGCTAGAAGCTAGAAGCTAGAAGCTAGAAGCTAGAAGCTGTTTTTAATTTCTTGGTTCGAAGTCTTTTGCTAACAACTCGACTAAAATCGCATTTTGGCCGTGCATTCTATTTTCTGCTTGTTGCATTAACAATGATTTTTCACCGTCAATTAAGCTACCGCTAATTTCTAAATCTCGATGGGCAGGTTGACAATGCATCACATAGTCGGCGCCAGTTTTTTCCATTAACGCTTCAGTTATTTCGTAACCAGCAAATGTGTCCTTTATTTCTGCTAAAGGAGTGTCGTCACCCATAGATAACCACGTATCTGTATACAATACTTGTGCACCTATAGCTGCATTTATATCGGTACTGACAGTTAACTTTCCGCCGTATTGTGTTGCACGTTGTTCGGTCAACTCTATTATCTTAGGATCTACTTCGTATCCTTTGGGTGTAATCACTATGACTTCGCAACCAAGAGCAACACCCACTAACATCAATGAATGAGTGACATTGTTACCGTCACCTATATAGGCCACCTTAACGTTGCTTAAGTCATCATAGTGTTCGCTAATAGTCAGGTAATCCGCTACCGCTTGGCAGGGGTGGTATATGTCACACAGCGCATTAATGACCGGTACTTTAGCTGATTCAGCCAATTCTTCTAAGGTATTATGTGCAAATACACGAGACACAATTGCATCGGCCCAGCAAGCCAAGTTGGCACCCATATCTTTTACATCTTCTCTGCCAGCCAATTTATTTGATTGGCTGTCGAGATACACCATATGGCCACCTAACTTATTGATACCAATGTCAAAACTTACTCGGGTACGTAAAGATGGTTTCTCAAACAAGGCAACAATCGACTTGCCATCCAAGGCAGTGCGATAACCCGCAGGGTTATTTTTGATGGTTTTAGCCAAGGCTAATAAATTGTGTAATTGGTCTGCGGTCCAATCTTTAAATGAAAGAAGATCTTGTTTCATAATCAAGCCTTGTTAGTCGATGTTTTTAATTGGGGGGAGATTTTGCTGCCTATTGCTTGATGTTGCAACAAACCTAGCAGCTTTTCTGAATCTTTCCAGCTAGCAATAGTGACACTGTGCCCTAAGCTATTGGCTGCGGTTAACGCCGCATTGACTTTTACTATCATGCCGTCTCGGATCACATTTTGTGTAATGAGAGTGTCAATTTGTTCTGCATCTAAGTGGTTAATCAAATTTTTGTCAGCATCTAAAACACCTGGTACATCAGACAAAAGCAATAATTCTGCGTCTAATAATTGTGCGATGACAGTTGCTGCTTGATCAGCATTCACATTGAGTAAGTTTCCTTCACTATCCGCTCCTATAGAACTAATAATGGGTAACATATGTGTGGCGGCTAACGCCTTTAACAAAGTCGCATCGCCAGCTTCAACTGACCCTACTGCACCTAATTCTTCACGCATGACGGTTGCTTTACACATTTTGCCATCTAATAAACTCAGCCCTACTGGGCTAATACCTGCTTTGATGGCTAGTCCGCAAAGCTGTTTATTGGCAGTGCCAGCAAGTGCCCCTGTGATATAGGGCATATGTTCTTTAGGCGTCACCCGTAAACCATCGATTTTTTGACTGCTTAGATTCAGTGCAAACAATAATTCTTCAACCATAGCGCCGCCGCCGTGGACTAACACCACAATATAGCTTTGTTGCAATTCTTTGATGGTTGTTAATAATGCCAAAGCCGCATTTTCAGCTTGCATAAATGCGCCACCAACTTTGATGACTAGTATATTTTTATTACTCATGGTTAGTTTACCAATCCCATGTGAGAGTCAAATCCAAAACGCAAATTAGCACATTGTAATGCTTGCGAGGCTGCGCCTTTTAATAAGTTATCTATGGCACTGGTCACCACTAGGTAGCCCGTTTTTTGATCCAATTTCCAAAACAAATCACAGTAAGGCGTGCCCACAACATCGTCTATTTTAGGCCAGCTTTTTCTGAGCCTTACGATTGGATTTCCTTGGTAGGCCTGTTGATAAGCATCGCCAATTTGTTGTTCCGTTACATTGGCTGCAGTTTTTATAGTAATGGTTGCCAAGATACCACGTTTAAAATTACCTAAATGAGGGGTGAATATCACCTCAGCGCCTAAGTAGTCAGCAATTTCTGGTTGATGCCTGTGGCCCAACACGCCATATGCTTGCAAGCTAACTTCTGTAAAACTACTATTTAGTGCCGCTTTTCTGCCTGCTCCAGATACACCGGATACTGCGTTGATAATAGGAAGATGAGTGGCGTCAATTAAGGCATTTTGTTGCAGAGGCTTAAGTGCTGTTAAAGAAGCGGTAGGATAACAACCTGGCACTGCAACCAAGTTGGCGTTACTTATTTGTTCTTGATGCCAATCGGCTAGGCCATATACAGCTTGTGCTAATAATTCATCAGCATGATGCTCAAAGCCATAATACTCAGCGAATTTGTGTTTATCTTTGATCCTAAAAGCGCCCGATAAGTCCATTATTATGGCTTTTTTACCACATAGCTGTTTCATCCATTTATGGCTTGCTTCGTGTGGCGTGGCTAAAAATATTAGGTCAAAGCTTTCAGATAAGACTGTTAAGTTATCTTCATCTATTGGCTGCAGAGACAAATTAATTGAGTTAAAAAATTGTGGATGAATATCCCCTAAAGATTTCCCTGCATCAGCACTGTTGCTGGACACATATAAAGCGGCTAATTCAAATTGGGTATGGCCATGAACTAATGCGGCCAACTCAGCGCCAGTATAACCACTGGCTCCGATAATACAGGTTTTGATCATTGGAAATTTCTCTATAGGCTCAAAGTGAGCATTGTACTAAATTATGAAGGTAAAAAGAAAAAGCACCCTTTGCTCAAACATATAGTTTAAAGCAAAGAGTGAGCTATACGCTACAGCATCGACTATCGTCGAAACAACAAGCTGGCGAAGCTAGGCAGGGAAATAAACTGGAATATAAATAAGTACATATACGCTATCTAACCAAAACAAGTTAAAGTAATAAATTACTACGCGAATCGACAATCTACTAATTTGTCGTTTCTGATTGGCGTATAGAATGCCATGTGCTATATATTTATGCAATAAAAGTGAATAATTATTTAATTGAGTTGTTATGCCAAATTTATCTTTCTTAGAACACTATGAAAAAATCATTCAGTGCCCGTCAATTAGTGCTTTTGACGAAAAAATAGATCAATCAAATGAGCCACTTATAGCGCTGCTTTCGGGCTGGTTTAGTGATCTAGGCTTTACCATAACTATTCAGCAGGTACCCGGTACTCGCAACAAATTTAATATGTTAGCCAAAATAGGTAGCGGTGAGGGAGGGTTGTTGCTTTGTGGTCACTCAGACACAGTGCCATTTGATGAAGGGGCCTGGCAATCGGATCCATTTAAAGTCAAACAAGCAGATGGCAAACTATTTGGTTTAGGCAGTTGTGATATGAAAGGTTTTTTTGCTTTTATTCTTGAAGCTTTAAAAACCATTCCCCTGAAAAAATTGAAAAAACCTCTGTATATATTAGCCACAGCTGACGAGGAAACGTCCATGGCAGGGGCACGTTTTTTTGCCGAGCAACAATTGATAAAGCCTAATATGGCAATTATTGGGGAGCCCACTGAACTGATACCAATATATAAACACAAAGGTCACATAGCACAAAGTTTGAATATTCAAGGTAAAGCGGGGCATTCGAGCGACCCCGACAAAGGCGTTAACGCCATCGAAATCATGTATCAAGCCATAGGTCAGTTGATGGATTTACAAGGCAAATTAAAAACCAAGTTTCATGACGAGGCCTTTAGTGTGCCTCATGTCACCATGAATTTGGGGCATATTCATGGTGGTGACGGCGAAAATAGAATCTGTGGTCACTGTAAGCTTAACTTTGATATGCGCGCTGTGCCTGAACTGAGTGATGAGCAAGCACTTACTATGATTGACGAAGCATTAGCTCCAGTATTCGCAAAATATCCCAACCGTTTAAGTTTGGATTTAATGTACCCCACAGCCCCTGCTTTTGCTTGTCGAGACGAACAAAACATTTTAGCGTTAGCTGAACAACTTACGGGTAAAAAATTCCAAAGCGCCAATTACGCTACCGAAGCGCCATTTATTAATCAGCTTGGCTGCGACACTATCGTTTTGGGGCCTGGTAGTATTGACCAAGCTCATCAACCTGATGAATACATTTCTTTGGATTATGTGAATCCAACTGTGCTTGTTTTACAGCAGATGATCAACAAAGTATGTTGTTAACACCTCCTGTTTTAGGATGATTTTACATTTCAATTTATTGATATAAGGTTTTAAACAAAATGCAAAAAACCATCGCCTTGGTTGCTCACGATCATAAAAAGCCGGATTTGGTTAAGTGGTCTTTGATGCACAAAGCTGAGTTGAGTAAACATAAATTAGTCGCTACTGGTACTACTGGTGGCATATTACAAAAGGCGTTAGGTCTAGATATTCACTGTTATAAAAGTGGTCCGCTAGGTGGCGATCAACAAATAGGGGCGTTAATAGCAGAGGGTAAACTAGATTGTTTGATATTTTTTTGGGATCCTCTCAATCCAGCTCCTCACGATCCGGACGTAAAAGCCTTGTTAAGACTGTGTTCGGTGTGGAATTTACCTGTTGCTTGTAATGTGTCTACAGCAGATATGCTGATTACCTCACCTGCCTTTATCGGAATAGAGTATCAGCGGGATATTCCAGATTTATAAGTGCCGGAAATACCACTGAGCGTCACTCATTTGTGCTCAGTGGTATATATAGTTTTACGCTACAGGCCTGACGGTTAACAGGTGATTCAACGCAGAAATAATAAAGCTTGTGCTATGAGCTGGCGATTGTTGGTAAAAGCGCTCCCAAGCATGACTCTTATGTTCATCGTAGTGTTGTTGCCGTTCTGGAAATTCCTCCACATAGGCTAGGTTAACTGCATGACCTATGGTCACGTCAATCACTATGGCTTCTTCCACTATTAAACTAGGGTTTTGTTCGAAGAAGCTCGCTAAGGCCGTCAGGGTTTCAATGGTAAGTTGACGGTATTCTGCAGAATGAATATTGTTAAACATGTGTTCGATTAATAACGCGAATGCTTTCTCTCCCTCGGTCATATCACTTAACACCAAATCACTGCTTATGCGGTTACGTTTGTCCATTTTATTGCCAATAACCAAACCGCTAGTGTGTTTTAAAACACTCCAAATTTGAGCTAAAAAGTCGGCTGAACGACGGTCGAGTATGCCTTGATGTTGTCGCCAAGCCAGCCAACCATCATTGGGGGTTTTGAGCTGCTCTAAGCCTAAGTTTTGCTGCCAGTTTAGTTGTTGAGTATTCCCTTGGGCATGCAGTGCTTCAAGCTTTTGTGGCAGATCCGCTAAGGTTTGATAGTTTTCCAGTACCGCTTCTAAGCGTGATTGAATTTCAGATGGAGGCATATCCATGAGTATTTCGTAAGCCTCATCGGATGTAGTGTGATTGGCCCTAGTAATTTGACTCGTGAGCAGAATAATTAACAGACTCGCTCGTAAGGTTAATAACTCGCTAAATAACTCAGGTCTAGCTTTGATTAACAGACCTAAGTAAAGCAACACTTCCTGGGTGAGGATTTGATCGCGCACATCTTCACGGCAAAATTGTACTATTCGCTGCATCAATTCTTCGTCAGTTAATGGACGGGTGATCAACGATTCATCATGATAGGAACGACCGACTTGAATAAATTTTTGTGCAACAAGTAAATCACCCACCGCTAAGCCAATGTCCCCATCAATTTTACTCAGTAACCCCGATGCCTGGCGCAATACTGACCAAAGTCGTAATCGTCCCGCTTGGGCATACACTTCTTCAATTAAGTCACGCAAACTTCGTTGCTGGTTATGGATGTGAATTTTGGAATCAATCGATTGCAACTCGACTAGCTTTGTCAGCAGTGTGATTTGTTGATAAAGACTAGTTGCCTCACCCAACTTGGATTCTAAAAGACCGCTATCTTTGCTTAGCGCAATCTCAAGCTCTTCACTCGGTAATAACTGTTTGTGTTCACCCGCTAAGGTCAAAACACAAGATTGCGACAATAGGTTTGCTAATGGCTGCTCGGGTAACACTAAGTCCTCTAGATGCTCCACATGTTCAACGGCTGCGGTGTTTATTAACTGGGCCAATATGTCGTGACGCACCGGAATACCGTCTACTTCACCGCTCGCGATTTCTTTCATTAAGGCATAAAAGGTGGTGCGATCTGTATCCAGTAAATTGTGAGTCAGTAATACTGTAACTGTTGGTCGACCCATCTCAGTCCAATTGCGATGTAGATACTTCAGTTCTGACTTAAAGCGACGCACCAAAAACTCCATGTCGTAACTTAGAAAAAAGTCTCGTTGAATAAAAGAGGGGGTAAGGCAAATCGCTCTTTGTTTGCCCATCATATACACACGGCTAGTGGTTAAACTTTTAAGTTTTCTAGGGGTGCGTCCTGAAAGTCCTAGGGATTCGCACTTGCCTATTTGCGCATGTATGCTGGCAATATCTTCAGGGCGATACACCTGCACAGGTGAAATGTCTGCTAGCGTTTGGGTTTGCACTCCATGAGCTTCTAGCTCTTGTTGCAATACTTGGTCTTCAGCTAAAAACATAAGCTGAACGACAGGTTTTTTAGGAATTTTATGCTGCCTGCGCCCTAGTGGGTCCAAATCCCCTGGGCGCAGCAGGCCCTCTTCAAGCAAACAACCAAGCAAATATAAACTTTGCGCCCATACCAAAGGGACGTTGTCGTTGGGCTCGCGTTTCTGCGAGCCTGGCGCTAAACGTTCTTTCTCAACACAGTCTTCGGTAACAAAATACAATTCAGGTAGCAGTTTTTGCCCATTTTGTTCAACTAATACTGCGTCTAGACGAGCTCGATAGTGATTTATTTGCTGGGTATCGTCGCGAAAAATGGCGTCTAAATATAAGTAGGTGTAAAAAAGCGGCCATTCAGATTCGATATGCTCAAACTGTTTGAGTTCTTGTTCTTCGTAATGCAAGCGACCCTCATCTTCGAGTGACGTTTGATGCCCATCACGCAAAAAACGTTTGAGACCATAGTTGCCTTCTAATTTAGTAATAATGTCGTTGCGCACTTTGTCGGCAAGCACTGGGTCGTCCACTGCAAAGGCTGGATAACCCACAATACTGAGCAAGGCTGCATCTGTTTCTTTGGTATTAGACTCACGAGGTAACATAGTGGTTAAGGTAATATTCGACTGTGCAATATTATCCGGAATTACGTGGATCACACTAGATTGTGAGCCTTTTGCTCCAAATAGGTTAAAGCCAGAAAGTGCTTCTAATGCAGCTTTGGCCATGCCTAATGAACTGGCATTTAACTCAACGTTACCACTATTACTTTTGGCTCCGCGCTCCCAAATACCAAAATCAGGTGTACGGTAAGCCCGTTCAATGTAATACACTAAGTTTTGTACAAAACTGACTTCTTCATTGGTCCAGATTATTTCTAAACCAGAAGCAATCATTTGTGTAAGGGTTAGCAGAAAAACAGAGGTTGCATCTACTTGCAGATGCCCCCATTCATCATCACCCACTACACTGTCACCTGTGGCGGTATCGTACTTAGCATGTAGTGCATCTATTGGATGTCGACTTTTCTTAAATTGTTCAACTTTAGCTGATTGCGCCATCATCGAACGTAATAATGCGCGCATTAATTTGACTGTGCGTTGCTGCAGCTCAAAACCTCGTCCACCATCGTCATCTAAGTTCCGATAGGCTAACGCTAGGCCCCATACGGCCAAAATACTGTATACATTGTCGCGAACCCAAGCGTCTTGGTAATTGCCGTGCACAGTCACTGCTGTGCTGGCAGGAAGTAGTCCAGATATTGGATGTTGTTTGTCCAGAATGACCGATTGAATTTGGCCATAATATTGGTCAAGACTAGTACGTAATTCGATGTCTTGCATAATGGCTCCTTATCGCCCGAGTATGTAAAAAAGAAAGTTCAGGATAATTCATGTCCTAAATTATTGATCGCTACTGTAACAGGTAGCTAGAGTTATTTATTTTTTCAGGCCAGTTGATGATGATTTATTCTACTATTGCCTTTATCGAGGAGAGATTGTCAGTTAAAAGTACATTATTGCGGAAAAATTCAACGAAGAGATACACTTGAATAAATAGTAGTGGTTGCTGGACGCAATGGGTTCTCTTGCTTTCTGATTAATCAAGTGGTTTGAGTTGATTAGAGTACGCTCGGTATAAAAAAGCCCCCATTCTATCAAAATAGGGGCCTTAGTATTTTTAATGTTTAGTCAGCACTTTATTTTTGCAAACGTCTTACTGCAAACATGCCCCCTATTGAAAACAACATCAATAATACTATCGAAGGTTCGGAAACGGGGGCGGCTTTGGCATTGATATCGACGCTCAAGTCATATGCATAGTCACTAAAAGTGTCGCCTAAACCCTCACTTCCTCCTACCGCTAGAGTGTAAAAGCCAGCAGCGAGGCTGATACCAGTCAGAAAATCAGGCGAACCTGGCACAAATGGGTTACTGCCCGTTATATAGGTTAGGTCTGTGAAAAAATCTGAAAAATTTCTGCTGTTTTCAAACACTATGCCATATTCATTCCCCACAGTACCGCTATATAGACTTAAGCCAAAATCAATGCTTGCGTTAAGTACTATGTCGACTAAAGACGCTTCTGTGACTTCAAATAAAATGTAGTCTAAACCGTCGCTAAATGTATCTTCGAGTAACCATGCTGAATCTCCGATTACACTGCCTGCCACTTTACCATTTACAGGTAAATCTATGATCGACGCTTGGCTTACGCTAGCTGCACATAACATGGTTAAGGCGCAGACTGTTTTAAATAAATATTTCATTTTCATTCCTTAATTAAATACGCCAACACTATGGCTGGCGCTAAACGGGGGATTAAAGTGCACCATTTTCCCAAGGACCAGTGATCGCAAAGGTCACGCCAGGAGATTGCACATTGACGAATAACCAGCGTCCGTAAAAACACGCACCCGCCCATTCTTGGCTCGTAAAGCTTCTGCGATTTGAGCCATCAGTAGAAGTACCGACGCTGTCCCAAAAGTTGCTTTGCGTGCCAGGATAAACTGCGTCTATGGCGGCTAAATCACCCGCATCTAAGGCGATATTGTTTTCAGCGAAAGGAAATGTTTCTCCGCTTTTAGTTAAGCCAATTAAGCGTTTAGGATTAGAGCTGCCGTCCTCACACAACAACATATTACCTCTTGGACTTATGGCGATGTTGTCTGGACCATCTACTTGAGTTGCGGCGTCAGTGGATTCAAAAATAATGCTTAGCTCTTGACGTCTGGGATCAAAACAAAACACTTGCCCTAGTCCAGCAGCACCACCTGAAGTGGATACAAAATAGATCTTTCCATCGTCATACCAGCAGCCTTCACCTCGTGCGATAATGGCTGCATCAGTGGCTTGGCTATAACATCTTTCACTCATGGCATCGGGATCAGGTACTTCTTGCCAAGTGACATCCCAAGTTGTGCCTTCGATTAGCCCACCACGTAGATCTACTCTTGGTGTATTGTTTAGTACCATTGCATAAAGTTTACCGCCAGATTTCAAATCACCCCATTCGCCTGTTGGTTCAAATTTGTAAAATGCCGACGAACCAGCATCTTCGGTTTCGTAAACATAACCAGTGGCAGGATCAACGGCAGCGGCTTCATGTGAAAAACGACCCATTTGGGTAATAGGTTGACCATCTGAAAGGCCAAAACCTGGTACTTCAAACACATAACCATGGTTAAGCCCTTGTGGACCCTGCCCCCAATTGTGAAAGGTTTCCTCGCAAGAAAGCCACGTTCCCCATGGTGTTGGACCGCCAGCACAGTTTCGAATAGTGCCACCAAGGCTGTTGTAAGAAGACAGAAATTCGCCTTTTAATACATCAAACATAATGTTTGTGGTGCCACCATTTTGAGCCTCATTGTAAATACCACGGCCACTTGCTGGTGACGAAGGGAAACCTTCACCTTCTGAACATTCGTGGTTACGCACTAGCGCTATAATATTCCCTTTGGCTGCGACTACGCCCATACCATCATGGTCTGTAGGCGTGGGTAAGCGATCGGCTTGAATTTGTCCGGTCCAACCAAATGAGGTGTATTCGAAACCTTCTGGTAAAGATAACAATGTCAGGCCCGTTGCTTTATCAACTGCAGGCACTAATTCACCGTAAGAGCTGCTAAAAGGCAAACTGGCTGCGTTGGTACGAGTGGATAGGGCTACAAAAGCAGTGCTGGCTGCGGCAATTGAACCACCTTTTAAAACTTGTCTGCGACTAAAAGTTGGCTGAATGGGTAGATCGATATGACTTTTAGATATCGGAGTGTTCATGTTTCTTCCTTACTGTTTGATAGTGGTAATTAACATTCAAAAGACAGGTTCAACTTTGGGTTGACAGCAACCTAACGGGATCAAAGGTAAAGGACTAAAATGACAATTTATGGAAAAAAATTTGACAGTTTTTGTAAGCATTCATGGCAGTTTAATGGCAGAAAAATGACAAAAGGGCTGGGGTGTTTTTCAGTTTACAGCATGCTTAAGAATGGCTGGTTTTATCTTTTAAAGTGGCTGTAACGGCCTTTTCATTCCAATGAATTAAAGCAATGGACAGTTCATATAGCAGTAACACAGGTATGCCAAGTGCAATTTGTGATATTAAATCTGGTGGAGTGAGACATGCCGCTAATAGAAAAACCACGACTACCGCATGGCGCCTATGCTGGCGCAATGTTTGGGCATTAATGATCCCTGCCTTTGCCATCACTAGTAATAATACCGGTAACTCAAAACACAGCCCAAAGGCTAGGATAAGCTGGATGACTAGGGATAAATATTCACTCACTTTCGCCTCTAGCTGCACTTCTATGCCACTATTTTGTTCAGGGGTTTCAAAACTAATAAAGAACTCCCAAGCCATTGGCATCACCACATAAAATGCCAGTGCTGCTCCACCAATAAATAAAATAGGGGTCAAAGCAAATAGAGGGAATAAACTTTTCTGTTCTTGTTCATACAAACCTGGTGCGATAAAACGCCAAACTTGGATCAGAATTAAAGGAAGCGTAAAAAACAGCGCACTAAAAAACGCTAATTTCAAATAGGTGAAAAACGCTTCATGTAGCCCAGTGTAAATCATTCTCCGCCCACTATCTGGACCGAATATGTCAACCAGTGGTTGTTGCAAAAAAGTGTAAATTGGCTGAGCAAACCAATAGCTCACTGCAAACATCAAAAAGAAAAATCCAAGGCAATACAATAAACGCTGACGTAACTCTGTTAGGTGAGTCAATAAAGGTGTTTTGCTTGCGGTAGTTGAGGCAAGGTTCATGGTTTACTCTCAGAGTCGTTGGCCATTTCAACCCTCGTTTTTTTACGTTGTTGTCGTATTTGTTGGTGTTCGCTGGCGGGCAGGGATCCGGGAATAAAATCTTCTGGTAAATGTTGTACTTCAGGGGGCAGCAATGATTCCCAGTTATTCCCTTGGTTGGCATTACCCTCACTAATATCAATTTCCTTTTCTAGCCGTGACAAAGAGCCTTTGACTTCGTTGAGCATTTTTTTACCTTTGGCCATGACTCGGCCAATTCCCTTAACAAAAGCAGGTAAATCTTTTGGGCCAACTACCACTAGGGTGAGTGCCGCGCAAAATCCAAGCTCTATCCAACTAAAATCAAACATCTCGAGTTACTACGATTGACTAGCAGATTTTGCCGTTTCGGCTGACGTAGTTGTGTTTTGAGTGGCGCTTTTGGTTGCAATTGCAGCGTGCTCGTCTTCTTCTTGTTCTTTCATTCCATGTTTAAAGTTTTTTATGCCTGCAGCTAAATCGGTCATTAAAGCGGGAATTTTTCCACGGCCAAACAGTAATATAAACAACAAAGCCACTAGTAATATTTGCCAAATACTTAAGCTCATTTTGTATTTCTCCAAGTCAATTTGGGTTAGCTTAACATTGGATATATTGCCAAATGGTGAATGTATTATGATCCTATTATGACGTTATTTGTTAGGCCGTTAGACCTATTGAAGCACAAATAAACCTATAGGTTTAGGGGATAGGAATGGGATGAGATGAGATAGTTGTGGTTTAGAACAAGTTATAAATGAAACAACCGCAATTAATGCGGTTGTTTATGCTGACAGGAAATATTTTTAAACTGATTCTTGTCTATTTTTTTTGTTACCTTTTTTAGCGCCTTTTTTGCCTTTACATTTTTCAGTTTTTTCCATTGCTAGGGCTTGCTGCTCTGGGGTCAGAGTATTCCAAATATCATGTTTGCTTTTGGTTTTTAATAATGCCATAGCAACAAAGTCAGATTGATACTCAGAGTTAAGCGCTTCCCAAGTTTCCGCTTTAAACTCTGTGCTTTGTATTAGAGACTGCTCTGCTTGCTTAAAGTTTTTAAGCTTAGCCCTAATTGTTTCGGCACTCTCTTTTTCAGCTGTTTTGATGGTTTTTACGGCAGCCAATTGTTCTTCGGTTAAATCCAAACGTTTTAGCATGTTGCCTTTGTGTTTACCTTTGCCTTTTCTTTTTTCCTTTCTTTCAGAGCTTTTCTCTTCGTGCTTGGCTTTACGAGTTTCTAGCTGGGTAACAAATTCAGCTTGTTGAGTTGCAGTCAATAAATTCCATACTTGGTTTTTATTGGTTGCCCGTTGCAGTGCTTTTTGTTGCATTAGCACTTGGCGTTGAGCAATTGCAGTCTCTACCGCTTCTTCATCCCATTCCGAGGATTGTATTAGGCTACGCATATCCGTTTTTAAAGATTTTCCATCTGTGCTATACAGCTCTCTATCTTCACGGTTTTGTTTTAAAATCTGTTTGATATCTTGCTTTTGTGTATCTGTTAGCGATAACTCAGACAATATTTGGCGCATCCCATCATGGGGTTGGTGATGGCCTTTCTTGGCTATAGCAGGTGCCACTATGGCAAGGGATAGACAAAGAGCAATAGGTGTCAATGTGGTTTTAACTAATGTTTTAAATGTTGTCATATTTTTATCCTCTTGAGTAATTGCAACTAAGTCTAGCGAATGTAATGCAAAGAAACGCAAAGGGAATGTAAAGCTTGTGTAAATGCATCGTGTTGGACAATATGCTCTGAGTTATAGTGTGGCTAGCCTAAGAAAACCAGAGGAAGTATATGTCAGCTAAAAAACTATTATTTATCGATGATGACTTAGCATTGACCGAGTTACTAAAAGAATACCTTAGTCCGCAAGGCTATGAGATAGATGTGGCACACGATGGTGAAACGGGACTGAGTTTAGCCACATCAAACAAACATTATGACCTTATTTTGTTAGACGTCATGTTGCCTAAGCTTGATGGCTTTGAAGTATTAAAAAGGTTGCGCACTAGCCACCTAACACCTGTATTAATGCTGACAGCTAAGGGTGACGATTATGACAAAATTTTTGGTTTGGAAATGGGGGCCGATGATTATTTAGCTAAACCTTTTAATCATAGAGAATTGTCAGCCAGAATAAAGGCGTTAGTGCGACGAATGGCTTTGTTGCCAAGTGGCAATGTGCAGCAAAATATAACATTAGGCAATGTGGAACTCTCTCCATCAGCTCAACAGGTAACTTGTGCTAACAATACTGTTGAATTAACAGGGACCGAATATTCTATTCTACACCTTTTAATGATCAATAGTGGCAGCTTGGTGAGTAAAGAAGACATCAGTGAAAAAGTATTAGGAAAAAAACTGGCGGCTTTTGACCGCAGTATAGATATGCATGTGAGTAACCTTCGCAAAAAGTTAGCTGTTTTTAGTCCAGAAGAAAAAATTAAGACTCACCGCGGTGCCGGTTATCTTTATGTGGTGCCTGCATGAAGGGTATAAGCAAGCTTAATCCAGCGAAGAGTTTATTCTTTAGAGTGTTTTTGTGGTTTTGGCTAGCAACTTTATTAATCTTTATTAGCTCAGTTTGGCTCGCCAATCAACTAGGCTCTGAAGCCAAGTACCGTCCATTAAATTCCATGCAACAAAAAGATTTGATGACATTGACTAATAAAGTGCAAAAACAAATTGAGAGGCGAGATAGTGATTTAGACTTTAAAAAATTGCTTAATAAAGTCAGTAATCGTAGTCGTTTTGGTTTGGTGTTGTTTGACCCAGCGACTCGCTCCATAGTGCACAGAGTCTCCAGACACAGGGGATTTAAAGATGATGTATTTGATGATTTTGAACTGCGAAGCTCACCATTAATGTTAGATGTAAAAGGACTGTCTTTTATTGGACCTGGTCTGATAAAAGCTAATCAAAGGGATTATATGTTGTTTATGGTTGAACCCAGGCCGGGGGGGAGTTTGCGTGTTATGCGTCACGAATACCCGGGGATCTTTATTCTCTTTATGATCTCTCTAAGTGTGGGGCTGTGTTATTTATTTGTGCGTGGACTACTGAATCCAATTGCACAACTTAGCCTTGCTTCTAAACAGATGGCAGATGGTGAGATGGGTGTTCGAGTGGGCAATGCAAGTAGGCGCTTAGATGAAATAGGGCAACTTGGGCGTGATTTTAATTATATGTCTGAACAAGTCGAAAGTTTGCTCACTAGTCAGAAAAGATTACTGGCAGATATCTCACATGAGTTACGCTCGCCCCTTACTCGTTTGCAATTATCTATTGGTATTGCCTTGCAACAAAATGAGTCCGACATGTCAGCCAATATGCTGGCAGCCTTGGAAAGGATTGAAAAAGAGTCCCAACAAATTGAAAATATGATAGCGCAAGTCTTATTGTTATCTAGATTGGATAATAAGCAGCCTATTCAGAACTTACAGTCAGTTAGCCTTGAACAAATTATGACGCCAATCATTGAAGATGCACAATTTGAGGCCGCACAAAAAAATAAGGAGTTGTTTTATCAGGCTGAAGAAAATATTAGTTTGTACGCAGAACCACAGTTATTAAGCAGTGCTATCGAAAATATCTTACGTAATGCGATTTATTATTCCAATCATATGATTCAGGTTTCGGTATCGAAACATGACAATCACTTAGAGTGGATAATTGAAGATGATGGCGAGGGTATCGAAGAAAGCCAATTGCATAAAATATTTGAAGCCTTTTATCGTGAATCAACCGCTAGAGACAGAAACAGTGGCGGTGTTGGCTTAGGTTTGGCTATTGCTCAGCATGCCATAGTGAAGCACCAAGGTTGTATTGAAGCCAATAATAAACCTGAAGGTGGATTAAGAGTTAAAATTTGCATACCTCTTGCGGCGGTTTGAATCGGGGAACTCTTTGTAATAAAAGTAAAATCCAAAGTGGTCGCTTTTTTATTGCAAAAGACACAAGGTTACGGTTACCTTTTGTGTGAATGGTTTATAGGGTTTACCAGGGGGGAGGAATGTTAGTCGAAAAAATCATGAGTAAACCAGTGGTAACAGTCACACTGGACGATAATCTACGAATGGTTAAACATCTTTTTGAAAATGCTAAGTTTCATCATTTGATGGTAGTGGAAGAAGGTAAGTTGTTTGGGGTGTTATCAGATCGAGATTTACTCAGAGCTATTAGTCCTTTTATTGGAACAGTACAAGAAACCGCACATGATAAGTTTACCTTGAATAAAAAGGTGCACCAAATTATGACTCGAAAGCCTATTTCGTTGACCCCTCTAGCCAATGTGTACGAAGCGATCAGTTTATTTAATCAGCACAATATCTCTTGTATACCAATAGTGAATGACAATAACGTCCCCGTTGGCATTATTAGTTGGCGTGATATCCTTAGGGTGATAGAAGTTAATCACAATAAAAAGCGCAATAAAACGCCATGAATCAGCTTTTTACATTCCACCCGTAAAGGCCTGTTGGGATTTACGCTGCGTAGTTTTATATCTAATCTAAATGTAGGGTTTTTACATGTCTCAATACGTTCTGTGCTCTGAAACTGACTTAGAATCAGTGTATGCAAACGTTATTCAACCATTCTGGCAAAACAGTGTGAAATCCGGAATCTTTACTGGGATCGATAAAGTCGACATTGCTTACGCTTTTGTGCTGCATCCTAACGCTCTTGGCACCATAGTGATTTCAACTGGACGCATTGAAAGTTTAATCAAATATAAAGAGGTAGTGTACGACCTTTATCAAAATGGTTATTCAGTGTTTATACATGACCATAGAGGGCAAGGTTTATCTGGACGTATGTTAGGCAATCCTCAAATTGGTTACGTAGCGAGTTTTAATGATTATGTGGCTGACTTTAAACAATTTATGGACGAGGTTGTACTAAAAAAGTCCCATCACAAACCAAATTTGTTGTGTCATTCAATGGGCGGGGCCATTGGTGCTTTGATGGTGTGGCGTTATCCAGAGTTGTTTGGAAAAGTCGCTTTTTCGGCTCCTATGTTTGGCATTCGCCCGCCTTTGCCCACTTGGTTTGCTAAATTTTTGTTGAGACTCCATTTGACTGTTAATACAAATGATGGCTATTTTTTTAGTCAAAAAAATTATGATCCCGTGCCATTCTGTTCTAATGAACTAACTCATAGTGAGATCAGATATCAAATTTTTCGGCAAGAGTATCAAAATGCACCACAAGTGCAGTTAGGTGGGGTGAGTGGTCATTGGCTAAAGGCTGCGACTATTGCCATGGAGGAAATAGAACACAATGCACCTAGCTTTCCTATTGCGGCCTTAGTGATTCAAGCGGGTGCAGATCAGATCGTGGATAACAAAAGACAGAGTAGGGTAGTGGCAAAAATGGCCCGTACTAGGCTGCTAGTGATTGACGGTTCACATCACGAGTTGTTAGCGGAGCAGGACAAATATAGAGTGCCATGTTTGAGTGCAATTTTGGATTTTTTAAAGGGCTAGGGGGGACCTCAATTCATTATTACTGTCGGTCATACCTGTATATTTGTAAGTGGCATTATTGTGGTAATCAAATTAAACTCATAACGTCATAAAAACAGCCAGAGCCTTATGCCTAGAATCAATATTACTCGAGATCATTTAGATTATTTGCAACGTGCGATTGAACTGGAGGCGGGGCGTTCTGAAGTCTTGCGCAGTGTCGCCCGTGGCGACAGTATTGAGGTAGTGCTTAGGTTGTTATGTGAAAAATCTGAAATTTATAACCCTGAGATGAAAAGTTCAGTGTTATTACTAGATCATGAGAACGGCACGCTACATCCTATTGCTAGCGTTTCTTTACCTGCCGATTATTGCAAGGCTTTAGATGGCGTGAAGATTGGAATGGGGGTGGGTTCCTGTGGTACGGCTGCTTTTTCAAAAAAACGAGTAGTGGTTACGGATATTAATACTGACCCGATTTGGGCACAATATAAAGACTTAGCGTTAAATGCTGGCCTCCAGTCTTGTTGGTCTGAACCGATTATGGGCAGCAACAAAAAAGTATATGGTACATTTGCAATGTATTACGCCTATCCCAATACACCCACTGAAGAAGATATTGCTTATATTGAAACCTGTGCAAATTTAGCCGCCATTGTATTTGAAAATGTCAGCACTAGGCAGGCACTGGTTAATGCTAATACACAATTAAGTCAAACAGTCGATGAACGTAATACACAACTTACGGAAGCGAATACACGTTTGTCGCTGGTATTAGAGCAGCAAAAAGCGATTAGTATACGTGACATTAATGCCGAAAAAGCCAGTGTCACTAATATGTTGTTGATGGGGGTGGCTCATGAAATTAATACGCCTTTGGGGGTGGCCATCACTTCTATTTCTAGTAGTAGTCAAATAGTGACTTCATTATCACAGGATATAGAACAGGGTAAATTAACAAAAAGCAGTGCGATGAAAACTTTAAGCTCGTTGTCTAAATCCATTGACTTGACCTTGAATAATTTAACTCGCGCGTCAAATTTATTAGAACGGTTTTCTGAAATTGACACTGAAAAAGTTGCTGATCAGGCATTCACATTTGAAATGCCAAAATTTATTCAGCAATTTAGTGACTATGCACGACTCAAGTATCCAAACATTGCCATAGAAAGTGAAGTGCAAGAAGGACTGGAGTGTTACTCTCAAGCGTCGTTCTTTCAACTACTTTCACAATTGCTTGATAATTCTGTTTTCCATGGATTTGAAAACCAGCAGGGCAAGGTGTTTATATCTGTGGTGCAAGATGCTAAGTATATTCACGTGAGTTACCATGATAATGGTAAAGGGATAAGCAAGCTCGAGGCTGAGAAGGTGTTTCAACCCTTTTTTTCCACTCAAAGAGGTTCAGGGAAAATGGGATTGGGGCTAAATATAGTGTGCAATATTATTAGTAATATATATAAAGGTCAGATAGAGCTAGTTGATTCCCCAGTCGGTGTGAGATATAAAATGACTATTCCGAGAACCGACTAACAACATTATGAGGGCGAAATAAATATCAAGGGAAAGAAGGCCTAATAGCTAAATCATTTAGCTGTTTTTTGTTAGTATCGGTTTATTAAAAGTCACCGAAATTATTCACATGCTTGATATCGTTCTCTACCAGCCTGAAATCCCTCCTAATACTGGCAATATTATTCGTCTATGTGCAAATACGGGCTTTGCTCTGCATTTAATTGAACCCCTTGGATTTGATTGGGACGACAAAAAAGTGCGTCGTGCTGGTTTGGATTACCACGAGTTCGCTAAGGTGCAACGTTATCCCAATCTAGATGCCTATATTGAAGCGCGAGCCCCTAAACGAATATTTGCCTGTACAACTAAAGGCAAGGCGTTTTTTGCTCAAGCTCAATATCAACTAGGTGATGCCCTATTGTTTGGCCCTGAAACCCGTGGTTTACCTGATGAGATCATTCAGTCACTGCCCGCACAGCAGCGGGTACGTATCCCAATGTTACCAGAAAGTCGCAGTATGAATTTGTCGAATGCCGTGTCGGTATTTGTGTATGAAGCCTGGCGGCAGCTGGAGTTTAAAGGCGCGGTGTAAATGATACGAGGGGCTAAAAACAAGCCCCGTATTAAAGTGGATTAGGCACTTAAATATTTAGATAAATGCGTAGGCATCACCAAATAAATTGGAAAGTGGTAATCCGTGTTTTGTAAAATCGTCCCGTACTACTTTTGCCATTTCAAATCGCCCAGCTACATAGACTTGATAAGTAGACAAATCTGGAATGTCATCGAGCACAGCTTGATGCACCCAACCGGTTTTACCTGCCCACTCTTTTTCAGGAAGTTCAATCACTGGGACAAAGGTAAATAAAGGATGTTGATCTGCTAGTGTTTTGAGTTCCTCGAAGGCATACATGTCGTTTAGTGTGCGTGTACCCCAATACACTATCACCGGAGCTTGCAATGGTTGACTGAGCATTTGTTGCAATATTGAATAAACATAAGAAAACCCAGTACCACCTGCCAATAAGATAGTCGCTTGCGCATCGGCCTGATTAAGAAAGGCTTGCCCTAATCCACCTTCTACACTTACATATTTATCTTTATGCATTTTGTCGAGAACTTGACCTGAATAATGATTCCCAGGTTCTGCGCCAATATGCAATTCAATCGAGCCATCTTCTCGCGGTGCGTTGGCGATAGAAAAGGGGCGCTTGTCATCGTCCCCCATCATTATTTGTAGATATTGGCCAGCAATAAAATTAATAGAGGAGTCTGGAATTAATACAATACGTTTGATTGTTTCTGTAAGGGCTTCAATTTTTTCAACCTTACACTGAATTATTTGCATGGATTTCTTCTGGTTAAATTAAAACTACTTGAATATGATTATTTGAAATAACCTTTGATATTCATCGGTTTGGGCTTTAGGCTCATGAAGGGGATTATAAACAACTGACTGATTTTATACGAGTCGTAATTAACTGTAAGAGCTAGGTTTTAGTGGGAGTTCTGTAAATGAACGTTTTGTTCCACTTAAATCTAATCCAAGCCCACTCCGTTTACGAGCATGAAAGGGCATAATTTAAGAGGAATAAAAATGACATTTACGTCTGATATGATTGCAGAACTGAACTTATTATTGAAGTTTCCTAATAAAAGTTTAATGCAAGGTTTGAAAATTCATAATGACGCTGAGGCTGAAGTGATTGCTGCGGCGAAGAGATTGTTTGATAAAGGGATAGTGACCTTGCCTGATGGGGGATACCTAACTGACTTAGGTCATGATTTATTCGAGCATGCCCAAGTCGTGAAAATGGCATTAATGCATCAATAAACCTTGATAATGAAACAATTAAAGTCACACATGCTTAGGGTCTTTTGACCCTAAATATTTATTAAAATACCTTTGTTGCCGATACAAAGGAAATCGTAAAAACTAAATTATTTGTTATGCATTTATTTAAATCATTATTACTACTCTGTTATGCCTTTTTTGTTATTTCTGCTAATGCCGCAGATGAAATTAAGGCTGTTCAGTTGTATTCACAGGACGAACTGCTTAGTTTAATCAACAAAAATGAGCATTTAAGCCGAGTAGTGTTAGATGATTGTCAGTTGGTGCAAGATATTCAGGCACGTGCAGAAGTACTAAAAATTCCTGGTTATCAGTTTTTGTGGGGGGATATGTTGGCTTGGGGTGTGTGTGTGGATGCAGATCCTGAGCGCGGTATTCACTTTATGCATCAAGCAGCAGAACAAGGTCTTGCTGCTGGATTAGAACAATTAGGCCGCTATTATTCTCAAGGTAAATTAGTTCAACAAGATAAAGAAAGAGCGGTAGTTTTCCTGCGTGAGGCTTCTGTTTTAGGTCACTTAAAGGCGCAAATTCAACTGGCGGAATTATTTCTAGAGGGGTACGGAAGCCCTTACGATTATGAAGATGCTTATCACTGGCTGTACAATGCAATAACGGCAGATAAGCCAACCCACACCAAAATTTCAAATTGTATGCAAGGTTTAGAAAAACTGATGCACCCTAAAGCTGTACGTAAAGCGAAAAGACCTCTCAATTCCTAACGTTAGTTTTTTGTGCCGCGCTGCTTTGTTGTAGCAACCCCCATTTATCCTATTTATAAGGAGCCTACCTTATACCAATTCCTAAAAGACTATCGATGCACTAAGTTTATTCATTGTTTTGTAATTTGGAGTCAATATTATGTTGACCTTAAGAGTGATAGTCGCAGTTGTTATGGTTTTGTTTGCTTGGTCTACTTGCGCTAAACAAGAGGATGTTGTTTTTAACCCCCATGCCCCTATTGAATTAACTCATTGGCAGAAAATGCTAGGGAGTTGGCTCACGTCAGAAGAAAGTCTACAAGCCGATGGTTCAGGTTGGAAGCAAGCAAATAATGCCGATTGGCACTTTTATACAGCCATGAACGGTTGGGCAGTGCGTGACGAATATTTTTCACCACCTTTGTCAGAAGAAGTGGAGCAAAGTAGTAAACGTCAGGTTGGGACTAATTTAAGAGTTTTTGATAAGGATAAACAACAGTGGTTAATGGCTTGGGTAACCAAAGCAGGTAAAACGGTTGATCTTTATAGCGCAGTATCTGACAGCAACCAGATAGTGATGTTATCTCAACATAAAACGCCACAAGGCAAATATGCTCGAATTACATTTTTTGACATGCAACAAGATTCCTTTGAGTGGAAGTTAGAATGGTCAAATGATGGTAAAACCAACTGGCTTGAAGTGCATAGAATTCACGGGAAAAGGGTGAAATAGTCAAACTAGTAGTATTCAATGTAAAAAAATCATATTTGCTTGGTGCCATTTGGTTATACTGTCGCAATTAAATTATTAGTCAGGAAATTCTTCGCCCTATGAGCGACGACCCGTTTTACCAACGCGAAAAAGAAAAATACGAAAAGCCGGTTGCAAGCCGTGAATATTTACTGGAACTTTTAGTCAAAGCTAAAAAGCCTTTGTCTTTTCTGGAATTTTGTCAATTGCTTGATGCAAAAGATGAAGACAGCCGCATTGGTATTCAGCGTCGCTTACGAGCAATGGAGCGAGAAGGGCAAGTTGAATTTAATCGTGACAAGAAGTACGCAAAACTTAATACCGAAGATCTTATTCAGGGGCGAGTGATAGGTCATAGAGATGGTTTTGGTTTTTTAAAGCGCGAAGACGGTGAAAAAGACTTATTTATTCACAACGCTCAGATGGCTATGGTTTTGCATGGCGATGTAGTGCTGGTTAAAGAAAGTGGTACAGACAATCGTGGTAGACAAGAGGCCAGAATAGCTAAAATTGTTGAGCCTCGCTCAGAGCCTATAGTTGGTCGTTACTTTTTTGAAAATAATGTGGGCGTGGTTATTCCTGATGATAGCCGTATCAATCACGAAATCATGATACCCAAAGAACAAACCAATGGTGCCCGACAAGGTCATATTGTTGTTGTTGAGATTGTTCAACGGCCGCGAAAACGTGTGAATGCTATTGGTAAAATTATTGAAGTACTGGGGGAACATATGGCCCCAGGTATGGAAATTGACATGGCGCTGCGTACCTTTGAGATCCCGCATCAATGGCCTAAAGGTGTCGATAGACAAGTGAAGGGGCTCAATGAGCAAGTCCCAGAAGAAGCGAAAGATGGTCGCATTGATTTAAGACAATTGCCACTGGTGACTATAGATGGTGAAGATGCCCGTGATTTTGACGACGCGGTTTTTTGCGAACCACTAGACGATGGTGGCTGGCAGCTATGGGTTGCCATTGCGGATGTCAGTTATTATGTGCGTCCAGGCACAGCACTTGATAGCGAAGCACAAAATCGCGGTAACTCGGTGTATTTCCCTGAACAAGTGATCCCCATGTTGCCTGAAGTCTTATCCAATGGCCTATGTTCACTTAATCCACAAGTTGACCGTTTATGTATGGTATGTGAAATGACCGTTAGTAAAACCGGTAAGCTACTGGAACATCAATTTTACGAAGCCGTGATGAATTCTCATGCAAGGTTAACCTACACTAAAGTCTGGGATATTTTGCAAGGTAACCCTGAATTGCATAAACGTTATGCAGAACAAGTGCCGCACCTTAAAAATTTACATGATATGTACCGAGCTTTGAAACGTACGCGAAATCAAAGAGGTGCCATTGAATTTGAAACCCAAGAAAGTAAATTTGTATTTAACGCACAGCGCAAAATTGACAATATCGTGTCAGTTACACGTAATGATGCCCATAAGCTAATCGAAGAATGTATGATTTTAGCGAATGTGTCGGCCGCACAAACTCTGACTAAAAATAAAGCTGAAGCCTTATATCGTATTCACGACGAGCCTGATTCAGACCGGTTAGGTGCGTTTTTGTCGTATTTGGGGGAAGTAGGTATTAGTCACAAAATTGGTAGTGACGATGTATCACCTCAAGAGTTTACTGATGTGATTGAAAAAATCCAAGGCAGAGCCGATCAAGAGCTCATTCAAACTATGTTGTTACGCTCTATGAAGCAAGCCGTATATGATCACGAAAATATCGGTCATTTTGGTCTGGCTTTAGACGCATATGCACACTTTACCTCGCCTATTCGCCGTTATCCTGACCTAGTTGTGCATCGTGCACTCAAAGGCATTATCGATAAACAAAATCAACGAAAGAGTAAATCTGGCGGTAAAGTTTATACTGCGGACGAGGTCGAAGCTTTAGGTGAACAATGTTCAATGACTGAGCGCCGGGCAGACGATGCGACTCGGGACGTCTCTGATTGGCTAAAATGTGAATTTATGCTGGATCATGTAGGGGATGTGTTCGCAGGCGTTATTGCTTCGGTTACTAATTTTGGTTTTTTTGTACGTTTAACTGAATTCCATATTGATGGTTTGGTACATATTACGTCATTAGAAAAAGACTATTTTCGGTACGACGAAGTGAAGCAACATTTGGTTGGTGAGTGTTTTGGTACGGTTTATCGTTTAGGTGATCCTGTTGAAGTTAAAGTTGCCTCTGTTAATTTAGATGAACGAAAAATAGATTTTTTGTTGGATGGTGTTGAAGGTAAAAATATTAGAAAAGCAGCGGCTAGAAAACCTTCAAGAGCCAAAAAGCCTGGGCAAAATGCCAGAGAAACAACCGCTAAAGCAACCCCCGCGAGTAAGTCGACTAAGAAGCCCGCGACTAGAAAAAGTCGTACCCAATCTAAATCGAAAACAGCTCGTAGTAAACCAACCAGCTCATCCAGAAAAGGGAAATAAAACCTATGGCTCAACAAGAATGGTTATATGGTATCCACGCTCTGGAGTCTATTATTTTACGTGAACCAGAGCGGTTAATTGAACTCTTTGTGTTAAAGGGGAGAGACGATAAAAGTATTCACGATATTGTAAGTCAGGCAAGACGTTTTGGCGCATCAGTACAATTTTGTCAACGTAAAACACTAGATGACAAAGTTGACGGTGGTCAACATCAAGGTGTGGTTGCTAAAGTGAAACCCGCGAAGCAATACAATGAAAATGATTTAGCGACTATTGTAGAGTCAAGCAAATTACCTTTTTTGCTTATATTGGATGGTGTAACCGACCCCCATAATTTAGGCGCGTGTTTACGAACCGCTGATGCGGCAGGTGTTGATGCCGTGGTTGTGCCCAAAGATAAGTCTGCGGCGCTTACACCGGTAGTGAGAAAAGTAGCTTGTGGTGCGGCTGATGTTATTCCTTTAGTTCAAGTTACCAATCTTGCGAGAACGTTGCGGGACTTGCAAGATGCTGGTGTGTGGATAGTGGGCACAGCAGGGGAAGCCGAAAATAATATATATGATTGCAAACTTAATGGGCCTATGGCACTTGTTATGGGCGCTGAAGGTAAAGGTATGCGCCGCCTAACGCGAGAACATTGTGACGAGTTGATTAAACTCCCAATGGCGGGTTCTGTTTCCAGCCTTAATGTCTCTGTTGCGACCGGAGTATGTTTATATGAAATCGTTAGGCAAAGAGGCTAGAGCGACAACGAATGAAAGGCATGCTTTTATAGCATCCTTTCATTCACAAACTAAATAAGCCCTATACATAAATTTAGAAAGTATCTGCTAGTAACTTTTTAGCATCCACTCTGTTTAGACATGCACGTAAAGGCTTTTGAGTGAAGTGTTTAATGCTTGATTTCCGTACCTCACCTCGCCAGATTTCACCCTCTTGAGACACTTCAACTCGGCAACTGACATTATTTGTATCCTTTGTATAGAAAATAGTTACTTGTTCTGAACGAGCTACTAGTCCTTCGTATGGATAACCTTTTTGTGTATACACTTTTTCCTCTAAATTAAGTTCAGCTAAACTATGTGTTGATGTTAAAAGTAGTATTGAAGTCAAAGTTATTGTTTTTAATATGTCATATTTTTTGAATTTTATCTTATTCATACTGTCTCTCCTGTTAATATTGAGATAAATATAGGTAGAAGACAGGAACCAGACAAACGATGAAAACTTATATATACTTTAGAAAAACTTAACCTTGGTGTTTGTGTTGTCAAAATTACCACCCTTGAATTCCTTACGATACTTTTTAACAGCCGCACAAAAGTTAAGTTTTAAACAGGCCGCTGAACAATTGTATGTGACACAAGCCGCTATCAGTCAACATATTAAAACCTTAGAAATCCATTTAGGCGTGCAGCTTTTTGTACGTGGTACAAGGCAAGTCTCACTGACAGAAGATGGAAAACGCTTACTGCCCTATATCCAAGCGGGTTTTGATAATTTTAGTAAGGGTGTGGCACTTTTATCCGAGGATGCAAACCCCGACGTGCTGAATGTCACAGTTGTAGAGTCTTTATCAACTCGATGGTTGGTGCCTAGATTACAATTGTTTCAAGAACTGCATCCCAAGATCAGAGTTCGCCTCGAACCAAGTAATCTAGTGAAAGAATTTTCTGGTACTGATATTGACCTTGCTATCCGTTTTGGTGAAGGCGTTTATCCGGGACTAGAAAGTCGCTTTCTTCTCAAAGATAACTACATATTGGTTTGCCATCCTAGTCTGGTTCAGTCCGATCTAACGCCACAAAACTTGTGCCAATTACCTCTTTTAGAGGAAAGTGGACCTATTACTGGCCAAGCTTGGCAAGCGTTTTTAGCTAGACACAAGCTCCAAGAAAATAGCTTTAAAAAAGTGCTGGAAGTGGATGACTCTACTGTAACTATAATTGACGCAGCCCTAGCAGGTCAGGGATTCGCAATGCTGCGTTACAATTTGATTTATCAACAAATACAGCGTCAACAATTAGTTTCACTGTTTGATTTTAGTTACCCAAGTGCTTATTCGTATTATTTAGTAGCACCTAGCCATCATTTCAGCAAACCTAAGGTGCAGTTATTCGAAAAATGGCTTATCGAAGCCTTGGCTGAAATTCACTGATTTTCCTGAAATGCGCCTAAATCCTAGTCCCAGAGTTTTAGGGGGGCGATTAAGAAGAAACGAGTATTAAGGTTCTATAAATTACAGATATAGGTAAGTATCAACAAAAAAAACGGAAAGTACCTTTAGTGTAAACGGCTTGTTAAGCAGCTTTTTCATTCGTCAACAACTTGTTATAAATGAAGGATTGATCTATCTACCCACAATAGTTATAAATACCTTCAGACACTACTTTAGGTATTTATTATGTCATTAGCCACACCCCTAGAAATGTTGTATCACTGGGAGGAGACTCATCCAGATACTGTATATTTAAAACAGCCTGTTGATGGTGTCGTCAAAGACTTTACTTGGCGAGAAACCGCGTTACAAGCTCGAAAGGTTGCTGCGAACCTGATTGCGATGGATTTGCCTAAAGGAAGTCATATCGCTATTTTGTCAAAAAATTGCGCCGAATGGTTTATCACTGATTTAGCTATCATGCTAGCGGGTCACGTTTCCGTCCCTATATATTCCACAGCCGGTGAAAAGACAATTCGTTATGTTTTAGACCATGCTAAATGCCCAGTTATATTTGTTGGTAAATTAGATGATACTGAAAAACAAGTTGCTGCGATTGATGACCCAATTATAAAGTTAGCATTCCCTTATCCTAATATTCCAGCTGATAAGCAATGGGATGAATTATTACAAACCCCTCCATACATGGACAAACCTATTCCCGCTTTAGATTCTGTTATGACTATCGTTTATACCTCTGGTAGTACAGGTAATCCAAAAGGTGTGGTACATAATTATGAGTCAATTTGCTGGGCAGCGTCGAGTTCACTAAAAGAATTAAAAGTGGATCAAAACGACCGAATACTGAGCTATTTGCCGTTAGCGCATATTACCGAACGAGTATTGGTAGAAATAGCGAGTTTTTACTCGGGAATGCGAATAAACTTTTTGGAGTCACTGGAAACCTTCTCTCGAGATGTGAATGCAACAGAACCGACATTGTTCCTTTCAGTGCCGCGCTTATGGACGCGTTTCCAAATGGGCGTGTTAGCTAATATGCCGCAAAAAAAGCTCGACTTTTTATTACGTATTCCAATTGTGTCTGGTTTGGTCAGTAAAAAGATACGCACAAAGTTAGGTTTGGGAAAAGCTAGGCTTTGCGCCAGTGGTTCAGCTCCAATCCCTGCTTCAACATTAGAATGGTTCAGGAAGATTGGTGTGAATATATCTGAAGGTTGGGGCATGACTGAAAACAGCGCCTACGGAACGAGCTGTGTACCTTTTAGGGCCGACAAAATTGGATGTATTGGGAGAGCCTATTCAGGTGTGGATATTCGCATAGCTGAAGAGGGTGAAATACAGGTTAAAGGCCCCTGTAATATGAAAGAATATTATTTAGAGCCAGAAAAAACAGCTGAGGTGATGACCGAAGATGGCTACCTTAAAACGGGAGACAAAGGTTCCATAGACAGTGATGGTTACATTAAAATTACTGGTCGACTTAAAGAGATATTCAAAACGGCAAAAGGCAAATATATCGCGCCTTTTCCTATTGAGTCAAAACTGATGGCGAACTCTTCAATTGAACAAGTCTGTGTAACGGGATCCCAGCTAAAGCAGCCTATTGGCTTAGTTGTTTTGTCTTTAGAAGCCCTTAAGTTGGATGCAGATGTGATTGAACAAAGTCTATTGGCTACCCTAAATGACGTAAATGCCACACTCGAAAGTCATGCTGTGCTCGATCGTCTGGTAGTCATGCAAGATGAATGGACCGTCGATAATGGCCTTCTGACTCCTACTCTCAAGCTAAAACGGCATAATTTAGAAGAGCGTTACGAGGCCCTTATAAATGGTGAGTTTCATGGAGAAATTGTCAGGCAATAGTGAAATAAATCATCCGTAGAGTGTCATTTTTTTAATAAGTTCGCCATGGCAAAGCAAACCAAATGTAAAGATTTGTAAAGATTGTAAAGCTTTCGTAAAGCGCCGAACTTAGTACAACGTTTTCCATATTATTGGCGAATAATTTCGTTAATGTTGGATGACCTCTATGAAAAATTTTTTTACACCCATTTCCTTGCTTTCAGTCTTGCTACTCAGTGCTTGTGGTGGATCAAGTGACGGCGATGATACCGTATACGTTGACTCATATCTGCAATTTTACAATGGCTCAGCAAATAGTGCTGCTACACTGATTGCAGAAGTAGATGGCAATACTCTGGGTACGGCGACTTACGGAGATGCCTCGGGGTTAATTACTGCAGAAAGTGGTGAGGTGGACCTAGAGTTCTACCGAATAGACGCAGATGATCAGAAAGTAACCTTAGAAGAAGTCACAGTGGATCTTGCAGATGGTGAGAAGGTGCTAATGATCTTAAGTGGTGATTATGAAGCGCCTTCATTTATTGAAAACCGCTTTAAACGTGAAGAACTTGAAGACCATTTTCGCCTATTTGCTACGTCCGTCATAAGTGATTCTGGAAGTTATGACTTGTATATGAGTGCTGCAGGCGAACCTTTTAGTGCAGCCAACCCTTTAGGTACCATTAGCTACCAACAATTTGATGAGTTAGCCTATTGGGATCCAGATTCTGATAGTGACAACTTCGACGAAGGCGAATATATCCTTTATTTAACTGAGCCGGGGTCAGATGAACCATTTTATGAAAGCGCCACTATTAGTTTTGCATTCGACACTGAATATGTATTAGTACTAAGAACGACTTCTGGTGCAATTCAAGATAATGTAGTTGTGGATCTTATTATTAATTCTTCAGCGGTTGCTAATTACGCTGACGAGGATGCTACAGGGCAATATCGCATATATAACAGTTTAGATGATGATAAAGCCGTTAGCCTTAGCTTAGCAGGCAATGAAGGGGCGAGTGTTGATACTACTTTAAGTGCAAATACACTAAGTGAATTTAATGAAGTTGAATTTGGTGACTATCGTTTAACCGCTACTCTTGACGACGAAAGTTTCAACAATCGCTTGGTGACCTTAAATCAAGGTGAAAGTAAAGCCATCATACTTTACAGAGATGAAGACGATAAACTTAACTCAATCTCCTTTAAAGAAAGTAACTTGCCCCAAGTGTTCGACCATCAATTACAAATTGTGAATTTAGTACCTGACTATTTTGATATTGATTTCTATTTTGTCCGTCAAGACGAGACAATAGAAAGTGCTGAGTATCAAGTGGCAGGCTTGGATTTTGAAGAAAGCAGAAGTATTATTTTGCCTAGTGATTTTTATGAACTGATTGCAGTGTTTGATGATAGCAATGATACTCAGATACTTCTTGATAGAACTGAATTATTAGGGATTAATGAAGAGGTCAACTATATCATCACAGTTGAAAAAACCGATGACTCGGCAACAGGTTTCAAGATTTCTGTTCTTAAATGATCTTAACTTAAGTGAAAAGGGCCTCTTCGGAGGCCTTTTTATTATTTAATTATAAGTGAATAGCCTTGAATTCAAGGTGCTACATGCAAACACCTTAGCTAAATGGCACCCTAGAAGCCAAAACACCATCTTTCTTATTATTTTTTGAATATTCTACTATCGCAGCATACTGTTTTCTGTTAGTATTTCGCGCCCTTTTAACTGGGGTATGTATAAAAAAGCAGCTAAAGCCTGTTTTTTTGCAGTGAAACGACTCGGGAGAGTCTTAATTTTAATAGCGGAGCACTAACATGATCCAAATGCAAACTAACCTGGATGTTGCCGATAATTCCGGCGCTCGCAGGGTTCAGTGTATTAAGGTTCTTGGTGGCTCGCATCGCCGTTATGCACATATTGGTGACATCATCAAAGTTACTGTTAAGGAAGCAATTCCTCGCGGTAAAGTAAAAAAAGGTGATGTACTAACTGCAGTGGTGGTGCGTACTAGAAAAGGCGTTCGTCGTCCTGATGGATCTTCGATCCGTTTCGACAGCAACGCAGCTGTTTTGCTTAATGCAAACAAGCAACCGATTGGTACGCGTATCTTTGGTCCGGTTACTCGAGAACTTCGTGTGAATAACATGAAAATTGTCTCGCTAGCCCCTGAGGTATTATAAGGAGTCACGATATGGCTAATAAAATTCGTCGTGATGATGAAATCATCGTTTTGGCTGGTAAAGATAAAGGAAAACAAGGCAAAGTGCTTAAAGTTCTTCCTGCTTCTAACCGTCTAATCGTTGAAGGTGTGAGCATGATCAAGAAGCATACTAAACCTAACCCTCAATTGGGTGTGGCTGGTGGCATTGTTGAGAAAGAAGCATCCATTCACGTATCAAATGTAGCGATCTTCAACCCTAAAACGGGTAAAGCAGATCGTGTGGGTTTCCGTCTTGAAGGTGAGAAGAAAGTTCGTTTCTTCAAATCAGACGGCGAACTAGTTTAAAAAATTGGAGAGTACGATGGCGAAACTGCATGATTACTATAAAGACACAGTTGTAGCGGAACTTGCTAAGCAGTTCAACTACAAAAGCGTCATGCAAGTCCCTCGGATTGATAAAATCACTCTAAACATGGGTTTAGGTGAAGCGGTAGCGGACAAGAAGGTATTAGAAAATGCCACGGCTGACATGCAAGCAATTGCTGGTCAAAAGCCTATTGTAACTGTTGCTCGCAAATCTGTAGCGGGTTTTAAAATCCGTGAAGGTTATCCGATTGGCTGTAAAGTAACCCTACGTGGTGAACGTATGTGGGAATTCTTTGAACGTTTAGTTTCAATAGCAATTCCTCGTATCCGTGATTTCCGTGGCTTAAATCCTAAGTCATTCGATGGTCGCGGTAACTTTAGCATGGGCGTTCGTGAGCAAATTATCTTCCCTGAAATCGACTTCGATAAAGTGGATAAGATACGCGGTATGGATATTACTATCACTACTAGCGCACAAACCGATGCGGAAGCACACGCTTTATTAAGCGCGTTTAACTTCCCGTTTAAAAAGTAAGGT
>TARA_R110000751_G_scaffold39719_12_pt1 | contig 31405 bp, 27 predicted proteins | sample TARA_R110000751 | Tara Oceans TARA_R110000751 (sample SAMEA4398001) | marine metagenome | biome: Polar Biome; feature: [MES] marine water layer (ENVO:01000295) within the mesopelagic zone...; material: water (ENVO:00002006), including particulate matter (ENVO:01000060) such... | reverse complement strand
CTAGTGTTCCTTGAGGGATCAAATCTACCTCCAACTCCCCGCTCAACATCTGGCGTTCAAACTCGTCATTTTCCCCAACGTAGGAAGAAATCATTTTCTTGATTTGTTTTCCTCGGAGTAATAAACCTAAGCCAAAACCATCTATACCTGCATTATTTGAAATACAAGTAAGATTGCTAACTCCTGTTTTCACTAATTGAGCAATACTGTTTTCAGGAATTCCAGACAGTCCAAAACCACCTACCATAAAAGTCATATCGCTTTTAACGCCTTCCAGTGCTTCTTCCACACCTTTTACCGTTCTATTGATCATATCAAAATTCTTTGGTTTAAAAATACACCAATTTATTGAGGATTTAAAGCGCTTATCGGCAATATGAAGGCAAGTATTTCATTAAATTGCTATAACATTGAATCATTCATTATCATGACATTTAAACACCTTATCGATCCTAAATACAGTTCAGAGGACTATTTCCCTATAAATCTGTCGGTTGCAAATTCCTTTTGGGATGAGAATGATGTGAGTGACATTCCTGTTTTTGAAAAGTACCTGCAAGAACAACGTGCTCTTACTGGTAAATATGTGGCTCACGGTGGTTATCTAGAACGGCGTGCTTTGTATAGAAAATCGGCTCGATTTCAGACTGGTAATGTACGAGATGTTCATATGGGAATCGATCTTTGGGCTCCTGCAGGGACTAGTATTCACGCCTTTATGGATGGCGTTGTACACAGTTATGCTCACAACGACGACGCTGGAAATTACGGTCCTACCTTAATTTTGGAACACGATCTCAACACTAAGAAACTCTATACTCTTTATGGCCACCTCTCAATAAGTGACATGGAAAAATGGTCTGTGGGGTTCCGCTTTCGCGAAAGCGAGATTATAGCAAGCTTAGGAAAACCAGAAGAAAATGGTGGTTATTCTCCACACCTGCACTTTCAGATCATGACCGATATGAAAACTTATAAAGGAGACTTTCCAGGTGTTGCAGCAACAGAAGAGCTAGAGGATTATAAGAAGATTATTCTCGATCCCAATCCATTTATTTTTGGGGATGCTGTAATCTAACAACTTGTTTTAGCTGTTCCCAATAAAGCTGGGTCAGCACGCATTCAATTTTCCTATCTTTGAAAACTTATAACTGATCTACGTTTTACATGAAAAAAAGAGTTCTTATTACTGGTGCTGCCGGATTTTTAGGTTCCCACCTATGCGATCGTTTTATAAAAGAAGGCTACCGAGTGGTAGCAATGGATAACCTGATCACGGGCGATCTTAAAAATATCGAACACCTTTTCCCTCTTGAAGATTTTGAATTTTACCACCACGATGTCTCTAATTATGTACATGTCGCTGGAGATCTAGACTATATTTTACACTTTGCTAGTCCAGCAAGTCCCATAGACTATTTAAAGATTCCTATACAAACCTTAAAAGTAGGTTCTCTAGGAACACATAATCTTTTAGGTCTGGCAAAAGCAAAAAATGCGAGGCTACTTATCGCTTCTACTAGTGAAATTTACGGCGATCCTTTAGTACATCCTCAGGATGAAAGCTATTATGGTAATGTAAATACTATAGGCCCGCGTGGCGTTTATGACGAGGCAAAACGCTTTCAAGAATCCTTGACAATGGCTTACCACAGGTTTCATGGATTAGAAACTCGCATCGTACGTATTTTTAACACCTATGGACCGAGAATGCGACTCAATGATGGTCGTGTGATTCCTGCCTTTATGGGTCAAGCACTGCGAGGAGAAGACATCACTATTTTTGGTGATGGATCGCAAACAAGATCTTTCTGTTATGTGGACGATCAAGTAGAAGGAATTTATAGATTACTGCTTAGTGATTATTCAGATCCTGTAAACATCGGGAACCCTAACGAAATCACAATAGGAGATTTTGCTGAAGAAATTATTGCCCTTACAGGAACCGACCAAAAAGTAGTATATAGAGATCTTCCACAAGACGATCCTCTAAAAAGACGTCCAGATATTTCACTTGCTAAAAAAATCCTCGATTGGGAACCTAAAGTAGGTCGTGAAGAAGGAATGAAATTAACTTATGACTATTTCAAATCACTGTCTACAGAAGATTTAAACAAACGTGACCACAAAGACTTTACAAAACATATCCGCAGATAGTATCGCCTATCGCAATGGCCGTTTTTCTGGCTTTATAAGACCCATTTCCTATTTGGTGGATTTGAGTCTTATCATTTTTGCTGCGTCTTATTTTTTTAAAGAAAGTTTTGACTTACTTACTTATAGTATTTTTATAGGTATTTGCTGGGTGATTGTCTCCATGCAACTGGATTTTTATAGAATACGTAGGAACACAAAATTTGCCACTTTACTGTCACGTCTGGCTAAGCAGTCTGTGTTTTTTGCGTTTGTGGTCTTTGCGTTTTTTGGGTATTACTATGAGTTGAACAGAGAATCTACCTTTATATTCAATTATATTGGAGCTACTATTACGGGTATTTCATTCGTAAAAATATCCTTGTTTTTTATACTTAAAAACTACCGCAGCGCGTTGGGTGGTAATTATAGAAATGTGGTGATTTTAGGTAAAAACAAAGACGCCCAACAACTTCTTGATTTTTTCAAAATACATACAGACCTGGGCTACCGATCTAAAAAATTAATAGACGTCACAGCGAGTTCCTTTTCCCTATCTGAATTTAAGAGTTGGGTGATTCAGGAGAAAATAGATGAAATTTTTTGCTCTGTTACCGAATTGAATAATGAGCAGCTCCTAGCGCTTACCGATTTTGCAGATAACAACCTTAGAACACTTAAATTCATTCCTGATACAACAGCAGTACTCTCTAAGCATTTACAATACGACTATTACGGTTTGACACCTGTGCTATCTTTAAGAGAGATCCCACTGGATGATATCGCTCATAAATTTGCAAAAAGAACCTTTGATATTCTGTTCTCCCTATTTGTGATTACTTGCCTGATGTCTTGGCTCACTCCTTTAGTGGCTATTATTATAAAGATGGAGTCCAAAGGTCCTGTTTTCTTTAAACAATCTCGCAATGGACTGGACTACAAGGAGTTCACCTGCTTTAAATTTCGTTCTATGGTTCCTAATACCACCGCACATTTACATCAAGTAAAGCGCGGTGACCTTAGAATTACTAAGATAGGTCGATTTTTACGCAAGACTAGTGTTGATGAATTACCTCAATTTTTCAATGTCCTTTTGGGAGATATGAGTGTGGTTGGGCCGCGGCCGCACATGGTAAGTCACACCCATATGTATGCAGAGCGGATTGATAAATTTATGGTGCGTCACTTTGTAAAACCTGGTATTACAGGACTTGCTCAAGTGAGTGGTTACCGAGGCGAAGTAGAAACAGAAGAAGATATTAAGGGCCGTGTGCGCAACGATATTTATTACATCGAAAATTGGAACATCGCTTTAGACATAAGAATCATTAGTAAAACCATTGCAAATGTGTTTCAGGGTGAAGAAAAGGCCTATTAAATGAGCCTGGTTTCTATCATAACGCCTACGTTTAATAGCCTTACAACGCTAAAAGAATCCTTGGACAGCATTCTAGCCCAAACGCATCGACCTTTAGAAATCATTGTTATAGACGATGGTAGTACTGATGGTAGTTACGCTTTCGCGAAAGCTTATGCTGCAAAAAACACCTCTTCAGAACTAACTTTTATCAACTTAAAAAATGCTTCAAATTCTGGAGCTGGAATCACCCGCAACAAAGGAGTAGAAGCCGCAACTGGCACCTATATAGCATTCCTAGATGCAGACGATTTATGGAAACCTCATAAACTAGAAGTGCAGCTCCAGGCGATGAAAAAGCAGCAAGCTACTTTTTGTTATGGCGCTTATGAAATTTTCAAATCATCCCCAGATCAACCAGAATTTATTCATCAAGTATTTGAAAAACTGACCTTTCAGAAACTCTTAAAAGCTAATTATCTAGGCAATCTTACTGGAATCTACAACGCAAAAAAACTAGGTAAATTCTATATGCCAGCGTTGCGTAAAAGACAAGATTGGGCCATGTGGCTGGACGTGATTCAACAAGCAGGTTTTGCCATAGGAATTCAAGAACCTATTGCCAGTTATCGACTAGCAGACGATGGGCTATCTTCTAACAAACTGAATTTGATCCCGTATAATTATGCAGTTTACAAGAAACATTTGGGGTATTCTAGTCTCAAAAGTAGTTGGATGCTGTGCCGCTTTTTTTATGAGCAGTTTTTTGTAAAGGGAAACATGAAGCTTAAGATCAGACCTCACTCATAAACTGCTTCAATTTCCCGCGTTTGCTTCTGTCGAGAACTTCCAGTTTTGTGAACTCTAATGATAATCCAGGTTCTAAATATTGATCCATGGCTTTTTGAATGTTCTTTTTTATAACGGTATTCATAGCCCTTTTACTTACATATTGAATCTCAAAAAATGCAGGTCTTTTCTGGATGACTATAAATTCTAGAATATCCAGGTCTTCCTTAATGATGGCTTTAGTCACATAATAAAAAGTCAACCCTGGAACTACTTTACCACTAGGTAATAAAGCGACGTCGCTGGTGCGTCCTTGCAACTGTTTTAAAACTCGTGTTCCATTCTCTAGGGTTTCTAAACTCCCCATATCCCCTATTTCATATCGTATCATGGGGCTAGCTTTGTTGTAAAGATCGGTGACTAGAATTCTGCCTATTTCTCCATCAGGAACTTGCCTGTTATCTTCATTAACTACTTCTACAAAAAGGTTCTGTTGATTAATTTCAAAATCCCCATTGGAATTTTGAATGGCGATCAATCCTACTTCGCTTGCTCCATATTCATTAATTATTGGAATTCCTAGCCATTTTTCTAAAAGCAATCGGTCGTCTGGGAAAAGCATTTCACTGGTAACGATGCTTATTTTGAGTGTTGGGCAAATACTTTTGAGAACTATATTTTTGCTTTGACAGTATTTTGCTAGTAAAACAATACTGCTCGTATAACCATTGATGTATTCAAAGTCATGTTTTGAAAACTGGTTGACAAAGCCTTGCAGGACTTCCTCGTTCATATTAAAAATAGGAAAGCGTTTGCGGTAGCTTACAAAATCTTTGACAAGCTCTAAATACCTTGCTTTTCCGCTTAATGGAATGCCATAAAAACGTGCTTGTAATGAAGTGTTTAGATCGATTCCATGTTGCTTATAGGCCTTATGAAAAGCTGCCCAAGTCATGGCATGAGCATATTTATCCTTAGCATATGTAAAAGGGTGACCGCTGGAACCGCTTGTTTTCCCTTTGAAGATGTTTTTTGTGGTAAAGCCTTTACTCAGTCGCTTGTGCAAGGCTTGCTGTAAATTTTGTTTGGTTAAAACAGGTAATTCTTCCCAAGAAACTGTTTTATCAGTTACAAGGCTATTGTAAAAATGATTATTGGTAAAGTGGTATTTTAATATCGCTTGTTGTTGGTTTTCTATATCGCCTAAATCTGATATATCAAAAGCCATACGAGCCTTGTCGATCTCAAAGCCTTGTAGCTTTAATATGGTGTCAAAGAGTTTTAGAGGCAATTTATATAGTTTTGAATCAAAGATCGTTTATTTAGACCAAGATATGATGCGCTCGTACATTTCCCAATCATATGCAGGCCGAATTTTTCTACTATTCGAAAAACCGAACCACATGAAAGAACTCCGGCAGTGATGCTGAGTTTACTTATTCTTGAAATTTATGTGTCGCTTTTAGAAGGGTCCCTTTTGAAAGCATGAATTATATATAGCTAGCGGAGTATTCTTTTTCATCTATCTGAATTTTCAGAATCCTAAACTTTATGGAGGATATAAATTTATTCTCCAACTACATTCTTATAATTACTATAACTATTGAATAAAGTATGACAGTTCTTTGCTATTCAATTTGACAAAAACTTATTTTTGCATTCTATAAACACAACCTATGAATGTTCTCATTTTAGGAAGCGGTGGCCGCGAGCACGCTTTTGCACACTCGATTATTAAGAGTCCTCTTCTTTCCAAATTATTTGTCGCTCCAGGAAATGCTGGAACTCATGAAATTGCAACAAATGTAGATCTAGGAATTACCGACTTTCCTGCTATCAAAGCCTTTGTTCTTGAGAATGATATTTCTATGGTTATCGTTGGTCCAGAAGCGCCTCTTGTAGAAGGTGTTTACGATTATTTTCAGACAGAAGAATTACAGCATGTGAATGTAATAGGTCCATCTCAACAAGCCGCGGCTCTGGAAGGTTCTAAAGAATTTGCAAAGGAATTTATGCAGCGCAACAACATTCCTACAGCAGCTTATCAAAGTTTTACAAAAGAGACCTTAAAAGAAGGAATGGCTTTTATAGATAGTCTGAAACCCCCATACGTACTTAAAGCAGATGGACTTGCTGGAGGTAAAGGAGTACTTATCATTCCACAAGCTAAGGAAGCAAAAGAATCTCTTGAGGAAATGCTGGTAGGTGGAAAATTTGGTGCTGCGTCTAATAAAGTGGTCATAGAAGAATTTCTCGATGGAATTGAGATGAGTGTTTTTGTCATGACCGACGGTACTTCCTATAAAATAATGCCTACCGCAAAGGATTATAAACGCATAGGAGAAGGCGACACAGGACTGAACACTGGCGGTATGGGCGCTGTCTCTCCGGTTCCTTTTGCAGACGATGTGTTGATGCAAAAAATAGAAGATCATGTGATAAAACCTACTATTGAAGGTTTTGCAAAAGAAGCTATCGTTTATAAAGGTTTTGTATTCATAGGTTTGATGATTGTGAATGGAGCACCTGAAGTTATCGAGTATAATGTAAGAATGGGTGATCCAGAGACCGAAGTAGTCTTACCTCGTATTTCTAGTGATTTGCTGGCTCATTTACACGCTTTCGCGAAAGCGGAACTGCACAAAGAACAGCTCACTATAGATTCCAGAAGCGCGACCACTATAATGTGTGTAGCAGGAGGCTATCCAGAAAATTACGACAAAGGAATGGAGATTTCAGGCTTGAAAAATGTAGAGGACAGCATCGTTTTTCATGCTGGGACGGCTCTAAAAGAAGGGAAAATAATAACTAATGGTGGACGCGTTATGGCCGTAACTAGTTATGGAAGCGATTTCAAACAGGCCCTAAAAAAATCCTACCAAAATGTAGAAAAACTACATTTTGATAAGATGTATTATCGTAAGGATATAGGTTTTGACCTATAAAAAGTAATTGATTATCCTAAGAAAGAATGACCAGTTTGAGTTTTGTCCTCATCCTTATCGTACTTTTTAAGTTGTAACATCCAGTAAACAAAAGCTACCACTAGGGTAAGAATTGCGATCCATGATACGGCATTTGCTGCAAACCAACTTTCATTCTCTAATTCTCTAAGAGCATTAAAAGGAATTAAAATAAGTTCAAATAAGCTTACTATTGCGTCTAATAAAGTTTCCATTTCTGTAAATTGCTTGTTGCTACTGCAAAAATAGTCAAAAATCTCTATGCTCACCAGTTTTTTTAAGACCAGTAAACCCATTCATTTCATCATCACTTTTTTGATGGTGGGTTTCATGCTTGGGTATTTTGTAGTACACGACCCCTATTTAGGTTGGAGTCTGATATGGATTTCTTTTGCAGCTGTGGGATCTATAGCGCTATTCCAATTTACCACTCTTAAAAATGAGCTCACTCAAAACAACTCCTATTCTTTATGGATTCACAGCTGTTTACTTGTAATAGGAGCTTTATATTCAACTAGTGTAGAGGCTTTTACTGCTTATCTGTTTTTTCTTCTCGCATTGAGAAGGTTGCTCAGTATGCGTACTGGCCTGGGTCTGGTAAAAAAAATATTTGACGCTTCTTTTTGGATAGCCATTGCTGCGCTATTTTATTCATGGACTTCCTTATTGATCTTAGTCATATTTATAAGTATTATTCTTTATGCTTCTAATAATATAAAATATTGGACGGTTCCTTTTATTGCTGTTAGTTGTGTGGCGTTGCTCACTTTTACTTTTGATCAATTTATAGGAACGGATTACCTCATCCAAGTGTTTAAAGGCTTTGATTATAATTTTGATTACTTGACCAATGAATGGTCGCTATCTACTATCGTTTCTTTAATTATAGGGGGCGTTGGGTTTCTTTTTTCTATGGCTATCTTACTCGGTTTTCCCAACATCTCATTAAGTGCTCGTTCGCGATTTTCTATATTAGGATTTGCTGGTGTTTGTGGGGCTGTATTTTTAGTCATCGAAGGTGTCGCGTTATTCTTACTGCCAGTAATAGCTATATTTATCGCTAGATTTATACAAGAAACTGATAATAAAATCATTAAAGAGTCACTCTTATGGATTCCATTTATCAGCATGCTGATTCTCTTTTTTCTTAGATTCTAGAGCAATTGTAAATCTTTATATTTGCATTATAAAATCATAATTATGTTTTCAGATAAAGCCAATAAAATTTTTCAAACTGTTATCGATAAATACCACGTTGCAAATACGGTAGATCAGAGTTTTGAAAATCCTTACGACCGCAATACACATCTTATCGAGCATTTATTGTATCGCAAATGCTGGATTGATACGGTTCAATGGCATTATGAAGACATTATTAGAGATCCGCAAATTGATCCAATTGCCGCACTGACTCTTAAAAGAAAAATCGACGCAAGCAATCAAGATCGCACCGATATGGTAGAATATGTGGATGGTTATTTTCTAGATCAAAACAGCGATCTAAACATTAAAGATGGTGCTACCATCAATACAGAAAGTCCTGCCTGGGCAGTAGACCGCATGTCTATTCTGGCATTGAAAATATACCACATGAATGAAGAAGCAACTCGTACAGATGCTTCCACAGACCATATCAACGCCTGTCAAAAGAAACTGGACATTCTTCTAGAGCAACGCATTGATTTATCCACTGCGCTTGATCAATTGTTAGAAGATATCTCTAAAGGAAACAAATACATGAAAGTGTATAAGCAGATGAAAATGTACAATGATGACGAACTTAATCCAGTCCTCAGAGCTTTAAAATAATTCATGCCGCTACCTCAACGCATACTCGTCATAAGACTAAGCGCTATGGGCGATGTGGCGATGTGCGTTCCTGTTTTACTGGCTCTAAAAAGAGATTACCCAAGTGTTGAAATCGTAGCACTTACGCGAAAAAGGTTCCGTTCCATCCTAGAGCCCCTATCTGATATTAGTTTTATAGAAGCAGATGTGGATGGAGTCCATAAAGGCATTTCTGGACTTTATAAACTTTCTAGAGAAATAAAAGCACTAGAAATACATGCTGTAGCCGATTTTCACAATGTGCTGCGCAGCAAAATCTTACGTGCTTTTCTTAAAGGAATTCCTAAAGCCAAAATCGACAAAGGTCGCTCTGATAAGAAACGACTGGTAAGTGATCCAAATTTTTTCCAACCCTTAAAGCACAGCACCGAACGCTATGCAGATGTGCTACGAGACCTTGGTTTTGACATAGAATTAAAAGGAACCGAGTTTTTGCCTAAACATAGCCTTTTACCTCAAATCCAGGAACAAATAGGACTTAATTCTTCCAAATGGGTAGGTTTTGCGCCTTTTGCTGCACATCAGAATAAAGCTATTACACTAGAGAAGGCTAAAGAAATTGTCAATGAAATAGCAAAAAACGATCAAGTGAGTATCTTACTTTTCGGTGGTGGGAAAAAAGAAACAGAACAATTAAAAGAGATTGCCAATTCTTATAAAAACGTGATCAATCTCGCTGGCACTAAAGATTTTAAAAACGAACTAGCCGTGATCTCTAATCTAGACGCCATGATTGCTATGGACAGTGGTAACGGACATCTCGCAGCTTTGTATGGAGTTCCTGTAATTACATTGTGGGGAAACACACATCCCTACGCAGGTTTTGCTCCTTATGCACAACCAATGGAGAATCAACTAAGGGTAAGTAGAGAACAATTTCCATTAGTGCCTACTTCTATTTTTGGGAATAAAAAAGTGAAGACTTACGAACACATCACAAATACCATAGAAGTGAAAGCTGTTCTAGATAGGTTGAACAAGATTCTTGATTCCTAGAGACGGACTAATTCTGAGCGATTCTACTATACAGCAGAATGAGGGTTGCGTCTATTTTACCTTAAAAAGACAAACCCTAAAGGATTTGCAAATCCTTTAGGGTTTGATATAAAGAGTACCTTCTCCATCTCTACCTCACCTCACCACCTCTATCCATTGACCTGTATTTCTGACTATATAATCTGCGTCATACATGGCTTCACATTGTAGGCCTGGTAAATAGTAGGTGCCTAAATAACTGGTATTTATTGTGGTCTTAAAAGTCAGTGTTTCTTTTGCTTTTAGATCAAAATAATAGTTCACCCGGTCATCTCTTATGTCTGTGTATTCTATGCTGGTATTTGCTTTTTCGGCTCCATAATCTGTAAATCTGGTATTGACTATTTCCCAACCTGATGGCAAGATTTGTGTCAAGGCCACATCTTCAATTCTAGAACCTGTGGTGTTGGTAATGGTAGTAACAGCAGTGATCTCGGTCCCTTGATTAAGCTTGCTTACATTTACCGCATTTCCATCTTTATCCACATAATTCATAGTCGCACTCAGCTTGCTTTGAGCCGCTTTCTCACTTCCTACTGGCAATTTGCCGGTCATGGCATTGGTAATGAAAATAGTATTGTCCCCTTTGTTTTTCACTGTAACTGTAGTTGGGTTTTCGTCAATATCTATATCGCGATTAGCAATACTTTTAGCACTGGAAACGCTATTGGTTTTAGCTTTAAAAGTATAATCCACATTCACTCCTTTACCTCCTACATGTTTTGCATATTTACTGATGGCAATAAAGCTATAAGCTAATGCTTGGGTGTTGTAATAGCGATCAGAGTCTAGATTTCTAGCTAGTTCTTCCATAAGCTGTCTAGCACGCTCCTCCTTTTTCATAATCGTATAGGTTTCTAGAGCCATAGCACGATTACGTTGTGGAGAACCATAAGTTCTATAATCATAACTACTCAGCTGGAAATCTATATTGCTCTTCTTTAATAGCTCTTCAGCTGCCTTGTTCTGACCTACTAATGCATAGGCAGCAGCTAGTCTTAACTTGCTGTCGTTAGAAAGGTTTGCGCTTTCGCGTAAGCGGTTCATAGAAGATAAGTCTGGTGCTCCTGCAACGGCTAGTGTATACAACCTATAAGCTTGATACAAGTCATTGTGGTCGTTGTACCTCCATTGTTTTGCTACTCGTTTTTGATAGGCGATCCAGTTGGATTTAAACGAAATAGGAACTGTATATCCCGCTTTTTCTGCTTCGATCATAAAATGACCCGCATAAGTAGTCCCCCAATCGTTAGCGCTACCGCCTCCTGGCCAGTAAGAAAAACCACCATTTGCTTTCTGATAATAGCCTAGTTTATTGATCGCCGCTTTTACATTAGAGCTAATTTGTTTTTGCTGGTTTCCATTCAAATCTACCACGCTAGAAAGGTGCAATTGAGGAAAAGCAGCACTGGTAGTTTGCTCTACACAACCATGCGGATAACGAATCAAGTAATTCAATCTGCGGCCAAGATCCATAGCAGGCAAACTAGAAAAAGTTAGCGTAGAGGCATTGCTTCCTTTAGTGCCAAAAGGCTGGATAGAAATCGTTGCTGTTTCTCCAGGTTTTAACATCGCTTTTTCTGAAATGGTACTGTAGGGATTAGGATTCACCACATCGATTTCTGTCTCGTAAACAGCAGTTTCTCCGTTCCCTGATGCAGAGAGTTTCAACTTAGCAATTCCTGTAGCCTTCTTCACTTTTACATCAAAATAAGCGATTTGATCGCCGGTCTCCGTAAACTTTAATTGCTGTGTCTTCCCATTTAATAATTCAAAGAATGGGGAGCTTTCTAATGTCACCTTAACGTCTTTTACCTTATCGTCCATTGCAAAAACGGTTACTGGTAGTTTTACTGTTTCTCCAGGGGATAGTTTTCGCGGAAGCGATGCCAGCATCATTAATGGCTTTTTTACCGGAGTTGCAATTTCGGCACTACCGTAAGCTTCCTTGCGGTCATTTCCAGCAACCACCATCGTGCGTACCGAACCTACATATTGAGGAATAGAAATAATATGTGTTTTCTTCTCACCCGGCTTCAGTGTAAAAGGTCCTAGATGAATGACCATAGGTTGGAATCGGTTGGCTTTTTTAGCCTTAGAAGCTGCAGCTGTTCCATCACCACCTATGGCAAAAGCAGCGTCAATTCGACCTCCATAAGCACCGATCACATCATCAAAAACATCCCAAGTCTTGACACCCAATGCCTCCCGAGCAAAGAAGCTGTCCCAAGCGTCTGGTGTTTTAAAGTTGGTCAAGTCTAATAATCCTTCATCCACAACGGCAAGGGTATACGTCATGGCTGTATTATTTTTCTCACTCACGGTAATCTCAGCGCTGCTTTTAGGAGCGAGTTCTTTAGGCATCTTTATCTCTGGCTCGAGGTGAGTTGCGGCGTTCTCAACCAGCAATGGAATCACCCCATACATTCTCAAAGGAAGATCATTTGCCGTTTGAGCATGCGGTTGCAAATAAGTAATATGAACATAGACGTTAGGAACATAGGAATCCAGCAGTGGTAGGTTGACTTGAGTTTGCTTATCCTTTGTTTCTGCCCATTGTGCGTCGAGCACTTCGGTTCCGTTTTCTACAGTAATTAAAGCACGCCCCCCAACTGATGATGGGAACGTAATTTTTGCGATCTCCCCTACTTTATAGGTCTTCTTATCTGCATTGAAAATAAGCATGGAAGCCATTTCCGGGTCTACTTTACGGCTTTTTCCTGCCCAACCTGGCCAGTCCACATAAATGATTTTTCCAGTGGAGTGTCCGGAAGCAGGATCATAAACACGTACCAAGTACCTGCCACATTCTGGGTATTTCAGTTGAAATTTAAAGTTTCCTTTTCCGCTAGAATTAGTGTTGATCCTGTTGCTATATACTTCCTGTCTGTATTCACTTGCTTCATATCTAGACAGGCTTCCTGCCTGGCTTTGCCACCACCATCTCCAGTTGACTTTATATACTTTTACTTCCAGATTTTTGGTCGCTTTAGGAGTACCGCTTTGATCTAAAGTCACTACATCAAAGTTATGGTCGGTATCTGTCAGTAACATTCCTCTTTGCTTGTCTCCAGGAGGCACATCAATTCCTACATAGGTGTCATAAGGCGAGTAAGTTTTGGTAGTCACATTAGTACTGAAATCCCCTCCATTTTCATACACTTTAGTCAGGAAACTAGCCTTTAACATGCCCGGAGCTTGAGAATCCATTTGAGGTTCAAAATTGAAACGGGCATCTCCGTTTTGATCTAAGTTTCCATCAAATACTTCAGATTCTTGTAAATCAAAATATCGAGACGGATCATCAAAAACATAACTGTCGTATTTCTTGAATTGAGTCGTTGTAGCGTAATATTTTGCGGTAACGCTAGCTTTGAGGCCTTTTGCGATAGCGCCGTGCAGCCACATCGCATTTAGAGAACCCTTGACATTTTGTCTAGATTTAATAACCTCTTCATCAAAATCCAGTTGTACCTTTAATCGGTTGGGTTTGATGGTTTCTATCTTGAGCATTTTATTAAAGGCCACACCACCTACTTCTATTTTGGCGTTCCAGTTTCCTGTTGGCGCAGCGTCATCTGTTGTTAGATCAAATTGATAGAAGTTGTTCAATCCGTTTTTCTGAACTTCAGAATGTGTGATTTTACCATTAGGATCTCTTAATTCTAATTTGATCGGGTGAGCATTGGGTAGTTTATTATCGGTATCATTGAGCATAAAGGTGAGGTAGATATGATCTCCAGGACGCCATACACCTCGCTCTCCGTAAATATATCCTTTGATTCCTTTTTGAAGTCGCTTTCCTGAAGTGTCAAACTTACTTACCGATAATGCGTTACCATCATCCAGCTTTACATATCCATGCTCATTGTTATAAGTAACCTTGGCAAAAAAGGCAGGCTTGTCTGGACGTATGTCTAACAATCCTTGATTATTAGTACGGCCACTACTAATTTCTTGCTGTTGGAAATTAAACAACTTTACTAAGGCACCACCTAAAGGCTTTGTAGAAATGATATCATTTACTGCAATCAAATAACCGTTATTTTCTCCTCTTTTTACCGTAATTCCTAGATCGCTGGAAAGAACGTTAGTACTAACGGACCTGTTTCTATAAAAAGAAGACGTACATGGGTCTTCACGATCTCTCCAATTGTAGTCGTAATAGTCGTACTCCTCATCATAATAGTTCTGAGCGCCATCCCAATTACTAGCTTCAAAAGAATCGTCATAATCCCCCTCTTCTATCTCTGGCTGATTTTCGGCAGTATACTCACATTTAAAGGCACTGTAAGCAAGCTTGTATTTAAACTCCACTCGGTAAATAGCACCAGGGTCTGAAGAGATGATTTCGTTGAGGTCTACCGAATAGGTATTCCATTTATTTACGTCATTTCCAGTTGCTTTAATATCAATCACTTTGCGAGCGACTGGCCTTCCTACATCACGTAGGTTTCCTGAAGAGCTCAGATCGTTATTTTGCAAAAACTGCAACACATTGTTATTAAAAACTTTGTACACCCAAACATCCACCGCATTTAAATTCACTGCTTTAAAATTGATCTTTGAATTTTGTGAAGAAGGAAGAATGGTACCAGAACGCACCAACTTCACTTCTGGGTTTACCTGCTCAAAAGCTATAAAACTTGAAAATCCGTTTTTTAATTTATATCCGTCGACACTTTTTATACCTGTAAAAACTTCTACTTTTTTAGACCCCGTAACTGATTTAGAAGGAAATACTTTGAGTTCGTTTCCTTTACGCTCAAATTTCATGTTATCCACGCCTTCTATTTGAATCATCCCATCGAGGTTCTGACTTTTATCTAGCGGATCAGAAAAATTGATCAAAATATAGGCAGTGTCTCCGTTAACCAACTCTATATCAGTTACTGAAAAGCTGTTTTTTCCAGGAAGTGTAATGGTATTTGATCCTTGATCATTTACACCTATACCGCTACCGTTCCACGAAATTTCCAATTGGTCGTCTTCGATAGGCCTTTTGATACTGTCTATTTTAAACTCAAAAAACTTACCTAGTGCATTTGTATTAGGAAACTTGACCACCAAATTGTTGCCGTTTAATTTTGCTACAACTAACTTTTTTGCATTCTCTAACTCCATAATATCACTGGCTTGTATGGCTCCATTGATATATTGATAATCACTCTCATAGCTTCCTACTGGGTCGGTACTTACAATAAAATCCTGAGCAATCGTTTTAAAGTTAAAAGTGAATTCCCTTAAGTCTTTTGCTACCTCTTTTACTTTTCCCAACTGGAATTTCACTTCATACTCTGTGTCCTGCTTCAAGGGCTTTTCTGGTAAAAAAGAAATGGTTTGTGCATCCTGAACAGTTAATTTTCCTAAAGCACTAGGGTATAGCTGTATCCAACTGGCGTCCAGCTCTTTTCCAGCTACCCAGCCTTCTACCGGCTCTGTAAGTTTGATTAGAATAGGTTCTCTAGTAGAAATCACATGATCAGAAACCTGGCTGACGTGTTCTCTAAATTTGAAGAGTTCATTTTGTTGTTCTTGAAGCTTTTCTTCGTCGGTTTTATTAGTACAAGAAGCCAAAACAAAAAGCGAAAACAGAAATAAAATAGATTTTTTTATCAAAACGCAGTAAGTTTAATGATGAACAGGAATTTTTATTAAAATTATAGAAACTTATTGAGGATTAGCTATATAAGCTTGTAGTTTTTTGAAATATTTTAATCGGTGTCTGTTTTTATCTCGCTTTCGCGAAAGCCTAACAAGTAAAAGAAGTTGAAAATAGTTTTATAATCAAAACCAGATTTAAAGCTTCTGTCACACTGAGCTTGTCAAAGTGCTATTAAAACAAAGTTTTTCAAAGCCTGAGTGTTTTTGGTAGAGTACTGTAATAAATTCCGCATAGGTCGCTTAAAAACCTCTTGAACTTTGTAATGGCTTTTTCGGTAGGTAATCGTTCTCGACTCTCGCTCGAACTGACATGTTTAGTTTCTATCTCAATGACTGTAAAATCAAATAGCATTAAAAAGGGGCAGATTTAATTCTGCCCCTTTTGATGGTTATGGATACCTTATTTCTCACATTGCTTTTTTACATCGGTTGCTGCTTTTTTTCCCCAGCCAGGATCAAAACCTGTAGCGATTTCTTTTTCAAATAGTTCAATCGCTTTGTCGATCTCGCCGCAATAAGGCGCGATGTCTTTACCAAAGAATTGAGCGCTACCCATCAACCATCTTGCTCTGTTGCTGATCACCCTAGGGTTTTCTGGAGCCATACTTATGGCTTTATCATAAAGCGCAGTTGTCGGGCCAGACAGTTTCATGCCATAAGTACGGCTGTCGTATTGAATCCAACAAGTGTTTAACATGCCTTGTAAAACCATGATTTCTGGATTGTTCTCCGATAACAACTCAGCGTCATTGATGAGCTCTTGAGCTTTGTTCATGTGTTGCAAGGTGGTCTCTTTAGGAAGTTGCCCCCAAGAACTGTTCACATGGCACAAAGCTGCGTAATAAGGTGGTAGCCAGTTTTCTTTTTCGGCCTTTGAGATGCGTTCAAATTGTTGTGAAGCTGCTTGCAAGTCGCTTGCCATGAGTTCTAGTCCTTTTTGCATGGCTTTTTCGTAGCCTGTTTGTGCGTGGAGGCTTAGTGATAAAAACAGGATGAAAGTGGTGAGTATAGTTTTCATAAGTAAGAGTTTATTTGATATATGGTACAATGATAGTGGCGATCTCGCTTTCGCGAAAGCGGAACCAACCCAACTGTAGAAACCAGTAACTGAATTGTTATTTGATAATGTTCTTGACTAAAATAACAGAGCATCATCCCATTCCAACTCCTAAATAATTTTATAAGTTGTCCAACTGATTATCGCTACCGCCAATAGTCCAAAAGAAGCCTACGAAAAAGAAACGGTCTGCTGCCTGACCTATCTCACGACGGTCAAATTGCCCTTGAACATCTGGCGTGTCGCTGTATTGATACCCAAAAACATTAGCTCTTCCCAGCACATTAGAAACCGATAAATACAAGATCTTTTGTTGATCGATCAGGTAAGCCCAGTTCAAATTGAGACTTTGAAAAGAAGAGGTTTTATCCTTCAAAAACCCAGACTCGTTTGCATTTGTAAATGGACGACCACTAGAATAATTAAAGGTCGCACCTACTTGTGACTGCCAGTCTTCTATCCAGTATTTCCCTACCAGACTAAAGTTATGATCGGTTGCAAAATTAGGAGTCGCCTCCACAGGAAAATTGCGGAATTTACGCTTGGTATCCAGATACGAATAACTGACCCAATAATCCAAGTTCTCAATCGAGCGCTCATCTCTCCAAAATAAATCCAGCCCAGCGGCATACCCATCGCCACCATTACTCAAATCGCTATCAAATTGAACACGTGTCGTGTCGTAGGTCAACAACTGCTCGTACTTTTTATAATAGGCCTCTGCTCTAAACATGCGATCGTTCTTTTTAAATAAAAAGTTAGCTATATAATGTTGTGCATTTTCTGGTTGGAGGTCCTTTTCATATTGCTGCACATTGTTTTGGGCGGCTTGATAAAAATTACCATATGCCAGTGACAACTGTGAGCTGCTATGGAGACTTACCGCAGCGCTCAACCTTGGTGATACTTTAAACTGCGAACTGGCGCTGTAGTAATCTCCACGCAGACCAGCTTTGAAGGCAAGATCTTTAGAGGCAAAAACCTCAGCTTCTGTAAAAGTGCCCGTAATTCCATGTTCAATACCGCTGTTAAAAATGTCATTTTCTAATAGCACCTCTTCCTTGTAGTTGATAAGGAACTGCTCTACTCCCATATGCAGTTTAAAGTAATTGTTATAACGTTTTTGAAGTTTAAATTTGGCATGCAAGGCGTTTTCTACAGCGTCGATTTTGGTCGTTGCAATATTTAAATCGTTAGTGTCGTGGGCAAGACTTAGACCTGTTTCTATATTCCAACTTTCTGATAAAGAACCGTAGTAATTGAGGTTGCCGTAATAATTTCTATTTCTCAAACCAAAATAAAATCCTTCTTCTATATCTATATCTTCTTGGATAATAGCAAAATCACTGTACGAGTATGCACTGTAAGCCTTAAAAAGCCCTTTGTCAAATTCATGTCTGTAAACCGCTTCTCCATTGATGCTTTGAAAAGGCTTTTCAAATTGGTTGTTTTGTGGAATCAACTCATTGTATGGAGCGAGGTTGATGTATTGTGCATTCAGGCTTAGACTGTTTTTACCCCATATTTTTGTCTTTCCAAAATTCCCTCCTACGGTCATGATTCCCAATTCTGTTTTTTCTTCTTTGGGGAAATCGTTCGTATTTAAGAGCAACACACTAGAAAGTGCATCTCCATATTCGGCACTGTAGCCACCGGTAGAAAATGTAATACCGTCAAATAGGAATGGTGAAAATCTTCCTCTAGTTGGGATGTTACCAGTTGTGGGAGCAAATGGTCTAAAAACACGACTTCCATCGATAAAAATTTGAGTTTCTTCTGCACTTCCACCACGCACAAACAAACGCCCATCATCTGCATTTGAAGATGTTCCTGGAAGGGTTTGCAATGCACCAACAAAATCTCCTACTGCCCCAGCTGTAGTCACAATATCTAAGGGCTTTAAAACACTTGCTTTAGAACTATCTCCTGCACTAAAACTCCCTGCACTCAGGACTACGGTATTTAATGCGTTCAAGCTTTCGCGCAAGCTTAACTTTAATCCAACCATATCTATTACAAGAGCTTCTAGCTTGTATTCTTCATAACCTATATAGCTGGCGATCAAAGTTGCGTACGAAGTTTCTTGTGTGGTAAAAGAGAACTTCCCGTCAAGGTCTGTAATTGTACCGTCATAAGTTCCTTCCAAATAGACATTCACACCCATCACTGGTTCATTTTTATCATTGAGAATCACTCCTGACACAGTAGATTGTGCCATTGTGATCGAACTAATAAAAAGACAGAGAATTGTAAAAAGCGTTTTCATAATAATCGGTTTGATGATGCAATGATGGGACTGAAAAAAGCTTTTTAAAATTTAGAATGACCGAGTTGTATCATTTGGAGGATGGATTGTAGAATGGAAGTCAAATTTGAAAATAGCCACCTGATGTCGTTATCAAAAATTCAAAACACCTTCTTAAATCAACAACAAGCCGTATGCAGGTTTCTAATGGAGCTTAGATTTCAAATAGATAAGATTTCCTTCACAATTGAAAAATGGTAAATCCTTATATTAGCGGCAACAAAAATATCTTATGAAAAAAATTGCTTTGATTCTTACAGTTGCAGTTGCATTAGCTAGTTGTAACTCTTCTAAAAATGTAGTGGCTAACCCATCATCTGATTCTGGCACATACTGGCAACAACATGTCAACTATGATATGGATGTGAATATAGATGTAGATCGTTACCAATACACAGGTCAACAAAAACTGGTGTACACGAACAATTCACCAGAAACCATAGATCGAGTTTACTACCACCTATTCTTTAACGCCTTCCAACCCGGTAGCGAAATGGATGTACGTTCCCGTACTATTGCAGATCCTGATAGACGCGTAGGTTCTCGTATTGTTGCTTTAAAGCCTAATGAAATAGGGTATTTGCACGTGAGCAGTATGAAGCAAGACGGTGAAGCAGTAATAGCAGAAGAAGAAGGAACTGTACTCGTAGTAAAGCTTGCAAAAGCAATCGCACCAGGACAGTCTACTACTCTAGAACTGGATTTTAAGGGTCAGGTTCCTGTACAAATAAGAAGAAGTGGACGTAATAATGCCGAAGGAGTTGCTCTTTCTATGACGCAATGGTACCCTAAAATGGCTGAGTTTGATAAATACGGTTGGAACACAAGTCCGTATATCGCACGTGAATTTCACGGTGTTTGGGGAGATTTTGATGTGGAAGTAACTATTGATAAAGAGTATACGATCGGTGGAACTGGTTACCTTCAAAATCCTAAAGAAATAGGTCATGGTTATGACAAAGCAAATTCTGGCCCTGCAAAAAGTACGGACGGAAAATTAAAATGGCATTTTAAAGCCCCTCAAGTTCATGATTTTGCATTTGGCGCAGACAAAGATTTTATCCACGACATCTACAAAGGAGCAAAGGGAGTGGACCTTCACTTTTTCTACAAGGATAACGATGCGATCAAAGAAAACTGGAAACAATTACAACCGGTAACTAATGAGTTCTTAAAGTACTATAATGAGCATGTAGGCAATTACCCTTACAAACAATACTCTGTAGTTCAAGGTGGTGATGGTGGTATGGAATATGCCATGTGTACCTTGATAACTGGAGAACGCAGTTTTGGCAGTCTTGCTGGAGTTACCGCTCATGAATTTGCACACTCGTGGTTCAACCACATTCTGGCTACTAACGAGTCTAAAGATGAGTGGATGGATGAAGGTTTTACCACCTATATTTCTAATCTAGCCATGAACGAAGTTTTCAAAGAAGGAAAAGAAAATCCTAATGCTGGTTCTTACAGAGGTTATATAAGTCTTGCCATGTCTGGTAAAGAACAACCACAAACCACCCATGCAGATCGTTATGAATACAATGGAGCTTATGGAACCAGTGCTTATTCTAAAGGAGCTGTTTTTATGGCGCAACTGGGTTATGTGGTAGGAGATGAAATACGTGACCTAATTATCAAAGAGTATTTCAATACCTGGAAATTCAAACATCCAGACCCTAATGACTTTAAAAGAGTGGCTGAGCGTGTGAGCGGTTTTGACTTGGAATGGTATTTAAGAGACTGGACCATGACCACAAATACGATCGATTATTCTATTGAAAATATGAGCAGCCTAGATGGTAAGGCGGTAATTTCGCTTTCGCGAAAAGGCCTTATGCCTATGCCACTAGACATAGAAGTTACTATGAATGATGGTAGTACAAAAATGTATTACATCCCTCTGGAAGAAATGCGCGGAGAAAAGAACATCACTAGAAATATTACTAAGCTTGCAGACTGGGCTTGGGCATATCCTACTTATGAGTTGGCTCTTGACGGTGTCAACTTCAACAACGTAAAAAGTGTAACCATCGATCCTAAAGAAATGATGGCAGATGTAAATAAGGATAATAATACTTTTCCAATAGAGGAATAGGTTATAGTAAACAGTGACAGTAGGCAGTAAGCAGATTGATTTCAAAAAAGTTTGAAATTTTAGTAGGCAGTAATTCTTTAAATAGAATTACTGCCTACTTCTGTTTTGGGCATAAAACCAAAACCTTTTCCCTAGCCCTAAAGGCTAAGGTTTCTTAGTTTTTATATATACATTTTGATCAACTAAAGTACGCTGAGTTCCTGCATCTTTTAGATTTAGGGAACAGAACCTCTAATCTTCAAAGAATTTAATACCTACTGGCTCTGAATACCGTGACTGTACACTGTATTTGATTGGATTTTTTTCCCTTTGTAAAGATGTACGCAGGACAGATGGGTTTGCAGAACTGTTTTAAATTCCATCCAAAAAATACTGCCTACTTCCGTTTTGAGCACAGCTCAAAAACGAACCTGCCTACTGCTTACTTATTAAAAGGCTCGAGAGCTCAAAGACTAACAGACTCACAAACGGAAACCCTATCTTTGCACCACAATGAAGCTCATTTTAGGCAGAAATAAAAAACTAAAAAGCAAAAAGGCTACCGACCAGCTTTTCTCCAGTGGTTCGTCCATGAGAAAAGGACCTTTGCGCGTGGTTTATTTTATAGAATCTCAAGGTGGCGAGCATCAAATAGGGGTGAGCGTAGGAAAGCGTTTTTTTAAAAGTGCTGTTGATCGCAATCGCATTAAAAGATTGATGAGAGAGTCGTATCGATTGCATCAAGAATTACTACCTGTTTCTGAAGCTGTTCATTTAAAGGCAATGTTTATCTATCAATCTGGTAAAATGCCTGATTATGACTATATAGAAAGCCTGACTAAAAAGCTGTTGAAAGAACTGACTAAAAAAGTGGCTTCATAAGAATAGGAATATGGATTAGCTTGCTTAGTTAAGCCACAGCAGTAGGTTTTTTATAAATTCTAGCACGCTAAAGATTCCCGACTTTGGCTCGAACTAAAATGATTTGTTCCAGCTAATTTCCATTTTGTATTCCCAAGATTTCTTTTAAAAAACGCTGAAGGCCAAAACTGCGGTACTCCTTTTATCAAGATACTCCGTATAAGCCTTCTTAAGGCTAAACAGTCTGTTTTTCATCATCCAGATATCAGGCCTCTTTCCTCAGTGCTCGACTCTAATAACTGATATTGTGCTTGTGAACAATCCATTAGCCATAATTGCGTTGTAACTGTTATGGTGCTTCTGAGTATTTATCCTATATTTAATGCTGCTTATTGGAGCTACAAATAAAAAAAATGAGTAAAAGAATAAATATAAAAAGACAGATCCTGCTTCCTATAGCGGCAGCTGGACTGTTATTTACTACTGCTAGTTTTCAAAATGATTTTTTTGAGATCGCAAAACAGATTGAGATTTTTACAGAAATGTACAAACAACTCAACATGAATTATGTGGACGACACGAACCCGGCAGAGCTTATGGATAATGCCATAGAAGGAATGCTGGAAGGACTGGATCCCTACACCGTATACTGGACAGAGCAAGAGGTAGAAAAATCTAAAATCAACCGTCGAGGTTCTTATACCGGCATAGGTGCAAATGTGCGCACTAAAGAAAATGCCATTACCATTATAGAGCCCTGGAAAGATTATCCTGCAGACAAAGCCGGTCTAAAAGCTGGTGATGATATCATAGAAATAGACGGTATCAAAATATCTGAATATAAAGATAATGCTGGGGACTTGTTACAAGGCTCTTCAGGTACAGAGCTAACCATCACCTATACCCGTCAAGGAAAAACCATAACGACTACTCTTAAAAGAGAAGGTGTTGAGGTAAATGCGGTTCCTTTTTATGAAATGGCAACTCCAGAAATAGGCTACGTGGTCCTTTCTAAATTCAATGAAAAAGCCTCTAAAGAAACTAAGGCTGCCATTAAGGAACTAAAAGAAAAAGGAGCCACCAAAATAATTCTTGACTTACGAGGTAACCCTGGCGGCTTATTAAGTGAAGCTGTAAATGTGTCTAACTTATTTATCCCTAAAGGAAAACTCATCACCAGCACGCAGTCTGTCGTAACTAAGTACAACAGAACCTATCTGACCAAGCGCAGTGAAGAATTTGAAGGAATGCCAGTAGCGGTTTTGATCAATGGCCGCAGCGCGAGCGCGAGCGAAATAGTAAGTGGTAGTCTCCAAGACTATGATCGCGCTGTCATTGTAGGCGCAAGAAGTTTTGGTAAAGGGCTGGTACAACGCCCTAAACCTTTGTCTTATGGAACTCAGGTGAAGATTACTATTTCCAGATACTACACACCTAGTGGTCGTTGCATACAAGCCTTAGATTATTGGAACCGAGATGAAAATGGCGACGCCGTGCGTACCAAAAAAGAAAATTACAAAGCTTTTAAAACAGTAAACAGCGGTCGTACCGTTTATGATGGTGGTGGTGTAGAGCCTGATATTAAGATAGAGTCTGCTGCATATTCTCCTATTACCACAGCTCTTCTTAAAGAAAACTCCATTTTTGACTACGCCACCGCATATTACTATAAACACCAATTTAATTCCCTAGATGAGATTCAGATTTCAGATGCTGACTTTCAAGAATTTGTTTCTTGGATAGAAAAACGCGGCTTTGAATTTGAGACAGTTACAGAGTCCGCTTTCGCAAAAGCGTATCAGGCAGCAACTAACGAAGAGTTAGATGATGATATCAAAACCTCTTACAACTCCATGCTAGAAGCTATTAAGAAAGCCAAAAAGAAAGAAGTTGTGGATAAAAAAGCCGAAATCAAAAGCCTACTAACTGATGAAATTGTAAAAAGGTATTTCTATAAAGAAGGTCTTTACAATCACCAGATCAAATACAACCCAGAAATCAGGGCAGCCATTGAGGTGCTCAACGATGAAGGTAAATATCAACGTATTTTAAAATAAATGACTGTTAAAAAACACATAGCGCTTCTTTTATTCATGGTAAGTTTTACAATGAACGGGCAGCTTACAGAAACTCATTCCGTTTACTTTGATCTCGATCAAGACCAATTTCCATTCACTGAGGGAAAGCAACTCAATGCCTTCTTTGATGACTTGTTATACAAACCTCTTCTAGATGTAAAAATACTAGGTTACTGTGATGATCGCGGTTCTTATGATTACAATCTAGATCTTTCTAACAGGCGCGTAGAGACCGTTTCTAAATGGTTGCAGGAGCATGCCATTACCATAGAACACATTTCTAAAACCATTGAAGGTCGAGGCGAAGTAGCTTTAGAAGACGGAGCTGAAGAATTAACTTTAGAAGATGAACGCGCTCAAAATCGTCGAGTTGATGTTATTTTTTCACTAAAAGAAACCATTACCCAGCGACTGGAAATTAAAAAGCTAGACATAAACGACCTTACAGAAGCAGAAGCAGAAGAAATAAAAACCTATGAGAAAAAAGCCGTGGAAGCGGTTCTCAAAGATGCAACAAGCACTGCACTTATTCCTGCCTCTAAAAACTTAAAAACTGTTCCAGAAGAAACCATAGATGAGGTAATAATAGAATATCTAGACATACCGACTAAGCTGGACACTCTTATTGATAATTCTACAGAACCTTTTAAGTCTTTATTAAATAAAAACCTCAAAAAAGGCCAGGTCATTAGGCTTGAGAACATTCTCTTTTATAGAGGAAGATCTGTTGTGCTGGAAGAGTCTCAACCCCTTCTAGATCGTGTTGCAGAAATCCTTATAGCTCGTGAAGACATTCATTTTGAAATTCACGGTCACGTGTGTTGCATCAACCCCGTTTATGACGATGCTTATAATAGAGATACCAAAAAATCCAACCTTTCTTATGCCAGGGCCAAATCTATTTTTGAAACTCTAAGAGATCAAGGTGTGAGCTACCGTAGGATGAAGTACAAAGGATTTGGTCGTACCAAACCCTTGGGAGGTATCGATAAATTAGACCGTCGTGTAGAACTTTATATCACTAAGATCGATAAAGATTAGTTTAAAAATAGGCTTTCTTCTCTATAATGAAACACCCCGTATGTATAATTACTTTGTTTCTGTCTGTCTCCTATTCTGACTCCAAATAGAAAAAGCTTAAAAGTAATTTCTGGAAATGTGTGCGGTAGTTTTGATTCCATTTATTCTAAATTCTTAGTTTATCAAAATAACAAAGAGAAGTATGTTGATTTGGATTGTTACCATTGGATAGCAAACCAAAAGGGTAATTTGAAATTTTGGCCTGACCTAAAGATCAACCTAGTTGACCTCAAAAATAAAAGTGTCCACCGATGGGCATTTCGTAGTCCTTCTCAATGGGTTGAGAATATATTTTGGCAAAACGACTCGCTTATGGTGCTTCTATAAAATAATTATTAGAGGCGACCCGTCATTTCAAAGCTCGATCTGAATAAAAAGACCGTGACAACATTTACCTAGAACTAGGCTTTAGGTTTTGATAGTGACTGTTCTCAATTAAAGTTTAAGAAAACAAAGGCTTCTAAAGAATAAATAGAGACTCAAAAAGGAACTTAACATCTATTTATACTGATTTACAAGGGTCTACAATACCTGTACATCTTGATCCATTAAAATAAATAAATAAAATCCTATTTATAGCATAGTAAATTGGTATATTTATCGTAACTTAGCGATGAAAGATATGGGAGTTACAAAAAGTGAAAAATTTACTGAAGAGCAAAATCAAATCGCTCGAATGACAAAAGCGATCGGGCATCCCGCTAGAATTGCAATCATCCAGTATTTATTTTCCATCGATTCTTGCGTATGCGGAGACATCGTAAACGAGATCGGTCTAGCACAGCCCACTATTTCACAACATTTAAAGGAATTAAAGTCTGTCGGACTCATAAAAGGCAGCGTCGAGGGCACAAGTGTTTGTTATTGTATCGATTATCAAAATTGGTCATTAATGAAAAACTTGCTTTCCCCTATTTTAAACCTTGACGCTGCTACTTTAAATAAATGCTGTTAAAAAAATTTTAAAGTATTCATCGTAATATTACGTTTAAATCATTAAGAAATGAAACTATCTGAATTCAACAACCAGTTGTCACAACTGGATAAAATCTCTTTTACACTTCCAGACGGCACGCTAGTGCCCTCACATTTTCACGTTACTGAAGTAGGAAAAGTAGTAAAACACTTTATAGATTGTGGCGGCAAAGAGCGACTAGAAACAGTAGTCAGCTTCCAGCTTTGGGAAGCAACCGATTACGATCACAGGCTTCATCCAGAAAAATTACAACAAATTATTGAACTATCTCAGTCTCGATTAGGACTTCCAGATGTAGAGATAGAAGTAGAATATCAAGCAGGAACAATTGGAAAGTTCGGTATAGATTTTAATGGAGATCACTTTGTGCTCACTAATAAACTGACCGACTGTCTTGCTAAAGACAGTTGTGGCATCCCACAAGAAAAACCAAAAGTAAAGCTTTCAGAAGTTCAAAATTCATGTGCACCAGGTTCTGGTTGTTGCTAAATAAATTTTATGTTTTTACCTATCAAAAATTTGCTGGATGGCTTAGATGTTACTACCATTCCGCTTTCGCGAAAGCGAGAACTCCATCAACTCTCAGACTATATCAATTACAGTCTTCAACATCACAACAAGACACAGCTAACCTTTATTTGTACCCATAACTCCAGGCGCAGTCATCTATGCCAAATATGGGGACAAATCGCAGCTAGATATTATCAAATAGGCGATATACATTGCTATTCTGGTGGAACAGAGGCTACAGCTGTTTATTCTAAAATCATTAAAACCCTCAAAAGACAAGGCTTAGAAATCACTAAAAGAAAGCCTAAAGAAAATCCCAAATACTATATAGAATACAGCGAGGTGATGCCCCCTTTAAAAGCGTTTTCAAAAATATTTGATGATGAGGCAAATCCGTCGCAACAATTTGGAGCGATAATGACTTGCGACCATGCTTCAGAAAACTGCCCCATAGTTCCGGGAGCAGAAAAACGTATCTCGATTACTTATTTAGACCCAAAAATAAGCGATGGAACACCAGAACAAAAAGCAGTTTACGAAGAACGCAGCCTACAAATCGCTACCGAAATGAAATATGTCTTCTCTCAAGTAACCCCAAATAAACTTCAAAGTGATTGATTGAAATTCAATACTATAAAAATTCATTTGATACCAATTATGAAAAAAAAACTCTCCTTCCTCAATCAGTACTTAACCCTATGGATTTTTACCGCCATGGCTATAGGTGTAGGATTAGGTTATTTGATACCTAGCATCGCAACTTCCATCAATAATATGAGCAGTGGAACTACTAATATTCCTATAGCCATAGGCCTGATATTAATGATGTATCCGCCATTGGCAAAAGCAGATTACCAACTCTTACCGGTTGTTTTTAAAAACACAAAGATTTTAAGTATTTCCTTACTTCTCAACTGGGTGATAGGTCCTATTTTGATGTTTATACTGGCCATCACCTTTTTACATGACTATCCAGAATATATGGTAGGGCTTATTTTAATAGGACTCGCACGTTGCATTGCTATGGTATTGGTCTGGAATGACCTCGCAGAGGGTTCTCCAGAATACGGAGCTGGTTTAGTCGCTTTAAACAGCATCTTTCAAGTGTTTGCGTATTCTTTCTACGCCTGGATATTTATCACCGTATTACCGCCTTATTTTGGATTTGATGGTGCCCTTGTAGATATATCCATAGCCACCATTGCCGAAAGTGTTGCCATCTACTTAGGAATTCCGTTTTTACTAGGTATTTTAAGCCGTTATTTCATAGTAAAGGCTAAAGGTAAAGACTGGTATGAGCATGTTTTTATCCCAGCAATTTCGCCTATTACTTTAGTCGCCTTGTTGCTTACTATTGTATTGATGTTTTCCTTAAAAGGGGAGTTGATTGTAGAAATTCCTTATGATGTATTGTTGATAGCCGTGCCTTTATTGATCTACTTTATCATCATGTTTTTAATTGCGTTTTTTATCAGTAAATACCGAGGTGCTACCTATGTTCAAAATGCAGCAATTTCATTTACCGCCGCTGGTAATAATTTTGAACTAGCCATTGCAGTAGCCATTGCCGTTTTTGGGCTCAATTCTGGTCAGGCGTTTACCGGGGTTATTGGACCACTAGTTGAAGTTCCTGCATTAATTTTATTGGTTAGGGTTTCTTTTTGGTTGAAGAAGAGGTATTATTAAACCTGTTCATTCTAATGATATAGAAAGAATACTATGAATTCTTTATTCAAAGATGCGGACTTAAGTCCGCATCTTTGAACAGAAATAAACTACTAAAATTCCTTAATTACAACGATATTTGCAGCGCCTAAAAACATTTAGGAACATCTCATGACACTTGTTTCAAAAGACATCTTAAAAGCAGCAGAAATTCTCTCTCGTGACGAACTAGTAGCTATTCCTACCGAAACCGTATACGGGCTGGCCGCTAATATCTATAGCGACTCAGCGATTAAAAAGATTTTTGAATTAAAAAAAAGACCTTTTTTTAATCCGCTGATTGTACATATTCACAGTATGGAACAAGTGATGGAGCTGGCTGTTGATTTTCCAGAAAAGGCACAACAATTAGCTAAAGCGTTTTGGCCAGGTTCACTGACTTTAATTTTAAAAAAACAGGCCGCTGTTCCAGACCTCATCACCGCGGGAAGTGATACAGTAGGAATAAGAATGCCTCATCATGATTTAACCCTAAAATTACTAAAAAGCCTTCCTTTTCCAGTGGCTGCACCGAGTGCAAATCCGTTTACGCATATAAGTCCTACGACTGCGCAACACGTAAAAAATTATTTTGATGGTGCATTAGAAATGGTGCTCGATGGTGGTGACTGTAAAAACGGGATTGAATCTACCATCGTCGGTTTTGAAAATAAGGAAGCTGTAGTGTATAGATTAGGGTCTATTTCTATAGAAGACATTAGAGCAGTAGTGGGTAATGTAACTCTTAAAAATAATAAAGATAAAGCTCCCAATGCCCCTGGAATGCTAGAAAAACACTACGCCCCTCAAACAAAAACATATTTTGTTGAAAATATAGCCAGTTTTATTGCGCAGCATCCTCATCAAAAAATAGGATTGCTGCTTCATATAAAAGAGTCAAAAGAGCTTGAAGTTGCAAAAACTATCTATTTAACTGAAACTGGAGATTTAAAAGAAGCCGCTTCTAAATTGTACAGTGCTATGCACGAACTCGATAAATTGGACTTAGACTTAATAGTAGCGCAACGATTGCCAGATACTGGTTTAGGAAAGTCTATTAATGATCGACTAGAACGCGCTACAAAATAAGCCCTGTTGGGATTTCAAAAGACCTTAAAAAAGGAATTTATTTTTAGCTTACTTATCATCATAAAATAGAGCTGTGACCTGCTTATATGTTCCTCTTGAAATAGGCTAAAATTGATATGATCTATTTCTTAACAGGACAAGAATTGATTCCTAAAATTGAATACAAAGGACAGAAGTTGATAAAACTAGTCGCTAAGAAAACACCACCTATAACTAATAGGAAAACACCTAATGTACCAGAAACTACATTGGTAAAAAATAAAATTGATATGATTATAGCTAGCAGTACACGAACTATTCTATCGATACTTCCCATATTTTTTTTCATGATACCTGACTTTAATTATGAGCTCAATAGTACTATTGTTCATGCTTTAAAAATGTGATATAAATCACATATGCCTCATTCCTTAAGATAAAAATTCTATCTACTTACTCCGCGTTAGAATTCTAAAAGCATGGCTTGATGTGGTATCCCGTCTTCCAAATATTTTTCTCCAGTAAAGACAAAACCTAAATCCGTATAAAATTTGTCCAGATAACACTGTGCAGAAATCTTTATAGATGTATAGTTTTCCGCTTTCGCGAAAGCGAGACTCGCCTTCATAATTTCCTGACCATAAGATTTTCCTCGATGCTGAGGGCTTACGACTACCCTTCCTATACTGGACTGTTCAAAGTAGTCACCAGGTTTAAATATCCTGGTATAAGCAACAAGCTGATCCTGTTCATATCCTAAAATATGAAGGGCCTTTTGATCTTTTCCATCTAAATCTTGATAGACACAATCTTGTTCTACTACAAAAACTTCTGAACGTAATTGAAGTACTGCATACAACTCTTGTGTAGGAAGTTCTGAAAAAGATTTTACAGTTGTTTTCATAATTAAAACCTTTTGGGAACATTCTTAGGCTGTGGTGGCTTTACTCCGATTCTTATATCAGTAATAATCTTTTCCAGCATGTTACCGAATTCTTCATCGCCTTGTGCCATAAGATCTTGTCTTATAATATCTAGATCGTCTAAAGTTTCTTCTTTCTCCTCCTCTTCGTACAATTCTAACTCACGCCATATTTCCATAAGTTTTTTTCCTGGATGTACAGCAGTTCTCAGTTGATGAATAATTATAGAAGCTTCTTTTTTCATGAATTCTCAGCAGGTGGAAATCTCATGGAGTCACACCTTTTTTTAAGTTAATTATCAATTTCTACATAGGCAGAAATCTTTATATGATTCTTTTCTAAAACAAAAATACTACTTATTCTTAGCTCGATAAGCCAAAGAAATCCTATTGTGTTCTAACAGTAATTGCTCATCTATTAGATAATTTTTCAATAGATGGATCACATAATCCAACTGTTCTTCCGTAATATTTCTATATGCTGGAGCTGGTACCACATCCTTCCATTTTGCAAACAGAGTATTATCAAGTGCGATGCGCCAGTAACAATGATTATCAAAATTGAGATGTATATACGTATTAGGTAATTGATTACCTAAATCAAAATATTGTTGACGTTTGTTAAGATTCATATGTATGATACTGAAGTTAACATTTAACTTGATAGCAATGTAAAAACGATATTATTAAATATGACAAATCACTTACAGCTCCCTTATTAAGAACAAGCTATTTTATTCACACGATTTGCATGACGGCCCCCAGCAAAATCAGTATCTAAAAAAGTTTCTACCATAGCTACTGCTTGTGGAATAGAAGTAAAACGAGCTGGAATACATATAACGTTTGCATTATTATGTTCCCTTGCCAGTCCTGCTATTTCCTTTATCCAACAAACTGCACCACGTACATTTTGATACTTATTAACAGTCATAGAAACACCTTGTGCACTGCCACAGATAACTATTCCTAATTCGGTAG
>TARA_R110000751_G_scaffold80214_15_pt1 | contig 31448 bp, 40 predicted proteins | sample TARA_R110000751 | Tara Oceans TARA_R110000751 (sample SAMEA4398001) | marine metagenome | biome: Polar Biome; feature: [MES] marine water layer (ENVO:01000295) within the mesopelagic zone...; material: water (ENVO:00002006), including particulate matter (ENVO:01000060) such... | reverse complement strand
GTCAAAGGGAGGAAACGCCAGAGGCGTCTGCACCGAAGTGCAAGACCAGAAATATGTTGCGGTGCACAAAAGCGCAAGCGCAGGAATGTCGCACGTGTGCAATTAACCTTGGCTGCCCGCTTTTTAGGCACAAAAAGCCCCTCCGGCACATCTATTGCGTAGGACTTGCTCGAAATTCTTGTTTTGGGACTGAAAACCGTCCCGCTGTAGTTTGGAGTAAGAAATGGCTGACGAAACAGATCTGCACGTGGGCAAACGCCTTCGCCGCCGCCGCCGGCTGCTGGGCATGACCCAGCAGGACCTTGCCAGCCAGGTTGGCGTACGGTTCCAGCAAATCCAGAAGTATGAATGCGGTGCCAATCGCATTACGTCCTCGCGCCTTTACGAATTGTCGCGCGCCCTGAACGTGTCGGTGCAGTATTTCTTCGATGGGATCCCCGTAGCGGATGCCCCGGACGCCGCCAATGATGCCGAGCATATGGAAGGCGACATCCTCTCGCAAAAAGAAACGCTGGAACTTGTGCGGGCCTATTATCGTCTCGGAGAGCGCCCACGTCGGCGCCTGCTGGAACTGGCCAAGGCACTGGAAGGCGATCAATCGAGCCACGGCGCCGCTTGACGCCCGGCCCCCGGCATGGCTAGCCCTGCCGGATGCCAGACGGAATATCCCTAGAAGATGAGCTCGCCCTGGCTGGGCGGCTCGCAGATGCGGCCTGGTCAGCCATCCGGCCGCATTTTCGTGCGCTGAATGCTGTCGATAACAAGGCGCAGGAGCTGGCCCCCTCGACGGGGCGCCCCAAGCCCAGCGCAGCGCCAGCCATTCCCGCCAGCCCCGACTTCGACCCGGTAACCGAGGGAGATCGGGCCGCAGAACGCGCCATTCGCGCCATCTTGCAGGCCGAGCGACCGCACCACGGCGTAACCGGCGAGGAATACCCCGAAACGCCTACAGCTAGCGGTTATCGCTGGCTGATAGACCCGATTGACGGCACGCGGGCGTTTGTCGCTGGCCTGCCCGTCTGGACCACCCTGATCTCGCTGGTCGGTCCGGACGATGTGCCGATCATCGGAATCATCGACCAACCTGTGATTGGTGAGCGTTACATCGGTTGGCCGGGCGGCGCTGAACTCCATACGTCGGGTGCGCGCACGCCTATCCATGTGTCAGCATGCAATGACCTGCGCCGAGCGACCATCGCGACCACCGACCCTTTTATCCTGAGCCCGGCCGAGCAAGGCGCATGGGCCCACCTGCGTGCGACGGCACGAATCAGCCGCTACGGCCTTGATGCCTATGCTTATGCCCGTCTGGCTGCCGGCACGATCGACCTCGTCGCTGAAACAGACCTGAAAGCCTGGGATGTCGCCGCCCTGATCCCTGTGGTGCGCGGCGCAGGCGGCATCGCGACCGACTGGCGGGGCAATGCGCCCAAGCTCGGCGGCCAGATTGTATGCGCATCGAGCGAAGGTGTGATGGAACAGGCCTTGCTCGCACTGCGGCGCTCAGCATCCGTGATCTAGCGGCTCCGGCTCGCCGCGCGTCAGCCAGCTGCTTGCTCCGGCTTTGAGACCAAAGCCTCCCTGTATCGGCGGCTGCCGACAACGACACGTCCGTCATCGAGCGTTATCTCCACATCACCGGATGATTTCGGCTTGAACGCACCGATGCGCGCGCGGTTGACGAGCCGGGAGCGATGAACCCGGGCAAAGCCATGATCCTTCAGGCGTGCCTCCCATGTTGCCAGCGTGCCGCGAACGAGGTGAACACGGTCCTTCGTGTGGAACTGGACATAATTCCCGGCAGCTTCGACTTCGAGAATATCGCCCGGCGGCAGGAACAGCGCCTTGTTGCCTTCGCGAATTTCAATGCGTTCGCCAACCGGTTTCGCCCTGCGCGCCCGGATGAGTGGATAGACCCAGTAAGTGCCTGCCAGCACGGCATAGCTGACGACATCCTTGCGCCACTCATAAACCAGCGGCAGCAGGATCCCCTGATCAAAAAATCCGTACCGCTCACCGAGCAGCGAAAAGCAGACCAGCCGGATCAGAACCATTCCGCCAACATGCAACAGTGAAATGGGCAGCGTAATCGCGAGATGGCTTAGAATGAATTGCGGAATGTTGTCCGACCGGGGTGGCAGCTTGTGAATCGCAAAGCCAATCAGCGGCGCCAGCAACAGCCAGAGAATATAGCTCGACCCTTCCGTTATTAGCGGCCCGGCGAGGGAAATCTGATCACCATCACTTTTGGCCTCCAGCACAATTGACGTGATGTTCACCAGGCCATTGAGAAACCCGAGGGCAGCGATCGCGATCCAGGGCCCGGTCAGAAATGACCGGGCACCGCTCGTCACGCCATTTCCACCACTCATCACCATTCCGCATCCACCCGTCCCGGCCTGCTGCCGCTTGCGTCGTCACGATATCGCACGGGTCGGGATCGCGAAAGAAAGGGTTATCCCAAAGGAGATATCTCACAATGACAACCCGCCGATATGATCTCGACTGGCTCCGTATTGGCGCCTTTGCCCTGCTGATTCTCTACCATGTCGGCATGTTCTACGTGACGTGGGGCTGGCACGTGAAGTCGCCTCACGCAGGCGCGCTGATCGAGCCGCTGATGCTGCTCTTGAACCCGTGGCGTCTCACCTTGCTGTTCCTGATATCAGGCGCAGCAACACGCTTCATGGCGGACAAGATGAGCATCGGCCAGCTTACCAAGGCGCGAATGGGACGTCTCTGGCCGCCTCTCCTGCTCGCCATGTTCGTGATCGTACCACCGCAAAGCTATTATGAAGTCCTGGAAGCCATGACCGCCATTGGCCAGGATCCCGGCCCGTGGCTGGAAAACTTCTACCTGAAATATGTCACCGGAACTGGCAACTGGTGCGACGGCGATGGGTGCCTCAAAACACCGACCTACAACCACATGTGGTTTGTCGCGTTTCTGATCATTTATTCGCTCGCATTGCTGCCGCTCATTCCTCTGATACGCCGCATGCCAAATGCATTAGCTCTGCTGATCAAAGGGCCAGGGCTTTTCATTGCACCCTGGCTCTTCCTGTTTGCCACACGTGCATTCCTTTTTCCCATATTTGGTGAAAGCCATGATTTCCGTGAGGATGGCTACCTGCATGCGCTGTATTTCGGCACATTCCTGTTCGGATATGCCATCGCCAAGCACGAGCCCTTCTTTGACGCGTGCGTCCGGTGGCGGTGGCTGGCTTTAGGCTTCATGTTCGTCGCCTGGGGCGCATTGATGACCTACTACAATGCCTGGTCAGACGGGAGCACGCCGCCAGAATGGATGCGTATGTCCTTCCGCGGTGTCCGCGAATTGCAGGCATGGACTGCCATTGTCGCCTTGATGGGCTTTGCCCACCTCCATTTGCGGGACAGTGACGGGCCCGCCCGGCGCGGGCTGACCGAGGCGATCTTCCCGGTCTATCTGATCCACCAGACAATCATCGTTGTCGTCGCCTATTACCTCGCCAAGGTCGGCATGCCAGTGGCGATCGAGGCGCCGCTCTTGATTGCCATCACGCTCGCAGGGTGTTGGCTTTTCTACGATATCGGACGCCGCGTTCCGTTCCTGCGCATCTGGATTGGCCTTCCATCACGGTCAAAAGCGAGAGCGAGGTCTACGGCCCCGTCACCTCAAGCCCCTGTTCACGAAGCATCGCAATGACGCTGTCATCGCCCGCCAGGTGGCCGGCACCAACCGCGATGAGGCGAGTGCCCGGCTCATCCAGCATCGCCGCGATCTTGGGCGCCCAGATCGCATTGCGATCCTTCAGGAGGGCCCCGTAGACCGCGTCTGAACCCATCATCTCGGGGTTCGCCAGAAGCAGGCCAAGCCCGTTCACATCACCATCGGCCCATTCATCGACGAGGGTATCAAGCATGTCTGCGCCTTCGTCGATGGATTCGGCGGAACTGATGAGAAAATCAACCTGCACGTCGTCAGGCAAGCTCGCGAGCCGCCCGAGCTGCTCGTCCACGGTTTCGAGGTAGGCGAAGGCCTTGCCGTCAACCCGGCCCTCGGCCATCAGCACCTGTTCGACACCGGAATTCGGATCAAAGCCATCCTTCTGCATCTGCATCACGGACAGATTGATGGCCGCAAACCAGGGGCGCATGTTCTGAACCGCGCCAAGCGGCAGGCCAACATAATCAAGAGCGGCCTGAAGCTCGATCTTCTCGGATTCATCCAGCAGGTTGGTCAATTGGCCGCCATTGGCAAACAGACCCTTTTCGCTGACAAATTTCATCATTTCGGCGCCGGCTTCAGGGCTGGAAACATCGGCCTCGAACACAAGCGTGTCGGCTGCCTGCATCGCCGCGTCGATCTCCTCGCTGCGCCACTCCAATCCGGGCCGCAGAAGGTGAACCGTCCCCATGATATAGAGCGTGGTGTCTTCGTCCGAGACGATCCAGACGGCGGGTTCACCAAGTCCGCGTGACGCCTTGGCCGCGGCCAGCGCGGCGTCGGCGGCTGCGTCTTGTTCCGCCTTTGCAGCGGCGGCATCTGCAGCAATAGAAGCCGCATCCGGAGCCTTCTCCGTACAGGCGGCAGGGACCATCAGCGCGATGCCGATGAACAGTGGCAGAGCCAAAGCGGATATTCGCATATGGATGTTCCTTTTTTCGGGCACGATCTAGCTAGCTTATATTCCCGCAGGCGCAAACGACACGAGCGCCTTTCACCCGTTGCGCCCCTGCCCGGCATGGCCTAAAGACGGCCTCACCCCGCACCCATAGCTCAGCTGGATAGAGCGCTGCCCTCCGAAGGCAGAGGTCACAGGTTCAAATCCTGTTGGGTGCACCAAGTTTTTCAAGGCACTAGCGTGGTTTGGATCTCCAGAAATGGACCCTCAGTAACCACATAGTAACCACGGCGACATTTTCGCTATGTTCTGACTCAAGTGGATTTGTTGCTCGGCGACAGCCTCCTTCGCCGCTTCCGTCCAGAAAGCCTCAAAGCGCACACACACACGAATCCGACGTCCCTTCATTCGCTCAGCGAACGTATCCATGCGGCGACTTTTGTAGTATCTCGGAGCATCGCTTTCGGGAGGGGAAACTGATGAGGTTCATTCCAATAATCGCAGGAACGATATTGTTGGCTGCTTGTGCCACTTCTTATCAGCCGAATAATCGATGGACAGGCGGCGGGTTCTCCGAAATCCCCATCGCAGCAGACGCGTACAAGGTGACCGTTAAAGGTAACGGGTACACATCGTCAGAGCGCACCAACGAGATGGCGCTGCTTCGGAGTGCCGAACTGACCCGCGATAATGGCTTTAACTATTTCATCGTAGTCGATTCAGAAGAATATCAGAGCACTAGCCAGTTCGTAACTCCAGGTTCAAGCACGAGCACGACCACCGGCAGCGCTAGCGCATATTCCTTTGGCAACAGAGCATATGCTACCGGCGTCGCGAACACGAATACGACGTATACGCCGCCTCAGATCTATACAACGTTCAAACCAAACGTCGCGATGGTGGTGAAGTTTGTTCCTGACGAGTTCGCCAAACAAGCGTCGGCTCTGTCTGTAGCGCAGGTGTTTGGTCTATATGCTGAAAAGTATGGCCTAACGGTCAACGCCAATGAGGCTCATTAAAGCGGGAGCATTTCGCGAGCCCGCCCCTCCAAAGAGCCAAGCGTTGCCGCGTAGGACGAATACTTCCCGTGCTTCCAAGCGTTCCGGTTACCTTTAGGCGCGCCGGGACTCGTTCCCCCATGCATGCGGCACCGACCATTGGGCATTGACCAGGAAGGACACGGGTGTCCTTGCCGTGTCTTTGCGCCGCAAGTCTTGTTATTGGGCATCGCTGAAACTCCTGTGGCTTATCACATCCCACGGACTAACCGGGTGCTCCTCGATATACTTTCTCAACCGCGCGGCGTGCTCAATGTTTCGAGGACCGCCTTTGCCGCGCTGTTCGCCAATCTCGGCGAGAGGCTGGACAACCTCCACATGCGCTCCCTTGCCACCGCACACCTGGCATCGGGCATTAGAAGCAACGCTTGTAACGGTCGCATGCTTGGGCAATGCACGCAGTTCAAGCCAACGCCGTCTCCGACAATCACGGTTCGCGCAAGTCACAATAAGCCCGAGTGCGCCAACTTCTTGAAGCGTTGGAATTTTGGCTGGCTGCGCTGGTTTCATGAAAGCAGATAAGCACAAACCGCGAGGCCGTGGGAGCGGATAGGCTGCTCGGAAAATTAGTTGTTGTGCAAAGCCTGTCTCCGTAGCGCAACTTCTGCGACATTTGCAGCTGCCCTAATTATGTGGACCTGATTTCGTCCCACTCAAAAGGTTCTCATCGCATCCATAATAGCCATTGCGGCAGGCGACCGAGTTCCTAGACAGCTTCGCGTCATATGAAACCTTCCTTTGGTCCGGCGTCAGCAGGCTCTCATCACATCCATAGTAGCCGTTGCGGCACTTGACGAAATTCCGGGACAGGTTTGCTTCGTATGAAACTCTCTGCTGGTCCGGCGTCAGCAGGCTCTCGTCACACCCATAGTAGCCGTTGCGGCACTTGACGAAATTTTGGCTGGCAGCTTGTAGATTTGGAGCGGGTGCGACAGGGTTCTGAGGCGCGGGGCTCGGTGTTGCCGAAAACATAATCGACGGAATACTAGGCGTTGGATAGATTCGAAGTCCGGTATTTGACTTGCTGGACGTGTCGTCAAAATTATCGCCCAATCCATCATTGTCGTCATCCCAATCATAGAGATTTGCGAGCCCATCACCATCTGAGTCTCTTGTGCTCGGCGGAGTGACGGATCCCCGCCCCGTGTAGTAGGGCGAAGACGACGACGGTCCATAATTGTTAGATTTTGTCCCGTCAGGAGCCGAGCGAACATGAGGCGCAACATATGTTCCGTCCTTACGATAGTATCCCTTCACGCGCACCTGAGCACTGCTGCTTAGAGCAAAGGCGAAGAGTATAAAGTAGGCGGCGACGAGCCGTAACATAACGGACACCGAACTGAAATTTGATTGACTAAGTATAACACCTCGAAGTTGAACGTCACGCGCTACTTTAGCGACTTCCAATTATTTGAATGAAGGGGAAAGTGAATGATGGGCGCCTCTCACATGCTCCCTAGCTCTGTTGCAGAAGATTTTGGGAGCTGCATGCCTGCATTCCTCTAGCCTCCGGTGTAGGTCTTTCTCGTCCGGGGTCGCAGGCCACTCCCCGGCCCTGTACGCTTGCCGCAGCATCGCTTCCAACAATGGCGTTGGCATCTCCGACACATGGGAATAGAAAGCCGGGCTCACCCGCTCCAACCGGTCAATCCTGCGCTTCAGGGTCATTGCTTTCCCTCCACCATAGCATCGCATCGCGCCTCGAAAGCCTCGGCGCTCTCGCCCTCGGAACGGCTTAGCTGCATCCCCGTATTTGGTCCGGCGAGAATGTGCGCCAGTTTTGGTCCGAGATTGATGGGACCATCAGGACCGGGAGCAACCGAGGATATAACTATGCATGTGGGCATTTCCGATGCCCCCTCTCTGGTCTTGTTCTCAAGCCTCACGAGCCTCGCCTTCAGGTTCATGCCCGCTTCTCCTCCAGCACCTCAAGACGTCGCTCAATGCTGCTCATCGTTGCCTCTCAAGCCGAGGGCCGTCAGCTGCTCTGTCAGACCCAGATCACCGGCCTGTTCCAATGTGCCTCCCAGAGCAAGAATGCGGGCATCCAGTACCTCGTCCGTAAGCTCAGCCAATTCCCCACCGGGTTGGGCGGACTTGCTTTCCAAGCGTGTGATGCGGTGCTTGAGAGTCATGCCTGTTTCTCCTCCAGCACCTTGAGCCGGGCCTCAAGCTCAGTTGTCTCCAGTGCCTTTCGATAGCCCTCCACAAGCCCTGCAAGGCTGCTTGCTTCTGATGGCGTAAGGCCCCCGCTTGCAACGCTGGACAGGATCGCGCCCATCGCCGCCGCAGCGCTCGCCGCGCCGTCCATTGGCGGTAAGTCAAACAGTACAGGCGCATCCTTCCGGGCGGGAGTAATGCGCTCAAGGCAAAGGCGTAGCGCCGTCACATCACCGGCTAGCGCCAATTCCACAGCCTTGCGGGTTAGGACCTCGCCTTCGCCATCAAGAAGGGCCTGGGTGGCCAGCGTTACCTTGTGCCGAGAGCCCTTGGGGCGACCGGGGTTACCTTTCTTGAAGGGAACACCAACAACCTTCTTCTTGGCAGGTGCTGTCGCGTTGTCAGCTGCGTTATTTCGCTTGTTTGCCACCGGACAAGCCCTCGTGGTTGTTGCATGTCTCGTATACCAGAGTTTGTGCCGCGTTTGAATCGCTATGACATGCACAAGGGCATCATCCTTGTAATTGCACCGTTGAAAAGTTCTTGGCGGCATAATGGCCGATCGTTTAGAAATTTTAAGTAGCTGACACATCTAACGCAGTTTGCTGGATCTCACCGATCTGGTTAGCGGAGAACAGGGGCGGACTACATTGCTAATCAAATGCGGAGAGTGCAGCCGTGATGTAAGCGATACGGCTTTGAGCTGTATTCACTGTGGCGCACCAAAATCGGTAATGCTTGGCTCACATGTGCAGGGCGTTGAGTGTAAGGAATGCGGCGCGCGAGTAAGTGGTGACGCCCAAACTTGCGGCAACTGCGGAGCTGTTAAATCTGCCATCATGGGCTCGATCCCGCCTGCGGGTCTGTCAGAACTCGCGGGACCAGGGAACCCAAACGAGCCGCAGAATGGTTTGATGGAGCATGTACTCAGCTATCTTGGTGCCGTCGTTGGTGGAAATATCGCGTCTAAAGTGTTGGTAATCGCGATTTTGTATTTTGCGATCACTCCAGCCTCGGATTCTGATTCCGTTGCCGTTTGGACGGTGCTAGCGCTCTCTGTCGCTGGGGTCGTCACCGCCGGGATTTATATCGGGGTGTATTCAATTACAAAAGGGCGGCTGGTGAACGGGGCTTTCCCGGTAATCGCTGGTATTGGTGCGTTTGGGGTCGTCATATCGATTTCTCTGTCAAACCAATCAGACGACGCTTCTGGAGCCACAATAGCTGGAATCATTCTCAATTATCTAATCGCCATGGGTGGCTTCGGGTATTTCTTCCGATCAAGGATTTTTTTACAAAACCGGAATGTCACACCTGCTCGGCAGTTTCTAATTCAGAGCAAAACCGGCGGTTGGCAATTGGCAGGAATAATCGCAACCGTTCTGGCATTTTCATTGGCTGCAGTCTTCCTTGTTCAGATGATCTACGGCCCTAAAAAGGCAAGCCAGTCCGGTTGGTACAGTGGTTGGAATAGCGACTGCACTTCCGAAAGCGGCGACTGGAAGTGATTTTGTATTTCCAGACTTGGGTCAGAATAACTTCAGTGTTCGCTGATTTTCAGCCGATCGCGTTCGCTAGCGAGGATGTCCCGCACCTTTTCCGCCGCTGTACGCGTGTCGGAAGGGTCAGACGCACGCGGTACGGATCTCCGTTGCTCCTCAGTCTGAGCAGCCAAACCCAGCATTGCCCGTAGCCTGTCAGTAGCGCTTTCTCTTTGCGCTCTGGGCACTGGTTTCTGGCGCTCCAGCCTTTCAAGGCTTTCAAGGCGTCGTTTCTTCGTCATCGGTTGCCTCCCTTTCCGTCCGACAGGCCTACAAAACAATAAAACCCATCAAACTTTTTTAGCCGCTCGCCGGTCTCGAAAGGATCGAAGTACTGTTCAATCGCCGCTTAGATGCCGATGGAGGCGACGTTCTACGGCGCTCTACCAGTAATTCTTCTCGCCTTCTCTCAAGCCCTATAACGTCATTCGCCGCCGCGCATTTTTATATTATTATGATATGTTTATCATGTTTTCGAGCACAGCTAAATGTCCTACACGTCAGGCTCCTTCAGGCTGCCTGCTCACATCTGCGGACTTGCAGCGCACTTGATGCGATGGACAATTTCTACTGGGAGATTGTAATTGCGTGGGTACAGGCTTGGCCGAGGGAAATAGTATGGCCGATGTCAACGACGATGCTGCGACTGATCGGTACGACAGCGCCGCGCCGGAGGACAAGGAAGCGGCTTGGCTTGAGATGTGGCGCGAGCGAGATTTCACTTGGACTGGCCGTACGAAGAACGCTGCGCTCCAGTCGGAAATGGTCCAAGTTCCAGCTTTCTTCCCCAATGACATGGACAGGGACGGGGACTTCAAGAATGTCTCGCTCAAGGACTATTGGCGCTGGTCGATCGGCCTGCCCGGCGATGAATACCGTGAGGGAGGATATAAAAGGGGCTGGGAATGAGTTCTTTGGCTACTCTGAGCCAACGGTTAGCTTCTGCGCGGTTAGTTCAAACGTTGTCGCCAGACTAATTTAAAATTCGAGCGCATTGGCGGGTATTGATTTGTAGCTTAGCGTTCTGGAAAAGCACTTTTTTGGAGGAGCCCATGAGCAGAATTGGAGTGGGAATCGGCGACAAAGTCGTCGAGTGCAAACACTGCGAAAGCACCGGCATATGTCAGCGAGCGACCTACCAAAACGCATTCGGTGGCGGACGCAATTTCTACTTTTGTGATCGATGCGGAGAGGGCTGGGAAAGTTCACTAGTTTCAAAACGTCCAACTTGCAAAGTTTGTGAAGGAGTTGGACAGGTGAGGATATAGGCAAGCGAGTGGAAGTATTTGTGATGCCCTGACTTAAGGAGGTCAGACCGCGTCGAGACACCAATGTACAACAAAGTACGACGTCCAATGTGAATGTCTACTAGGCGGTCTGTTTCGGCTCATTAGCTAGTTCTGTCATCCAGCCTGATGATTACAGCCGCTGCGCTCTCAGCTTCGGCGCGGGTCATCCCGCCATCATATTCCATGAACGCCGCGCGTTCGTTCCAGTCCACCCAGTCGGAGACGTGGGCATCATGTTGTCCGAAACCGTTTTCTGCCTCAGCACCCGTGCCAAACGTGCCAATCGTGCCAATAGGACGATAATCTCCGGCCTTTGGCCTAATTGGCGCGTTTGGCACGGGGGCATCTTCGGGAAAGTACCTTCGAGCAGCATCGCGCCAACTCATGTCATATTCTCCCGATGAAGGGCTGGATTCAACTCAAATTGCTTTGCCCGTGTCTTGCCCTTCACGACGCGTACCCAGCCTGACTTTTCAAGCAAATCTATCGCAGCGTCGAACAGCTTGGTTGCATCCTTGCTGCGTGCTCCCAGGATGCCCCATTCGCGCCGTGCGTCCCGGAGATTGAACCGACGCAGGCCTTTCTGGTGGCAGTATTGAAGAATGGCCGCAGCAACAGCTTCTTCGTCGGACTTGTTCGCGCCGTAGTAGACGCGCCAGATCTGCGGAACGATGTATTCCTCCATCAGGATGAGCGCGGCACCGAGATGCTCGGCTCCCACTTCGCTGGACAGATTTTCCACCGATGCAGCATAGGCCCAGTCCAACACATGCAGCACACCTGCCGTGCGGGCGACATAACCGGGGAGCTTGCCGAACGCGCTACCGATCTTGCCGGGGGTGCCATGTCTGGACGAATGATCGCTTCCATACCAATCATTGAACATCTCGAACGCTTCTACGCTCAGGCTAAGGACAAGCCCGTCCTCCGGAATAGACAGGCCCGCCACACGTTCGAGCGCAGTGTCCATGTCATGCTGGAAAGTCCCCTCGGGAATAGACGTCGGGTTCACTGTGCCAGGCCAGAAAGGCAGGAGCCGCGCCATAAAGCCGTCATCGTCTCCATTGTGGGTCAGCAGGCTGCGCAAGCGTTCGGGTTGGATACCGCCGACAATGGAAAAACCGTGTTTCGGTATGAATTTATTGCCGTATTTTACCCGATCGACCGTGAAGGGCCCATTGTTCCAGGCTTCGAGGTAGAAGGGGCGGTCTGAGCCGGAATTGTAGCGCTCCAGACCGGCAATGAGGCCCACCAGTTCGTCACGTTCAACCAGCAAGCCCAGCCGTGCACGTTGTTCCACGTCAGCAAGCGCTTCGACAGTTGAATCCCCAACAAGGCAGCGAGGAGGCCGGTCGCGCAGGGCTTCAAGACGCTCCAGTTCTTGCTTCAATTCAGCTGCCGCCCTCTTGTCTGCGCCCGGTGTTGCATTTGCCTTCAAGTCCGCAATCAGCCCGTCCACCTTTGCCTCATGGTCAGCAATCATCTGCTTCTGGATTGCGAACAGGCGCTTGCGAATCGGCTTGGCAGCGGGTGTTTTGCCGGAACTGGGCGGGCCTATTATGGCGAGCCAGAGAATGAGCGGCTCATACCAGCTCTTGTTGATCCGCACCTCAACCGACTTGCCAATGAGGCCAGACACAGCCCCCAACAGGGTAGCAGCGACATAGTCCGCAGGTGCATTGGCCCCCGCTGCTGCGCGCTGGATGTAATTCCCCGCCGCACCGAAACATTGCAGTGGCAGCTTCGGAGCACTTGGCATGGCATCTCCGAAGAGGCCGAGATCATGTTCCGGCCATGTGCCAGTGTCAGCGTGTTCATGGGCAAAGCCATTCGGGCCCCTGGCCTGCCCATATTCGCGGGCCATATCAGCCAAGGCAGATCTGCAGTATGCATCATCCATCGCACTTCCCCCTCATAATGAGGGAAAATCGCACGCGCTCCTCCGGGGAGGCACCAATCAGGCCAAGCTCGTCGTCATCGATCAGTTCCATCAGCAACATGCTGATACAGCCAAGCAGCTCCTGAATGCGTTCGGGCAGGTTCCAGCCGAGCCGCCATTCAAGCAGATCACCGATGACCGGCCCCAGCAATTCGCGAAGCCCGAATTGGCCCGGTAGATATTTGCTGAAAGGCCAGTCCTTGGCCGACATGTCATCATCATGGTCGGACATCAGTCTTCCTCCACGCAGAGGCCTGCCAGGCGGGCGTACAGGGTGGCCGTGGACGGCGGATAAGCGCCGCGCCGCTGGATCTCCCGCGCGGCGAGGCTCTGGGCCCAAGGGCGACGCCGGAAGGCATCCGCCCAGGCAAAGAGGTCAAGGTTATGGTCATTGCGCGCACGGTGGCGACGCGTTACTTTCCGTTTCATCGGAAAAATTCTCCTGTGAGGGTGATTTGCTTCGAGAGACCCCGGCGGCGGATTGCAACTCCGCTCCGGGGTCGATTTCTATCTGGGGCCAGCATCAGGCGGCCTCAGACGTGCTTTGCCTTTGGCGGGTTTCGAGCCAGGTTTCCACGTCGGACCAGCGGTATCTGACTGAACGGCCCAGAGCGTACCAGCGAGGGGAATGCGGCTCTCCGAGCATGCGGCGCTTGGCCCAAGTAGTCGCGCCCGTGCCCGTACGCCTGGCGAGTTCATAAGTGTCAATAAATGGATCTTGCATGGTGGGTTCCTTGTGCACACAGAGCTTTCTCTGATTGCACAAATATGCCCTGAGCAACCGACCCATGCCAAATCGTACTTTGGAAATTAAGCCGAGGAAGTTTTGGCCTTATTTTCTGGTGAACGTTTCTTCGAAGGTTGGCAGCAAGTCAGCCGGTAGCTCGGAGTCAATAACTTCTTCGCGCCAAGAGAGACCGGCCCCAAATTCAATAAATGCAAATCCGAGTTTTGAGTTGAGATTCAACTGCGTCCATTCACTGTCCTCAATAGGAAAACCCTCATGCTGGCCAGATCGAATGTCGTTGACATAACTGCTGATGGCTTTGCAAAGGCTATCGTATGTCCAGCTCTTCGTCTCGAAAGCGGTAATGGAAAATCCGTCTTCTTCCTCTACAGTTGCCACCTGAGTTAACAGCCGCTCTCGCGATTTCTGGAGTCGTTCAAAGGCCGCCTTGGCTCTGTGCTGGTAACCCTTCTCCTTCGGCGCTTCTGATGCTTTCCTTTGGGAAGAGGGCCTCACTGGGTGCATATCGCCGAGCTCACCAAGCATCTCGTAGCACCACCGAAACCCTCCATTGGCTCCACTCGGCACGCTGTCCTCTAAATTTGCTCCACTCAACAAGTGAACTGTAGTCCAAGCGTCGGCGAGTGCTGAGGCAATTTCATGTCGCCTCGGGTCCTTGGGAGCATATGGATCGAAACTCATTCCATCCCCGCTTCGGGCAAGACTCACCGCTCCAACTAAAGCGAAAATCTGTCGCTTCAACGCATCGAAATCAGCCAATTCACCCTCCAGAAACCCATCGGGATTCACGCGCAGATGCATGTCGTTGAGGATTAAATGGTCGAATGACTCCCAGCTCTCGGAAATGGTGCTTTCAAACGACGGTGGCGAATCTGCTTCGAGCAATTCGTATAATTCCAAGGCAGCCTCGCCCACCTTCTTGAGCTTAATGGATAGCTCCTTTCTAAGAGTCGGGCTGCGCCTCGGAGAAAAAATTTCGCGCCACGTTTCAATTAAGGTGTTGAGGATGCGGTCTCTGTCGTCTTTGTGCAGCGCCCTCGCTGCAAGGGGAAGAACATCTCCGAGCGCCTGAAACTTGGCGTACGTAATAGATTCTTTGAACCAATCCACAGCATCCCAAATCTGAACTGACTTTTCAAAGAAGCGGCGAGCCATTTGGCGCTCCACAAAGCTGCTTTGCTATTTTGTCCCCTGTGTTCTCGGCAACTTCTCTGGTTGGACTAGCCGTCAAGTGCGCATATCTCGCTGTAGTAGCGGAGTCGCGATGGCCCAGAAGTTCACCAATAATGACCAAGCTCGCACCCTGTAAGAGGGCCATACTAGCGAAGCTGTGTCGAAGGTCATGCAACCGAACTGCGTCGAGTTTGGCTTTACTTCGAATCCTACGCCAGACCTTCGACGTTCCCTTGTAGTACCCATCCGAGCGTGATGCTGGAAATATGAAATTTGATGCGTTCTGGCGTGGCACCGTCTGCAGAACCTCTATCGCCGCGAGATTCAAAGTAATCAGCTTCTGCCCAGTCTTGGAATCGGCGAGACGGAGGTAACCGTATTGCCAGTCCACCTCGGGCCAACGCAGGCTTTCGATCTCGCCCTTGCGCGCACCCGTCAGGATGAGCAGGCGAATGATGGCGATGGCATAGGGATTTTCTCCTGTAGCCTCCGCCGCTACCAGCGCTGCACCCAGCTTCTGCAATTCGGCGCCATCCAGGAAGCGCTCGTTGCGCCGGTCCCGGAAGCGCTTCACGCCGCGCACGGGATTTTCGGAGATCCAACCGGACTCCACCGCGAACGAGAAGATTCCACCGAGCAGACCCACCGTTCGCGTCGCGGTGCCCTTGCCACCACGTACAATCGCCCTGCCCCGCGCTCCGGTCTTCACATCCACGGCAGTCTTCCCGGCAGCCACATCCTGCAGGAACCGGGAAACATCTGCCCGCTTTACGTCTGGCACGCGCATGCGCCCCAGCAAGGGCTTGATATGGCGCTCGATGCGCCCCCGGTCCGTTGCCAAAGTCGAAGCCTTCTTGGTGGCCGCGCCATGCTCCAGGTAGCGGTCGCACAGCTGGGAAACCGTCAGCACATCCTTGTCTGCCTGCTTGGCGTGCGCCGGGTCTTCACCATGCGCGACAAGTCCGAGTATCTGGCTCGCGCGCTTTCGCGCCTGTTCTGGGGTCCAGGGCGAGCCATGCGTGCCGATGGTCATGCGCCGTGTTGGCGCGTTGCGACCTGTTCCCAGCCTGTATTTACAGACATAGGACTTCCGGCCACCGCTGCAGACCTTCAGCCCAAAACCCTTCAGGTCACCATCCCAAATAAAATAATCACTGTCCCGCTTCGCTGCGCCGTTCACGACTGAATTGGTAAGGCGCTTGGTCAACAGTGGTTACTCCGGGCTCGCAGTAACCACATAGTAACCACCATTCGGGGAATCTGGAAACACCTCCAGAAACCTACAGAACATCTTTTCACATAAATTCAGCGTGTTGTGGATTTTTAGGGAACATCAGGAAACGACCAGAAACCTAAATCCCTTGCCCTCCGAAGGCAGAGGTCACAGGTTCAAATCCTGTTGGGTGCACCAAGACCCTTGTGAACATCGTTTTATCAGCTTCACACCGGCCACATTTGCCGTTCAGTCTTTACGCCTCTACACTTCGCCCGATGGGGTGCGCGGCAGGGAAGCCTTACCCTGCTGACTGTGGAGGACACGGGATAATGTACAAATTCGTATCTGTCTCTTTGGCGGCAATGGCTGTTGGGGCGTCTGTCTCAGCGCAGGACATGTCAGGCTCTAGTGACGCAAGACTGGTCACAAGTGTCACGCTCGCCGACATGCAGGCAATCGTCACGTCGCTCGGCCATGATATTCTTAGCGGGGACCCGGAAGACGTGCGGCTGGTTGCACAGAACGAGGACGGGCAGAAATACGTGCTCGATGGCACCGCCTGCAATGACGCCCGGACTTGCCAGGGCATCAATATGTACATGACCTACGACAAGTCGCCTGGCATCACGCTCACCTCTCTCAATGAGGCAAGTCTCTCCTATGCGGCCGTCAGCGTCTGGCTCAACGGTGATTCCGTCGGCATCTCCCGGTATGTCATACTCGACGAGGGAATGGCTGCGGGCAATATCAAGGTAAATATCCGCACGCTGGTCGCGATCGGTAACAAGGTGATGATAAAGGCGCAGGATATGGGCGATTCGGGCGACATGGATTTCGGTGACGATTCCGGCAGTTACGCATTTGATGACACTTGCGATGATGTGCGATTTACCGGCCCGGGACGCTCGATCCTGTTAACCGACAGTCACATCCGCAAGGATGCTACCGATTGCAGAACAGCTTACACCGCTGGCACCATCACCCTCAAATAAGCGTCCGCACCGCGGACATTTTGGCGTGCCCCGACCTGTCGGTTCCGCCTGCGGAACGTCATGCGCGCAAGCAAACCACATGTTTTGTTAGTCTGTCGCTGGCACCCTGTTTTCCGGCCCGACCTTTGCAGTGGGCAACAGGAGCAACAGGACGCACGATTTACCATGAACCTCTTTTTCCGGTTCCTCAGGATATTTCTTCCCGCATATTTCTCGGGAAAGCGTACGGCGCCGCTGGATGTGCATGTCATCAAATCGGCTGTCTGGATTGGTGACCATGATCCAATGGGTCACATGACGAATTCGCGCTATGCCTCGTTCACTGACCTGGGCATGCTTAACTACATCGCGCGAACCGGCTTCCTGAAAGTATTCCGCAAGCATGGCTGGACACCGGTCATCCAGAGCGAGTCGATCAGCTTTCACCGCATGATGCGCTTCCCGCAAAAGTTTGAACTGCACACGCGCCCAGTCGGTTGGGAGGACAGCTACATCCTCTTCGAGCACACATTTCGTTCCAAGGGACGCATCGTTGCCGAAAGCCGGATGGTTGCCCGTCTTGTCGGTCGCAAGAAAGAGCGCGTTACCATCGATATGGTGTTTGAGGGGTACGGTATCGACATGGACAGCCCAGAGATTTCTCCAGCCTTCCGCGCCATGCTCGATGAGCTTAAAGTCCGCCCCTAGAATTCAAACCCGTTCGGCAAAAGCTGTTCCGGCGTTGTCATCTCGACCGCGTCACCATCATCGGCAGCGCAAAAAACACGCGTTCCCGCATCGGCCAGTTCAACAATACGCTGACGGCAACCGCCGCAGGGCGTGATCAGCTTGTCACCCCCTGCCACGATCACGATGATCCGGCATATTTTGCCGCCTGACGCCACCATTGCGCCCAGAGCGACGGCTTCGGCGCATGTGCCGAGCGGATAAGCGGCATTCTCCATGTTGCATCCCACCGACACGATGCCGCGTTCGTCTAGCACTGCGGCACCAACCTGGAATCTGGAATAGGGCGCGTGGGCATTGAGGCGGGCCTTGCGCGCAGCCGCGATCAGGGACGAAACATCTGTTTCAGGCAATGCTGTCATAAAAAATTCCCAAGCTTTCCGAGGGTTGAAAGCAGTTGACCGCCTGATCTCGCTTGCCCGGGCGGGCCCGATGGTTAGCATGCGCCCCAACAAGCATACAAGGGAAGTTGAGAAACACATGGCGCAACGCCCGATCATCATAGACTGCGACCCGGGGGTTGATGACGCCGTCATGCTGATGATGGCACTGGCCAGCCCGGCGCTGGATGTGCGGGCCATCACGACGGTGGCCGGGAACGTTCCCCTGAACCTGACCAGCCGGAACGCACGCATGATGTGCCAGATCATGGACCGGGCGGAATTACCGGTTTTCGCCGGATGTCCCCGCCCGATATTGCGCGAGCCTGTGACAGCCGAACACTTCCATGGCGATAGCGGGATTGCCGGTCTCGATCCGTTTGAGCCGGATACACCGCTGGCGGCAGGCCATGCCGTACAATTTCTGATCGACACGTTGCGCGCAGCAAAGCCGGGCGAATATACGATCGTCGTGACCGGGCCGCTCACCAACATTGCAACGGCCATTATTATGGCGCCGGACATCTCGCGCGGCATTGACCGCCTTGTCATCATGGGCGGCGCCGATACGGAAGGTGGCAACATAACGCCCTTCGCAGAATTCAACATTTTCGCTGACCCGCATGCCGCCACTGTCGTCTTCGACAGTGGAATCCCGGCGACCGTCCTCAATCTTGATGTGACCCACCAGGTGCGCGCCGAACCTGAACGCCTCGCTGCGATGGGAAAGCTGTCCGGGCCGCGCGTTGCAATCATGGTGCAACTGCTTGAAGCCGCCAATGTGCTGGAAGCACGCTGGAAGGAAGGCCGCATGACGCCCATGCACGATCCATCCACAATTGCCTGGCTTCTGGCGCCCGACTTGTTCGAAAGCCGTCAGGCAATCGTCACCGTCGACACGGCCGCAGGGGACCGATTCGGACAAACCCGCGTGGCCTTGTCTGATGACGGGCCACATGAATGGGTGACCAAAGCCGATGCCGATGGGTTCTTTGTCCTGGTTGAACAACTGGCGGCCAACACATGATTACCGTAACCGGCTCCATCAATCTCGACATCGTCGCCACTGGCCCCACACTCCCTCGCCCCGGCGAGACCGTTACGAATGCCCGCCTCGCACGTCACCCCGGTGGCAAGGGAGCCAATCAGGCACTCGCCGCGCGTCGCCTTGGCGCTGATGTTCGCCTCATGGGTGCCGTCGGCGCGGACGACATGGCCGAAGAGGCGCTGAAACTGCTGCAGGCTGGCGGTGTTGACCTGTCCGGTGTGCAGCACATCAATGGTGAAACAACGGGCGTCGCCCTCATCGCCGTCGACGCCGATGGTGAGAACCTGATCGTCGTGTGCCCCGGCGCCAACCAGGCCTTACGTCCGGCAGATGTTACAGGGCACGCAATCTCAAACATGATGGGCGTTCTGGAAATCAGCGGCGACACGCTGCTCGCCGCTGCAAAGGCCGCCACCGGCTTTGTCAGCTTGAACCTCGCTCCAGCCATGGCCGTGCCCGACGCACTGCTTGCCCGCGCCAGCCTGCTCAGCGTCAACGAGACCGAGGCAGCCTTCTATGGCGACAGACTGCATACACAGGGCGCGCTTGTGGCCGTCTCTCTCGGGGCTGAAGGCGCCGTGCTCTACCGCGCTGGTAAGGAGGTCGTCCGCGAAGCTCCGCCTAAGGTCCGCGTTGTTGATACGGTTGGCGCGGGTGACACCTTCACGGCGGCCCTGACAGTCGCGCTCATCGAAGGCATGACCGAACAGGCCGCCTTGCGCTTTGCCGTCACCGCCGGGGCACTCGCCTGCACACGTCCGGGTGCGCAGCCAAGCCTGCCCCACCGCGCAGATGTCGACCGTCTGATACAGGAAACGTGGCGATAAGACCCGCCAAGATGGCATTGACCCACGCGCGCTAATCCCCTTCAGGTCGAGTTATCGATACTGCTCTGGAGACTGCCCCATGACCCGCCTCTTGCTCCCCCTGCTTCTCATCCTTGCCGGCGCCCTTCCCGCCCATGCTTGGGGCAAGACAGGCCATCGAGTGACGGCTGCGGTCGCGCAGACCTATCTCAGCCAGACAGCCGACAGCGCCGTGAAAGATATCCTGGGGCCGGAAGGTATCGCCGAAGCTTCCGACTGGCCGGACTTCATGCGCTCCAGCCCCGATGATTTCTGGCGCTCTGACGCAAACCCCTATCACTATGTTACGATCCCGAAGGACACGACGTATTCCGACGGGACGCCACCGCAAGAAGGCGATGCGATCACGGCCCTGGCGAAATTCCGCACCATCGCGCTGGACCCTGACGCAGTGCTTGAAGACCGCCAGCTTGCCTTGCGTTTCATCATTCATCTCGTGGGCGACCTTCACCAGCCGCTGCATGCCGGCAATGGTACAGACCGCGGCGGAAACCAGTTCGTCTGCACCTTCTTTGACGAGATGACGAACCTGCACGAAGTGTGGGACGAACGTCTGATCAACTACGAAGAGCTGTCATATTCTGAATGGACCGAGTGGCTGGTTCAGAAGATCACGCCCGACCAGCTCGCCGAATGGGCAAAGGCCCGGCCTGCCGACTGGGCAGATGAAAGCGCCGCGATCCGCGACACGATCTATCCCGATACGCAAATCCTGTCCTGGAATTATGTCTATGAGAGCCGGCCAATTCTGAGGCAGCGCCTTTCAATGGGCGGTGTACGCCTTGCGGCTTATCTCAATGAGATGTTCGAAACGGTGCGTCCGCTTGCCGACTAGCAGTGTCAGGCGCTGGCGCGGTTGATCCGGCGGCGCTGGACACTCGATGGAATGTTCAGGCTCTCACGGTACTTTGCAACGGTCCGCCGGGCGATCTCGATACCGTAACCGGTCAGAATTTCGACGATCTGGTCATCCGACAGTACACCATCTTCGGATTCGGCATCTATCAGCACCTTGATACGGTGACGAACGGCTTCAGCCGAATGCGCTTCGCCACCCCCCGTCGCCGGAATGGCCGCCGAGAAGAAGTATTTGAGCTCGAACAACCCGCGCGGCGTGGACATGTACTTGTTCGACGTCACACGGCTCACGGTCGATTCATGCATCTCGATCGCGTCAGCAACCTGCTTCAGGTTGAGCGGCCGCAAGTGCGCCACACCATGTGCGAAGAAGGCATCCTGCTGGCGCACAATTTCGCTGGCAACTTTCAGGATCGTCCGGGCACGTTGGTCGAGTGACTTTATCAGCCATGTGGCACTCGACGCGCACTCGGAAATGAATTCCTTTTCCTTGTCGCGCATCGGCAGGGCCGTGACTTCAGCATAATACGCCTTGTCCATCAACACGCGTGGCAGTGTCTCGGAATTCAGTTCAACGGCAAACATGCCGTTCGGCAGCTCACGAATGAAAACATCAGGGGCGACAGCAATCGTCGTGTCGCTCGAAAAGCCGCTGCCCGGTTTTGGTGACAGCTGGCGCAGCTCTGTCAGCATGTCTGCAAGATCGGCCTTGTCGACACCGCAAATGTCCGCCAGCGTCTTCAGGTCATGCTTGGCGACCAGCGCCAGATTGTCGAGCATGACCTCCATCGCCGGATCAAACCGCCCGCGTTCCTTCAGTTGAAGCGTCAGGCATTCGGGAATGGAGCGCGCCATCACGCCGGTCGGCTCAAACCCCTGGCAAACGTCCAGAACAGCGGCCACGTTCGCCACGTCCGCGCCCAGAGCTTTGGCGACATCGTCCAGCGGTGCGCGCAGGTAACCGGCCTCGTCTGTCTCATCGATCAACCGAGCCCCGATGAGGCGGTCAGCAGCCGAAAGACCCGCAATGTTCAATTGATTGTGCAGATGTTCCTGTAGGGTAACATCTGTCGAGAGGTTCGCCGCAAAATCATATTCTTCGCTATTGAAGCTGCCGCCCGATGTCGCGCCTGACCAATCGGTCTGGGCCGACGGGCCTGAACTTTCAGCCGGCATTGCCGCATCTGATCCGGTACCCGGTTCGAACACGTCCTCGCCGGGTGCGTCCAATTGGTCCCGCGCGGTGCCCATGCCGGAATTATCGTCCAGGGCCAACTGTTCGCGGCGGGTGGGCGCGTCGCCCTGCTCTGCCGCTTCGCCGGCATTGTCATCTGCCTTGTTGAGCAGCGGATTTCGCTCTATCTCGGCCTCGACAAATTCGGCGAGTTCCTGATTGGAAAGCTGCAACAGCTTGATCGCCTGCTGAAGCTGAGGCGTCATTACCAGGGACTGACCCTGGCGCATGTCGAGTGACTGTTTCATTCCCAAGCCCGCGCCTTTCCTCAAGCGGCGAACTGTTCACCCAGATAGACCCTGCGCACGTCTTCGTTTTTCAGCACATCTTTAGGTGTGCCGTTGAACAGGACGTCACCATCATACATGACATAGGCCCGGTCCACGATCTGCAGCGTTTCGCGCACCTGGTGGTCCGTAATCAGGACGCCCAGGCCACGTTGCTTCAGGTAGCGGACAAGTTCGGAAATGTCGGAAATGGCGAGCGGGTCAATGCCGGTGAACGGTTCATCCAGTAGCATGAAGCTCGGACGGGACGCCAGTGCACGTGCAATCTCCACCCGGCGACGTTCACCTCCCGAAAGGGACGTGGCCGCCTGGCCGCGAAGATGTTCCACATGCAGCTCGCTCAGCAGGCTGTCGACCTGTGCCATGCGCGCCGAACGGTCTTTTTCGACCAGTTCTGCCACCGCCATGACATTCTCTTCCACTGTCATCCCGCGGAAGATTGATGCTTCCTGGGGAAGGTAGCCCACGCCGAGGCGTGCGCGCTGGTACATTGGCAAGCGCGTCACATCTTCCCCATCGATCGAAATCGATCCGGAATCTGCGCCGATCAGGCCCATGATCATATAAAAGCAGGTCGTCTTGCCGGCCCCGTTGGGTCCAAGCAGGCCGACAACTTCCCCGCGTTGCAAGGACAGAGAAACGTCGCGCACCACCTGTCGTTTGCCAAAGGATTTGGCAATATTCTTAACGACAAGGCCTTCGGCCGCTTCAGTCATCTCGTGGTGTGTCCCTGTTCACGGGCAGTATCGTCGCCCCGATATTGGCATAGCCTGACATACTTAAGATCGGCTTCACGTTATTGCTCGAATTTCTTAGTTACCGCCCGAATCCTTGTCGGATTCGATCACCATGCGGGTGCGTCCGGTGCCGCCATCCAGCGTGGTGCGACGCTTCCCGACTTCCAGTTTAAGTGTCTCGCCTTCGGCAACATCACGCTCACGCATGAGGGCCACATTGCCCGTCATCGTGATGGTATCGACCGTTGCATCATAGACACCGCGGTCGCCCTTGGCCTTCATTTCCGGCGTCACGTAGAAGACATTACCTTCGGCAACCATGGTCTGGATCTGACCAAAGCCCGATCCGACGCTGCCTGCTTCGCCGCCAGGCTTTCCAGCGAAAATGATCGTCACCATATCGGCACGAAGGCGGGCTGTGCCCTGCTGGATGTCGACATTGCCGATCAACAAGACCTTTCGTTCACGCTCGAGGCTCTCGGTGCGCTCGGAATCAATATAGATTGGTCCCCCTTCGGACGAGATTTGCGCCACGGCGGGGGCGGCGAGCGCCGAAACAGCCAGGGCCGCGCCAAGAAACTTACGGATTGCCATCTGCACTACCTTCGTCGGTTACCGGCACATCAGGTTCGGCCGGGTATATCACTGTTTTTACATTACCCTGAAAGACGACGCGGTTACCACCGTCAAGAATTTCATATGAATCAGAGCGGATATCACCGAGCGGACCTTTGCCTTCCAGTGGCGACAAGCCCTCAACCCAATCCTTCCCGACATGCACACGGGCCGCTGCGGTCTTGAAAGAATAGCCCGATGCATCCGTGATCACGACGTCATCATACAATTCCAGAATTCCGGCATCCCGGTCGTACATGCCGGAAGGCGCTCGCACTTCGCTTCCTGCGGCGTCACGCATGATGGGTCCGACAAGGTCAACAGCATTGGCCGTCAGTTCCTTGCGCCGCGCAGCCTCTGCTGTGATCGTAAAGCTCTGGCCTGTTGAATCGCGCCCCGTGAACCGCGGATTCAGCATCGTGACGACCTCTTCACCAGAGATTTTCACGGGCACGGCGTCGCGCGTCAGGGCGCTTTTGATAATGTATCCTAGGAACAGTCCGATAGAAATCGCTGCACAGGCCATGAACAAAACGCGCAGGCCCCGAACCAGATTCGACCGCTTGCGTGCATCGGCCAGCGTCATTTGCCGACGAGGCACCCACAGCGATGCTGGGTCGTGATGCTTGACTGCGTCCATTGAAGCGCCTGCGGCCTGTTACAAAGTACTAACGGCCGTGTTTACCTTCGATAAGGGCGAAACAAAAGCGCCCAGCACATGACGGTTGCGTCACGAATGCGCGAAAATGTCCTGCTCACCCCAACCTGCCAGGTCGAGGGCTGCACGGGTCGGAAGGAAGTTGAAGCAGGTCTGCGCCAACTCCAGCCTCCCCTCGCGGATCAGCATCGCTTCCAGTCCCTCCTTGATGACGTGGAGGTGGAACACGTCAGAGGCGGCGTATTGCAGCTGCGCATCGGAGAGTACTTTGGCGCCCCAATCCGAACTTTGCTGCGCCTTGGACAGGTCGACGCCCGCAATTTCGCGCGCGACATCCTTCAGGCCATGCCGGTCGGTATAGGTCCGTGCCAGTTTGGAGGCAATTTTCGTGCACCAGATCGGCGCGCAGTCCACGCCAAGCCAACGCTTGATCATGGCGACGTCAAACCGGGCAAAGTGAAACAGCTTGATGACTTTCGGGTCGGTCAGCAGCGCCTTCAGGTTCGGGCAGTTGAAGTCGCGCCCCAACTGTACGAGATGCGCCGTGCCGTCGCCTGACGACAGTTGTACCAACGTCAGGTGATCGCGCAGCGGGTTGAGCCCCATGGCTTCGGTATCGATGGCAACGATCGGTCCGAAGTCGAGATTCTTGGGCAGATCGCCCTTATGCAATGTGATTCCGTTCATGCGCCGGACTTAGCATGGCAGGCGTTAAGGGCAAATGATGCGTTTTGGCCGTGATTTCAGCAACAAGCCGGTTTGACGCAGATGGCCGCTGGCAGATAGCGTGGCCACTTTCTAGCGGAGACACAGCATGAGCAACACGCAACTTCAGGCCATGGCCGCATCCATGCCATTCGCTGCACATATCGGATTGGAACTGGTCGAGGCCAGCAAGGACAAGGTCGTCGGTGAAGTGAACGTCGCGGCTGACAAGTGCACCGCTGGCGGCATTGCGCATGGCGGTTTCCTGATGACGCTGGCTGATTGCGTCGGGGCAGTAGCTGCCTTCCTCAACCTGCCTGAAGGCGCAAAGGGCACGACAACGACGGAGAGTAAAACCAATCTCATTGCTGCTGCGCCGGCGGGTACGGTCCTGCGTGCCACGGCTTTGCCGATCAGCGTGGGGCGGCGTCTGCAGGTTTGGCAGACACGCGTCGAAACAGAAAGTGGCAAACTGGTCAGCCTGACCACCCAGACCCAGTTGAATCTCTAGACGGCACGACGCATGTCGGCCCAGGCATTTTCGAGCATGTCCTGATGCGCCGGGTCAGCTATCGAAATCAGGCGCTCTGCACGGGTGTCAATATCGGCCCCCCGCAGGTTCACAGCGCCATGCTCTGTCACGACCCAGGCGATGTCGGATCGCGGTAGGCTGGTCGCCTCCAGGCCAAGTCGCGGAACGATGCGGCTTATCTTGCCCTTCGCGGCGGTGGACGGCAGCGCGACAATCGGCAGCCCGCCTTTTGAGGCACCCGCCCCGCGCAGGAAATTGGCGAGGCCGCCAATACCTGACACCTGACGGCCCTTCATGAATTCCGCGTTGGCCTGCCCGAACAGGTCAACTTCCAGAACAGAATTGATCGCCACGAAGCGATCGATTGCCGCCAGCACATTAATGCCATGGGTCACATCGACGGCGCGGAAACGGAATCGGCGATCCTGCCCGGCGCGCTCGTATAACGCTCTCGTTCCCATCGCGACGCCTGTCAGGATGGCCCCCGGGGCATTCACGATCCGACCCGCATCCATCAGCCCCAGAACCGGATCCGTCACCAGCCCGGAATGAATACGCAGGTTCGCGGGGCCGCCAGCCTCCGACAGTGCCTTCAGCGCGGCCTGCTGCACATTGCCGATGCCGAATTGCAGACAAGCAGGTTCCGACCCAACAAGGTCGGCAATCGCCTCTCCGATCTTCGCAAAGGTCGGCGGCAACGCCGATTCCGTCAGCTCCACCAAAGGCGTGTCATCCGCGACCATTGCGGCAAATCGGCTGAGCGGCACACGCGGTGTGTCTGCAGGGGCAGGCATGTTCCGGCTCACGATCGCCATGACCGGAATATCCGGCCGTGCCAGAACGGCCCCGGAGAAATCGGCTGATACACCTAAACTGACCCTGCCATCCGCTTCAGGTGGGGAAACCACCACCACAGCCAGGTCAATCGGCCCGCTCACCATGTCACGGTAGCTGTCGCTATAGTGCATTGGCCGCAGTCTGATCCGGCCCGCGTCGAATCCGGCGCGCATGTCGCCATACAGGAACGGCATCTCTGCCCGAGCCGTTTCGTGGAGGGCCGTCCAATCCGTCCGGTTCAACCCCGGCACCGGCACACCAACGAATGTCAGGTCCCGCGCCAGCTCCGGCGACGCCTTTAACGCGAGAGCCAGCGCCATGGGTTCGCCGCTACAGCCCGCGATATAAAGGCGTGCCGGACCGGGTTTTAGGGCGCGCAGCCTGGCAAACGCCTCGGCGATCATTTGAACGTGAACCTGGCCGGACGTTTTTCAAGAAAGGAGGAATATCCTTCCACGAAGTCTTCGCTTGAGAATCCCTCAACAAACAGCGCTGACGCCTCAGGGCCACTGTCAGCCCACCCGGTCTCCACCCCTGCCACCATGCGCTTGATCGCCCGCACCGACCATTGCGACGTAGCCGCAACCGCCTTACCCAGCTCCCGAGCGGCCGCCAACGCCTCGCCTTTCGCGACCAAGCGATTGAGCAGGCCAAGCTCATTCGCTTCCGCCACATCAAAGATGCGTGCGGTGAACAGAATATCCTTCGCCCGCGACGCGCCAATGGCTGTAACCAGTCGCCGCGTATCGCCTGCGGGGTATACGATCCCAAGCTTGGCTGGCGTGATGCCAAATCGCGCGCCCTCGCTCGCTACGCGCAGGTCAGCCGCCATGGCGAGGCTCATCCCCCCGCCGACGCAGGCACCGTCAATGGCCGCGATGACCGGCTTCGGGCATTGCTCGATGGCATTCAGCGCTGCCGCAATCGTGTCGCCTGACTGCGCTGCAGCCTCTGGCGTTGAGTAGATCGTCGAGAATTCGGAAATGTCTGCGCCCGCCGCAAACGCACCCGCCTCGCCGCCGTGCAGTATCACCACTTTCACGGCCTCATTCGCCACGAGACGCGCGATCAACTCCGGAATCGCAGCCCACATGTCGACCGACAGGGCATTGCGCTTTTCAGGCTTGTTGAGAATGATCTCGCCAAACGGCGCATTGATCTCAAGACGTATGGAAGACTGGCTCAAACGGCATCCCCGGCATGGGCGCCAAGGCGGCGCGGACTGATCTTGTCATCGCAAGAACGCCGGAGTGGCGCAAGGGACGGCGCTTATCCGGCTTTTTTCAGTGCGACCAAAGCCTCGTCCAGCGCCGACAGGAAGCGTGACCGGTCTGCCTTTGTGAAAGGCGCCGGGCCGCCGGCACGCGGCGCGCCCGTTTCACTGATGCCCACCCGCAAATCTGCCATAATGGCCCGCGTCGCCACGGCCGCGCCGATGGAATCATCCGTAAACGGCTTGCCCGTCGGCCCGATCACACGCGCGCCAGACTTCAGGCACCTGTCTGCCAGCAGGATGTCAGCCGTCACGACAACGCTTTTTGGATTTGCCCGTTCGGCGATCCAGTCATCGGCCGCATCGAAGCCATCGCTGACAATCTGGCGCGAAATCAGTGCATGTTCCGGAATCCGCAAATAGGAGTTCGCCACAACCACCACCGGCACACTATGCCGCACAGCCACGCGGTAAACCTCGTCCTTCACCGGACAGGCATCACCATCCACCCATATCTGCAATGTGTCAGTCATGGTGCCCCTTTATCAGGCCCCGCTTCGGTGTCCATGCTCGCAATCCACGCGCGCACCAGCGCCACGCCGTCTTCATCAATCACGCTACGCCCCAGTTCAGGCATGGCGATCCCCGCCTCGGATGATGCCATCCTGTGCGCCAGGATCGACTGGTCTGGTTCCCCCGGCGCGATCACGAAAGTGATGCCGCCTGATCCACGCCCGGCTGCGGTTGGATGCTTTCCCACACCCAGCTTCACATCCGACATCTCGCCTGCCCCGAGCCACAGACCGGAATTCGATGCCGACCCGCTCGCCTTGTGGCAGTGCGCACAATTGATATCGAGATAGGCGCGGGCCCGGTCAGAAACCGGCAGGCTGACATCAACCACAGACGCCGCCTTGGGCACATCACCTGATACGCCCGCCAGAATCCCGCGTGCTTGCCAGTCGGCAATCTGGTTCGCGCCTGCCGGGCCATCATGGTTCAGGTTGCGTGCCTTCGGGCCGATCGGCAACACCGCGTCGCCGTCCTGATGGCAGGTCTTGCACTGGTTCTTGTTCGGAATGGCGTATTCGATCGAGAACGCCGCGCCGGATGTGTCGACCACGGATATGGCCTGCTGGCCGCCCGCAGGCGCGTAGGCCGCCTCTGTCCCCTCAGCATTCCAGATGTACGGAAATGCCGCCCAGCCATCTGCCTTGTGAATCAGCACGCGGGTCTCGACCTTGTATTCGCGCACGCCCGACGCGCGCATGTCCGGCACGAATGCAAACGTCTTGATCAACGCGCTGCCCACCGGAAAATCCAGAATGGCATCCGGCGCATAGTTCGCCGCCTTGCCTTTCGGCACGTATGCAAACCGGTGCTTTATCGCATGATCCGAAAAGAGCGGATTGATCAGATCGTAGGGAACCACGCCATCAACCGGCTTGTCCGCCCTCGAATCTTCGAAAAACCCGTAATCCGCCAGTTTCAGCGCTGGCACGTCAGCCATCAGCGCCTCAACATTTGGACCGCCCGCCTCGCCACCTCGCGCACTGCACGCCGCCAGCAAGACAAAGGCCGGAACGAAACGAAACAATCGCTTCATCGCCGGGGCGTCCTATTCGGCATCCTGCGGCAGCTTCACAGCGGCAGGTTCCGCAACCGGTGCCCCCTGCGGCCGTTCCATGCTGGGCGACACCGCAGCCGGATCAACCGGATAGGCGCCAATACCCAGATTGACGAAGCCGATCTCAGGCGCCTCGTCGATAACAAGGTTCACCGCCTGCGCCTCTGAGCCAGGCCAGCGCGTGACGCCGTCAGACACGATCGCAGGCAGTACCCCGCCCAGCGCCTCTGCAAGCGGGGCCAGCATGCCTTGCGGATCGGTGCCGCCGCCGGACCAGCGATTGTTGCGCACCACAATATCGCGCGGCAGCGGATTGTAGCGTTCATCGGTGAACGGCTCGGTATAGGCCGTCAGCAGGACGTGCGCAGAACGATTATCGGCAAAGTCGTTATCAAAGACATGCACATCGCGATTGGCGAGGATAATGACGCCCGTACCGGATGGCACGCCGGCCACAATGTTTCCTGGCGGTGCGAAATTGCGCGTATTGTTGTGCAGGATCTGGTTGTTAAAGATGCGGGTCGAATGCCCGCCAATTACCGGCAGGTCAGGCAAGTCAAACACCAGTATGCCGCCTGTATTGTCACGGGCGATGTTGCCATAGACATCGGCATTGTTCGAGTTCTCGATCTCGATGCCCGCCACATTGAATTCAGCCAGTGAGTTGCGCACGATGATGTTTTCCGACTGGCCGACATAGATGCCAGCATCAGACGCGCCGCGTACGGTCACGTTCTCTACCAGGACATCCCTCGACTCGACCGGGTACACGCCATACGCACCATTGCCCTCGTCGGGCTCGCCCGACCAGTCGACAGTGATGTCGCGATAGACGATGCGATCTGCGCCCTTGGACTTGATTCCGTCGCCCTTGGTATCGCGAATGCCAAAAGCCATCAGTGTCACACCGTCTGAGGTCACCAACAGGCCTTCACCGGCGCCGGTCTGTCCGGCGAAATCGAGAATGGTCTTGTCCTGTCCAGCACCCAGCACCGTTACCCCGTCCACATCCAGCGACAGGCCCGTTGTAAGATGGAACGTGCCCTCGGGCAGACGCACCGTATCGCCGGGCTGGGCTTCAATCAGGGCCGTCTGCAGATTGGTCGCGAAATCACCTTCGGTGGAAACTTCCATTGGCAGCGCCGCCGCTTCGCTTGCGGGCGCTTTTTCCTGCTTCGGGCTACAGGCCACCAATACCAGCGCCGCCGCTGCGACAGTCCATGTTGTCTTGTTCATCCCGTGTCCTCCCCGGCTTTTTATGACGCGAGTGTCAACTTCAAACCGGGGAAAAGCAAGGGGTGGTAAGGCCGTGTCAGTGTACGCTGAGCGGCTTCAGGTCGTTTGCAAGCGCAGCCGAAATGGCCGCTTCGCGTCCTTCGACAACAGCGAGACGTACGCCGTCTGCTGACAGGACAACAAACAATTCGTCCGGATCCTTGATCTGGTTCATTGCATTAGCGGGCATCAGCGTCTGCAATTCGTCTTCATCCAGGTGGCGGATGTAGACAAAGGCGTCGCTTTCAAACGGGTTCGTTTTCAGTTCAGTCGTCATCATTCCAATCCTTTCCGTCACGAGACAGATACCGAACGCCAGAGCCGGTAGCTGTGCCTCATGGGCGGACCCTTCGTTCAGGTTCAAGATGGGGGAACAATATGGCGGCTTCAAGCGCCAACCTGCGGCAGAAGTGAGACAGCGTTCACAAACAAGTGACCGGCAATCAGGCGCCCTGCGTGGTTAGCGCATCAGCCGGTTCATGTGCGGGAACAACCCTCAGCACGGCTCACATGCTGCCAAGGGGCCGATACGGAACCTGCTAAAAACAGAAAGAATGGTGGAGCCAGACGGAATCGAACCGACGACCTCTTGCATGCCATGCAAGCGCTCTCCCAACTGAGCTATGGCCCCATTCTGGGAAGGGCGAGAAGTAGACGCGCCGGGCGCGCCTTTCAAGCCCTAATCTTCATCCTCATCGTCAAGAACGAGTGGATCATCATCGTCGTCATCATCAGCATCGATGTCGAACGCATCATCGTCCTCGTCATCATCCAGGACAGCGTCGTCATCGTCATCATCGACGCCTTCTTCGGTGAAGCCAGCCGGCACCTTGGCGCCGGTTGTTTCTTCCTCATCGTCTTCCGACGCGCCTTCGAGAATGACTTCGGCTTCATCGCCACCGAGTTCCTTGGCGTCTTCCTCGTCATCGATTTCGTCTTCGTCGTCATCGTCGGAGTCGTCTTCGCCCTTGCCTTTACCCTTGGCGCCGACGAGTTCCTCGTCTTCGTCATCATCATCGTCGTCATCATCCGACTTGACGGCGGCGCGAGCAGCTTTTGCCTTCACCTTCGTGATCGTGGTTTTGATAACCTCGTCTTCGGGATCGAACTCATTGCCGCATTTTGGA